>Ga0315291_10002778_pt1 | contig 22766 bp, 29 predicted proteins | sample YL17G12_20_MG_FD_203070 | JGI IMG/M metagenome (GOLD analysis project Ga0315291, IMG submission 203070) | Sediment microbial communities from Yellowstone Lake, YNP, Wyoming, USA - YL17G12_20 | ecosystem: Environmental > Aquatic > Freshwater > Lake > Sediment | place: USA: Wyoming | collected... | reverse complement strand
GTACTGCGCGTCGGACGAGCGCAAGTAGCGCGACAGCGCCCGGCACACGAGTTCGGGTCCGTGCTTGTCGTGCAGGGGCTTCAACGCGGAGGCGAGCTTCCCGTAGGGAGGGGTCCCCCCGGTCAAAATGTCCCAGCACTCGCCGTAGGGCGTGAGCCAGGTCAAGCGGCCCTTGGCCGCAGGCCCCGCAGGGGCCTTCCCCGCACTCTTCTCTCTCTCCTCTTCTCTTATAAGAGGAGACGGAGACGGAGGGGAATCATTTTGATTGATTTTGATTTCAGTTTGAATAGGTGGCCTCCCCGCTCCAACCCTAGGCCCACCACGGAGTTCCGGCGGATTCCACTTCCGCCAAGACCGCACCTTGACGCTGAGTTCGCAACGTGCAATCCAGCCCATTCTCGACAGTGCGTCGAGGCTCGACGACATCAGCGACGGCGTCGTGCCGCAGAGACGCGCGAGGACCGGAAGGCTTCCGACGAGCTTCCCGTCCCTCGACCGCTGGTCCTTCAGGACGCACAAAATGAGGGTGAAGGCACCGACGGATTGCAGGGCAATCGCAGGGTTTCCTTCCGATTCTCCGAGGAAGTCCGGGTCACGGGGGAGGGCGCAGGAAAGGCTCGCCCTGGGGCACTTCGTCTCGTTCATCTTGAGGCACCTTCTGAGGTTTTGAAATCAGTTTGATTGTTTTGAATATCGGAGACGACCTCCCAAAAGGCCCCGCTGCGCTCCGTCCAGAAGACCCTCTCCCTCCTCACCGTCCAGAGCTTGCGCTTCCCGCGCTCTCCACGCTTCGCCCAACCCCACAGTTCCAGCGCCCTTAGGTCTGACGCAACCCACCGCCGCGCAACGAGTAGCGCCTCGATCTTGGGCTTGTGCGCCGCAAAGTTCGCCTGGGTCGTGGTCTGGACGGCGAGCACGCGATCCTCCGAGAACGCCAGCACGTCAGCGAAGCCGAACATGTCCTGCCTGACGCGGCACACCGCCAAGTACCTCTCCACCACCGCCGCGTCCCAGCCCATCTCCCGCAGCCGCTTGAGCGTCCGTCCCGTCGTCGTCTTCATGGCCCTCCCCTGAAAAGGGTCGGGGACACGCCGCCGCATCCCCGGCCAGCTACAGCGTGTGTCAGAACGGAAGCTCTTCCTCGCCCTTTTCCCCGTCCTTCGGCGGACGCTGGAGTTCCATCGCCCTCCGGGACTTCTCGTCGGTGTCCGTGTCCGTCTCCTTGTCCGGCCGGTCGAGTTCCGGGGGACGGTCGTCCTCCGGGCGGTAGCCCGAACGGTAGTCGTCCCACGCGCCGAGCTTCGGCTTGAGCCGGACCGACTCCCGCTCTTGGCCGTCGTCACCTGTCCACTTCTGGCGCTCCTGCTCCATGTGGACCCACACCCTGCGGCCGATCAGATCCTCGGGCAGCACGTCCTCGGACTTCTCCTCGGTGAACCCCAGGGCGTCGAGCTTCAGGACGCCGATCCCGCAGCCGGGACCGCCGAGCATGATCCAGTCGCGGCACAGCACCACGTCTGTCTCTACCTCGGCAAGCTCGACTTCGAACATCGGGTCGCCCTTCTTCGACGTGCCCTCCTTGACCGTGCGGACGTAACAGAAGTAGACCCCGGCGGGCTTGCAGCCCTGCGCGGCGTTCCGCTCCCTGCCTTCCTTCCAGGGGACCCTCACGACTTCGCTCCCTTCTCGACCTTCGTCGTTGCCGCCGCCTGGGGGATCTTCGCCTGGAGATGCCCGACGACCTTGCAGATCTGCTCGGCCGTCATCTCCTCCCACGTCTCCACGTTCGCCTTGGCCATCCACCGCTCGATCTCCTCGGGCGCGATGCGGACGACCTCCAGCAGTGCGCGGACCCGCGAGCAGTCCTCGGCGCTCGCCAACTTGACCTGGATCGCGACGGCCTCGATGCGGTCGCGGTTCCACCGCTCGGTGAACGTCGCGTACGCCTGATCCTGCCCTTCCTTCTGGAGGTAGAACCTGTCCGCCTCCGGAAACGACAGCAGGCGGGACTTGTGGATCGTGGCCTCGCGGAGGCCCTTGCCGATCCGCCGCACCTGGAGCGTCAGGTCCAGGTCGTGGACCATCTTCTCCCAGAGGTCCGGCACCTGACCGACCTCCCTGCGGTCGTTGCCCGCACCCTCCCACTTGCTCGTCTCGTGGGCGACCAGCCAGACGTTCATGTCCAGCCGGTCGAGCCACATCCCGAGCCTGCGGAGGAACACGAGCCCCGGCTTCTTGGAAGCCCCGAAGGCATCCTTGTCACCGAGCCTGTCCTGCTCTCGTGCGGTGATCGTCCCGATCAGCTTGCTCACGCTGTCGATGACGAGCGTGCGATAGGAGTGCTTCTCGGTCGCCAGGGCTTCGACCTGATCCAGCACCGTCGCCGGGTCCAGGCTCCCCTCGTCGCGCCCGAAGTACACGCCACCGCTCGCCTTCAGCCGCTCCTGGTAGTGCGCCAGGGCCGCCCCGCTCTCCGTGTCGATGTAGTACGGCGACGGGAACGACAAGGCGAGCCACGTCTTGCCGCTCCCCGGAGGACCGAAGGCAACCGCCTTCGTCCTCCCCATCTCCGCGGCCACCGGGGGCCGCGCCTTCAGCTTCGATCCAGCCATCTCCCTCTCCCTCTGCGCCCTCCCCCGGGGACTCCCCAGGTCGTGCGCTTCGCTCCCGTCCGCCGGGCACCGGAACGACCGGCGCACCGCCCGGCCCGCACCGACGTGGAGGTCGGGAGCTTGCGGGCCAAGGCCCTCGCGGGCCTACTTCTTGAGCGTGACCTTGAGCTTCGCCTGCTTCGGCGCGGCCTTCTGGAACCCGCTCATCACTGCACTCCTTCGCCCCGTTGCAGCCTCGGGGTACGCCCCCTACCGCTGGCAGGCCGCACCACGCGCACGTGGGGACACGCGGCCCTGGCCCGGTGCTACCCGGGCCGAGTGACTGCCTCCTTGTTCTCGTAGCCGCGATTGCGACGCGGCCTGTTCCAGAACGGGTTTCCGCAGTGGGGACAGGCGACCGGCGGAGCCTCCTGCCTCGGGACCCACTCACCGTTGCACCGCAGGCAGCGCCGCTTCGGCAGCATGACGTTGCCCTCGCCTCCAACCGCCACCGCCTTCGCCTTGGGCATGACATCCTCCTGCATGGCATTATAGCATGACATTACGGCACCACAAAATGCAAAGGCCCACGCAGGCCACCAGTAGCGCGACGCCAGCCAGCGCGAGGAGCGCCCTGTCCAGCCAGACGGCAGGGGGGATCACCGGACATCCTTCATCGACGCGCACTCGTCGCAGGACAACTCCTCCGTGCCCTCGACCTCGACCGCGCACCGGCAGTCCGTGCCGATCTCGTGGTGGCAGTCCCGGCACAGGGTGATGTCGGTCACGGTGGCCGAGCAGCGCGGGCAGGCCCACATTCCGCCCGGCCTCGTCGCCGGGAGGTCTCCCGCCAACTCCCTCGCCGCCCGCGCCAGTTCGGCCGCGAGTTGCGCCCTCGACTCGTGGCAGAACAAGGTGACGGCCTCCACCTCCACGCCGTCCACGACCTTTGCCACCTCGACGAAGGCCCCTCCCGGACGAACCGTCACCACCGCCTGCCAGGCGCAGGCCACTCTACCGAGCACCGTCTCATGAATGTTCGCGTCCACCGTCCTCCTTCCAGGCCGGGCTTGGGACCGGCCTTGCGGTTTACGGCGGGGATGCCCCCACCGCCCTCGCCTAGGTGTGTGTGCGTGTTCCACGGCTAGTTCCTCCACCCCGTCACTACCCGATGTCCTCGACCGGGAGGTCCGCGACGCACTCGCGGATCACTGAGTCCGGGAGCCCGACATCCCGGCCCACGCGCGCGCACGCGGCGGCCACGTCATCGCCGTCTTCGAGGAGCACGCCCCCGCGGCGGTCCTCGGTCCCCGTCCACGCCCTAGCCCCACTGAGGATTCCGTACACCAGGGTCCAGCCGTCCGCGTGCCGGCGCACGCGGAGGGTGTACCGGTCCAGTTCGCCTCCCGCGAGGGCCTGCTGATGGCGCGAGTAGTCCGGGGACTGATAGCTGTCGGCCCTCGCCGAGGCGATCACCGGCCACGCCGCGTCCGTGATCCTCACCGGTGCCCGGCCGGTGAGCGTGATCGTCCGCTGTGTCGTCTGTGTGCTCATGGGATCTCCTGTCGGGCCGTGATGGGCGCGGCCCCTCGCCTCCCCCGTCCGCCGGTCCGGGCACACCCCGGACCGCCCAGCCTGCACCACCATGGAGGTGGGGGATCGCAGGCCATGCCGCAGTCCTGTTTCTCTCCCGCCCCCTCCGGGGCCGTTGTGCTTGCCCTACCCTGGCCGCCCAGGGTTTCGGCCCCTGCCGGGGCCTCATCAGGGGCGGCTGCCCCTCCGCACGCCTAGACCCCTTCCTGACGGACGCCGATCACCCAGCCCGAGACGAGTTCGCCGGGCGCCACCCACCTAACCTCCACGCCGTGGTCCGTGTGCCGCATGACGAGTCGCCAGGACTTGGCGAAAGCATCGTCATCGCTGCACGGAATCCTGGGCACGTAGGGCCAGGACTCGCTGCCCTGCGGATGCCACGTCCTCGACCAGCCGCTCACGACCGCGTCGCGGTAGACCCGCCCCTGCTGCCACGTTCCGAATGCGACCATGTTGACCTCCTGCGAAGCGGCTGGCCCCGCCACGAGCGGCAGACCGACCTTCGCGTTCGCCGTCCTTTTCATCAGGGAAGTTTACGACCTTCCAGGCAGAAACCTAATGATAAATCCATATGTTTTGTAATAGGGTTACGTTTGGGTGCGGTCGGGGCACCCAACGCTTCACCTAATCTCGCGTCAAACCGCCGGAAAGGCCCGTTTGCCGCGTTCTGGCGGTTCCTGGACCGAAGGGTCCAGCGACGACGCCAGAACGCCTCCTACCCCCCACTTTCAGGGGTGGCCCGGCCGTCCTACGGGGTCACCCGCCCCCACAACCGGACGAGCAGGCAGAATCCCAGCGACAGCAGGACCATCAGCACCACGGCACCCAGCCTGAGCAAGTCGGTCCTGGGTGGTCTCGGAGTGGGTCGTGGAGGCCCGAAAACGTCTGCCAGGAATTCAGGGCCGGTCGGAGCCACGGCCCTTCAACTCCCGCAACGCCTCCTTCACCCAGCCCATGTCCGTGGCGATGACCTGCAGGTTGGCGTCCATGCGCTCAAGCCTCTCGCGGACGCACCGCGAATCGTTCTCGGACCGCTCGGCCTTGTTCTCCAGCGCGGAGACGCGCCCCTGCAACGCCTGCCACGTCAGGCCAGCGCCGAGCGCCGCAGACGCGATGCCGGTCACGAGCGACAGCACCCCCCGGTGCATGAGAACGGTGGACACGTTCACGCCCCAGCCTTCACGGGGCGGCCGCGCACTCGCGCCACCACGGCGCGGATTCCTGCCGCGTCTTGCCTCCGCGACGTTGCGGCCTTCGCGGCGACGATCCGGTCGGAAGTCTCCACGAGTTTCCGCTCGTCCGGCCCGTCTGCCGCGAGCCGGGCGACGCGCTCCAGGTCCTCCGCATACGCGCCGACTTCTCCCACGGCGCGCTCGGCGGTCGCCTTTCCAGCGGCCTCGCGCTTCGCGGCCCGGTCCTTCCACCACGCGACGCCGAGCGAGCCGAGCGTCGTGACGATTCCGGCCAGGCCAGCGCCGCCGCCGGGGACCAGCCCCAGCCATCCAGCGGCGACCGCGAGCGGGGCCGGGGGCTCGATCGTCAGCGTGCTCCGACGCTCGCCGGTCGAGCGCTCCAGCACCTCCGCGGCCCAGCGCACGAGCCGGTCCCCGAGGTCGAGCCAGCCGTGGGCCTCGATGCGGCGCTCGCCGCGCTCCACGGTCTCCACGGAGCCGCAGCCCGCGAGCAGCGCGGCCGCGAGCGCGAGCGCGGCGGCGCGCGTCCTCACGCCGGGACCTGTGGGGTCCAGGCGTGCTTCTCGGCCGCCTTCATCCGCACGCGGAACTCGTAGCGGGCCTCGGCCCCCGTCCCGGTCAGGTGCTCGATCGCAAGGTCGTAGACTTCGCCGCAGGAGCAGGTCTCCTGCCCGGTCGTCGTGGCCTGGCCCGTCGGCATGGCGAGGTCCGCTTCCAGGACCAAGCCGCATCGGCACTGCACATGGGCGTTCGTCATCGTCGCCTCCTACTGGCCGATGGCCGTAAGGGTGATCTCCGTGGTACGGGTCATCAGAGCAGGTACAGGCGCAGACCACTGGAAAGTGGCGGCCATTCCCGGCGCCCCCATGAATAGACACGCCAGAGGAACTCCACTGGCGGCATGGATCGCCACGACGCCGCCGCCGCCAAACCACTGACCGGTCGCTGGCCCATAGTGGCCCGCCATGGTGAAGTTGGAGCAGCGGCCAGACCAGTTTTGCGTTGTCCCAGCCGGGCCAGCGCCCACATAAGTGACCGACACGTTCAGCAGAAGGACAGCGGGCCAGAAGCCAATAACGGAAGCCGTACCGAAGATGACCTGTGCCCCACCACCCTCAATGACCAAGCCGGTCCAGGTACACATCGCCAGGACAGGTCCCGGGATCGCAGGAGCCCCGGTCAGGCTTCCGTAGTCCACGTTGTCCGTTCCGTCCGTGGCGAGGCTTCGATGCCGATGATTGATTTTCGCCGCGGCCCGCGCGCCGATCCACTCGCTGTTGAAGACCTCGTTCGAGTAGAGCGCGGTCATCAACTCGGTTGTGATGGGAGAATCTGGATCGAGGTCTCCGGCCGGGATCGTCACCCACGAAACAGACGGTGGAGGCATGTCACGCTCTCAGCAGGGTCGCCCCTGACGCCATGGATCGTACCTGCACTTGATGCGGAGCGCCACACTGGACCGCCACCTCCGACGGGCACCGTAGGGTGATCCCCAACACCTTGAGGCCTCCAGTCCTGACCACGCCTCGGAACATCCCGCAGGTCGGACATGGAGGAGAGCGCATCAGCCAGGAGCCTGTGGCGGCGCGGGCCATCGGGCACCCGACCACGACCGAGGCGTCCTTGCGCGCGAAGATGGACGACAGCGCCTTGATGCCCAACGAGTCCACTTCAGAGCACACGGCCGGATGGGTCGGCTCTGTGGAGCGGACGAGAGGTCGCAACACGGGATGGCCGCACTCAATCCGGTATCCCGCCATCGTGCGCGTTACGGATACATCGAGCACGCCAAGCCCGATCAAGAACTCACACCGCAGGCACTCCCGGGTCGAGCACGAGCCTCGAACGCGCCTGCATGGGCTGGCGATGTTCTCCGACGAGAAGACAGCGCGGTTCGCCTCTTCGGACGGAGGCCCCAGGCGGGCCACGCGCCCCCCCTCCGCGTAGGTCACCGTGGGCACCGGACGGTCGAGGTCGAGCATGACGATGCTCATCCTATCACGTACCCGTCGTCGCTGGAGGAGCCGACCTTGTTAGCGGTGTTGCCGATGAACCCGTAGAAGTCGCGCTGTGCCTGCGTGGCGAGGTCGTAGTCGTTGGGGAACAGGCCGGGAAGTCCCGTGCCTGGGTCAATGTGGTCGGTGCTGACCGGCGTGATGTGAGCGATGCGCGCCTGGCGGGACTCAAGGAACTGGCAGGGCAGGTCCTCGGCGCGCTCGCCGTAGTCCACGCGGATGAGTTGGAACAGCGGAGTTCCGGCGGCGGCTACGGTGCCTACGAGCACTCGAAGAGTCGGATGGTCAATGCGGTAGGACTCCGCCACGTCCAGCAAGAGGAACTTGCGGAAGCCCACGGTGGCCCACAGCTTGCGGGCTCCACGCTTGAAGCGCGAGAGGACTCGGCCCGCCAACGCCCGGGCGTCGCCCGCCTGGTAGAACCACTTGGCGTAGATCGTCTTCCCGGCGAGCGACCGGAAGTCGGCCCCCACGACGGCCGGATCGAAGTCAGCCTCGACCACGGCGTGCAGGAAGTCCTCGGGGCGATTCCCGGCCTTCTCCTTGCCGTCGGTGTCGAGGCGGAGCCCCCAGTAGACGCGGACCCAGTTTGCCTGCGATGCCTTGTTGCCCTCGACCCGGTAGCCCGTCTGTCGGTCCCCGCGCTGATGCAGGTCATGCTCCCGCGTGAGCGTGGCCCACGTGGTGCCCGGTCCGAGCGGGCGCCAGTCCAGACGGCACTTCATGTATCCGGTGCGGTCGCACCACACCGAGAGAAGGTGCTGCTCGCAGACCTCGACGATGAGGTCCTCGACTCCCTGCGGGTCCACGAGTACCCGGCGCAGGCGCGCTCCGCTCCGGTAGTCGGCCTCCTGCTGGAAACGTGAGAGCAACAGCAGCGGATCGCCCCACGCTGGGGGGACGTGCGCGCGGTTCAGCAGGTCGGCGACGATCCAGACCGGGTGCAGGCCCTCGGCCATCGAGTCCGCCGAGGCGTCCTGGACGCGGTAGTAGGCGCGCTCCGTGAGGGGTGCCCCGAGCGGGTGCGCGATCCTGGCAGTACCGAAGGCCCCGCGCCCGGCGTAGAGGCCAGAGCCCCCGACCGGCTTCGCGTAGACGATCGCTGGATAGCCCGCGTACCGATTCGCCTGCGCCTGCGTGGCGTAGAACTTCGCCGATCCAAAGACCTCAATGGACGCCACCATGTTCCCGGTGCCACTCCAGCCGACCGACACCGAGTACCGCTTCCAGTACGGCCCGAGCACGCAGTCAACGAACGCCATCACCGACGGGGTCGTGTCCTCCTCGACGTTCAGGCGCACCGTGCGGCCTGGGTCGGCCGGGTCTTCTCGCATCCAAATGGAAAACGTGTTGCTTTTACCTGAAAATCCGAGCGTGGCCGTCTGCTGGACCTTTCCTGCTCCGACGGTCTCCATGTGGGTCGCGTTCTCAGGTCCCCACGGTCCTGCGAAGTCGTTGGGCGTCCTCGTCCACGTGCCAGAGGCGACCGTCCAGTTGGCCGTGGAGAAGTCCTCCGTGTCGCTGAGGTGGTTCGGGACGCACACGAGCTTGCCCGTGATGGCGTCCTTGTAGTAGATGAGCACCCGCTCCTCGTTGACCGTGTCCGGCCGCAGCACGAGGACGGGAGCGAGCCAGTCCTGGCTCGGGAGTTCTGTCAGCGGGTCCAGCCACAAGTCCGGCGACGACGGCTCAAACTCCTCGGCCGTGGCGGTGACGGCCGCGGCCAGGACCTGGTCATCGCCGACGGGGCCAGGGACCTCCGCGTTCTTCAACTCGTAGATGTCGGCCAACGTCCACGTCACGTCGTTGTCGCCCTCGTAGCCCCAGTCCTCCAACTGCCCGATGAACAATGGCTCCCAGTCGGCGAGCGTTGTCAAGGTCAGGTCGTCGAAGCCTAGAAGCATCTCTACCTTCGCCCGGTGCCAGCCGGGGAACGAGACTTGCAGGCGTTGGAACAGCGAACCTCCGCTGGAGGCGAGCGCCCCCGCCCCGAGCGATTCGGGCCAGTCCGGCACGTCCCGGAACTGGAGTTGCCGGACGCCGCGTGTAGTCGTGACCTTGCCCGGCTCTATGCCCGTGCTCACGCCCCCGGCCTTGCGCAGCAAGGGCAGCACGTCCAGGCCCAGCCGCAGCGCGAGCCGTTCGGTGGTCACATCGCAGAAGAGGAACTGCGTGGTGCCGGTCCCGACCCCGTTCGGCAAAGTGACCCGCACCACGAGGGCCGGGCTGTGATGCGCCCGCTCCGCCAGCGCCGTGAACGCCACACTCGCCACGTCAGTACCTCCCCCACTCGCGCGCGCCTACTACGTCGAACTCCACCATGCGCTGGCCCGCGAGGTAGGAGTCCGCGAAGGTCTGGCTGACCCCGTTGAGGCACTTCGCCCAGAAGTGATCGCGCAGGTACGGCCCCGGCAGCAGCGTGGACCAGCCCCACACGAATGGCTTGCCGGTGAGCACGAACTGCTCCACAAAGTACCGGAACCCAGTGGGCACGGTCGCGTCCGCCATCCAGTAGTAGTCGGCGTAGGACACGCGGACGTGGGCCTTGCGGCGCGACCCCAGGAAGCGGGCATGGGCCAGGTGCCCAGCCTCGGTCCGACTCGCGGCCACATGGAGGTCCTCGTCCGTGGGGTCGTATCCGTCCACGTCGGGGTGCACCGAGAAGGCCACCGACTTCCCCAACTTCACCTCGCCTACCTGGAGGCCCGAGAACCCGCCGACCTTGATAAATCCAACGCGCCAGTAGCGGTGCGTCCCGACGGTGGGCACGATCGCCCCGTGCATCATCGAGGTCTGGTCAGTTTCCGCGGCGACGTCGTACAGGTTCGTCCAGGCCACGCCATCGTCGGAGCTGTCGATCTGAAGACGCACGACCAGGCTTCCCATGTTCGTCTGGCCGACGTAGATGTAGGACGGCAGCGAGGCCTGGCCTGCGCCGAGGTCCACGGTCAGGTAGCTTGGGTTCGGCGGGCTTCCGCCGGACCGAGCGAGCAGGAAGTCCGAGGCGTCGTGCATTCGGGCGGGACTCGTCCATCCGGCCGGGTAGGTGACGACTGCCCCGGCGCGGGAAAAAAGGTTGTCGCACCCGAGATGGACCGTCTGGAGGAGCGGCGGCATCTACGACCTCCGGCGCCCAGTCAGGGCGAGCGCGAGGGATCGCTGCGCCCGATACGTTCCGGACGTGGAGGGAGGAGAGTAGTCGGGTGGCGTGACGAACTTGCGGGTTGCCTTTCCGGAGGCACGGCACCAGAGCAACTGGCGGTAGACGGCGGGACGGTCGTTCCAGAGAAACACGAACGGGACACCCTTCGAGCCCGCCTCCTCCCACCACGTGCGGAAGTCTGCCAGCGAGCCGCGGGCCTCCACGAACGACTCGTCCAACGCGTTCCATGCGAGCTTCACGCTGCGCTCGACGTAGGCTACCACGTGCGCGACGAGGGGCGGACCCTCCTGAACTCCGTAGGCCACAGGGCGCTCGCCGTCGGGGTCGAACCCCTGCCAGTTGTGCGGCGTCGGGAAGTTGATCGGCAGGCCAACGAGCATCTCCCCGATGGCCGCGGGACCGGACGGGGTTCCCGTGGGCGTGAGGACCACGCGCCAGTACCGGTGCGCGGCGTCGTGGATCCAGTCCGCCCACCAGTCCACGCCGACCGATACCACGTCGGAGAAGACGTTGGCCCATACCCCGGCCGGGGAGTCCTTCACGTCCACCGCGCACTGCACGCTCGTCAGGCCGATGGACCGCAGGTTGTGATTTACCAGTGCGATGGACTCTGCCCTCCCGCTGACACCGACGCCAAGATCGACTGAGGTGGTCCAGGCCCCGGCGAACGGGTGCGTGGCCTGTTCGTCGTCGCGCCAGTCAAACAGGCGAGTGCCGTTCGTCACGGAGCCATCATGCGTCACTGTGGCCCCGGCCTGCCGGAAACGGTCATCAGCCAGGATCGTCGGGTCGTACACGGCCTAGCCCCCGGCTCCCACGGTGAACGGCCGCGCCGCCCCCATCGCCTCCCCGATGGCGCGGGCCAGTGCGAACTGGTCCGTCACCACGGCGAGCCCGTTGATGTTCGCCTCGATGGTCAGGGTCTTGGCCTCCACCGGCGTCACGACTCCCGCCGCGACCGCGGCCGTTCCTCCCCCACCGTCGCCCCCACCGCCTCCACCCTCTCCGCCCCCACCACCACCGCCGCCACCCCCACCACCGCCGCCGCCAGGGCGAGCCGACTTGATGGCCGCGAGGTTCGCGGCGAACCGCGCTGACTCCATTAGGATTGCCGGGATGTTGAACGGCGGGATGGCGCTGTCTGCCGCCTTCTGGATCGCGCTGATGCCGTGGAGGGTCACGTCGCCGATGGCGAACGCCTTGCCGATTGCGAAGTTGCGCTCTCCACCGGAAGTCAAGAGGTTTCCCATGATCCCGAGCGTGGTTCCGGTATCGTCCAGCATCTGCTGGTTTCGGCGCTTCTTCGCGTCCGCGTCTACCTTCTCTTCCTTGGCCTTCTCTTTCGTCTCCTTGCGGAGCTTGTCCTCGGCGACGAGGTACGACTTGACCGAGTTGGACAGCATGAGGTACGTGCTCTGCCCGACCCAGCCGAAATACTCGATGTCCCGCGTGACCGAGGCGAACGCGGACTGGCCCGACTTCGCCAGGTTGTCCCAGGTCTCGGCGAGCATGTCCGAGATGGTCGCCGCCTGCGTGAGCGGGAGTTCCACTTGCTGTCCGAAGTCGGGAGGCAGCAGCGGTCCCACTTCCGGCGTGCCTGGCCCCTCCGTGCGATGCGCCGCCCCTGCGACTTGCACCGCTTCCAACTTGGCGATCAACTCGTCTGCCGACACGCCAGCCTTGCCGAGCATCTGCTTGATGCCGTCGAGGCCAGAACGGAAGTCCAGGGCCCCGCCCTGTGCCAGCCGGAAGGCCACGAGGGCGTCCAGCATCTTCGCTTCGCTCTCTGCCCAGGCCTTCGTGTGCGCGTTCGTGGAACTCAGTCCCTCGATGGTGATGGTGGCGCTGTCGTGCATGTACTGGTTGAACTTCCCGAGGTTGTCCATCCGGTCGAGTAGCGCAGCCGCCTCCGCTGCGGTCGATTCGGTGACGGAGTCCTGGCCCTTCACCCACTCCTGGAACTGTAGCACGATGGGCTTCTGGACGCTGCCGAAACGCTCGATGATGGGGAGGATAGTCCCCTCGAACACTTCCAGGACGACCTTGCCGAGGTTGAGGAAGGCGATGCCGAGGCCTGCGATCATGCCCGAGATTTCTGGCGCGTGGTCCTTCACGTAGCGGGTCAGCGAGTCGAGCGCGGAGGTCACCGTCTCAAGCACGCCCTGACCCATGCCCATCTTCGTGAAGGTCTCTCCTATGGCCTTCTGCATCCGCTCGAAGGCCTGCCCCGCCTTGTCGATCATCACGCCGAAGGTGCCCATCTGCGCCTGGGCCGTACCGCCTACTGCCCTGACGATCTGCTCCAGTACGTAGGCCCCGCGTTCCGCAGGAGGGATGAGGTCGGTGTTGATGACGATGCCGAGGCGACTGAGTCCCGCCGTGCTTCCGTTCATCGCTCGAATGACGGTCGAGGCGGCCTGGTCGAGCCCGATGCCGAGTGCGGCCGACAGGTCTATCGCTGCCTGCGTGACGGGCGCGATGAGGTGCGGCGCGGTCCCGAGGGTCACGACGAGTGCTTCGGTGCTGCGGATCGCGTCGGCCGAATATCGGCTGTGCTCGGCAAGTCCTTCCGCGAGCTTCCGCAGCGCGTCCCCGTACTGCTCCAGGTCCTTGACCTTGAGCGCCGCGTTGAACCGAGCCGCCGCTTCCTCTGCTTCGATGGCCCTGGAAACGGAGTCGCGGTAGAACCCGAGCACTGCGCCGCCGATGGTCTTCATCCCTTGGTAGACCCAGTTTGCCGCCTGCAACGCGGCCTTGCCGTAGTCCAGCCACATCGTGGCCTTGGTGTGCGCCTCAACCTCCTTGAGGTTCTTCTCCATCTCGCCGAAGACGGTGTTGGCCTGGTCCACCACCTTCGAGAACTGGTCCTCCAGCCTGAGCAGTACGTTCAGTTCTTCATCGGGCATTTGCGCTCAACCTCCCGAGCAGCCGCAACGCCTGGAGCATCGTCGCTGGCTGATCCATGAGTCCTCCTCCGAACGGTAGGACCCCATGAGAAGCATACTCGTCGTAGGCCGTGAGCGCGAGGGCCACCCCGGGATCGGACGCCTCTGCTATCGGGCAGCGGTGGCGTGGGGAGTTGTCGAGCGTGTGCCACACCGGCCGCTCCGCTGGGACCTCGCATCCGAGTTGAGCCCGCAGCGCCGGGCGGTCCCGGCACGCCTCGCAGCGGTGGGTCAGGTCGCGGATGGCGATGCGGAACCCGGCTTCGATTTTCCCAGGTCGTCACCCCCGAGGGTCGAGTTGGCGATGGCCTTGGAGCCGATCTCCAGCACGTCGTCCTGGTGGAGGTGGTCTACCGGCCGGGACATGCCAGGCTCCTTGCCGGACGGGAACGGCACCTCCGCGCCAGTCGGCGAGCGCAGGTTCACCCAGCCGACGAGGGCCAGGTCGCAGGCCCGTACCAGCGCGTCGAACTTCGTGGACAGGCTGACCCACTCGCCCTGGATGGACGAGTGCTCTGCCGCGCTCAACAGCCGCAGCTTGAAGTGGGTCTGCTCGGTGGCGGGAAGGTCGCGCTCCCGCTGGAGCACGTAGTCCCGCACCGAGTGGGGAGTCAACGCCAACGCCATGCTCGCCTCCTGTCCAGGCCAGCCCCGGAGGTCTACTTCTTCGTGATCGTCATCTCCACGCCGCCGACTTCCGGTCCGAGGATGCGGGCCGTGAGCGGCGCGGTCGCCATGTCGTCGCGGTTCCCGTCGTCCACGCCTTCCCACTGGATGCGGTTACAGTCGATGGTCACGACGTGTCCGGTGACGCCGGTCCCGACCTCGGCCTTGAAGTCCACCGTGGTCTCGGCGATCAACTCGTTGAGGTACGCCTTGCCGCTCGGGAGTTCCAACTCGGGGTCCAGCGTCATCTTGAGTTCCCGGTTGGTCTCGGCGATGGACCGCAGGCCGTAGCCCATCGTCGGCTCGGTCCGCTCGGCCGTCTTCGGGTTGAGCGTGATCTCGAACTTGGTCCCCGTGAACACGACGGCGTCCAGGGTGCAGGTCCAGCCGCCCATCACCTCCGGGGTCGCGGACGGATAGGTCGGTGCCAGCAGGGTCGCGGCCACGTCACCGGGGGTGACGAGGACGCCGCGCAGGGTGCAAGTGCAGACGATCCGGTCCCCCACCTCGCCCGTGATCGCCAGCGCGGTCACGCGGGCACCGCGAATCTTCCTGACGAGGCCGTCGATGTAGAGCGCGGCCGTGAGGCTCGGACAACCGGCGAGGTCGTCCCGGGGCTCCCACGTCACGGAGACGCCCGTGTTGACCGTCTTCTTGAGCCCGGCCGCTTCGAGGATCAGGCTCCAGGACGGCACGCTGTCGGCGGTCGAGTCCTCGCCCTTGACCTCGAACTTGAAGGACAGGTCGAACCAGTTCTTGCCGCGCTTGCCGAGGCGCGCGGAAAGGGTGTTGGCGGTGGGGTTCCTGGGGACGATGGCCGTCGCGGGCTTGCCCGAGGTCTCCCACACCAGGAGGGTCGCCTCTGCGGCTGTCAGCGCCTCCGCGACTCCTTCCACCGCCTCGGCCTTGAGGGCGATCACTGCGCGGTCACGAAGTAGCGGCATGGGTTTCCTCCTGGGTAATCATCCTACGGGGTGTAGGGGTCGTCAAGGACGTGTCTGTACTTCACGAGGATGGAGATGTACATGGAGTTGAACTGCTGGTCGCGGGACACCTGGGAGTCGGAACCCGTTACGTGGAGTTGCCAGACGCCAGCGGTGAGCTTGTAGTTCGGGTGCGTCTTGAGCTTCTTTTCGATGTCGGCCTTGTGGTTGTTGAGGCGCTTCTGCGGTGCGTCCGGGCCGCTGACCCACACCTGGAGCACGACTACGAGTTGGTGTTCCGCCTTTTGGTGCGGGGCGTCCGGAGTCTTCTCGAAGGACGTGTCCATGCCCTCTCGAACGTCGATGCGTGGGTATGTCCCCTCGGTCGGTGCCGCAGTCGCGGTCCTCTCGACCTGTTCGGCCGAGAACCCCGTCACGGTGGCAAGCAGGGTTTCGAGCGCCTGCATCGCCTTTTCTCGTATGCTGTCGGCCACGCTACGCCCTCGCGTCTCCGAACGCCTTGACGATGCTGGCTTCGATCATGTGGATCATGCTCGGATACCAGTCCTTCCAGTCCACGAGGAGGTTGAGGCGCGGCGGGATGGTGACCTTCTTGACCTTGACCCAGACGGCCTTGCCGCGCTTGAGGATGGCCCGCCCAGTGTCCTTGTGGGTCAGGCCAGTGGCGGTCCGCGACTGGACCTTGAAGATGAGGTAGGGGCCGTTCTTCGCACGGATGACGAGCGGGGCCTTGCCCAGCGGTGCGGCCTCGTGGCTCTTGGCGTAGGGGACGCCAACTCGCACGCCAACGCCGACCCCCTTGGCCGACCCCCTCTCCCCCAGCGGATACGCTTCGGTCCTCCGGGCCATGTCGCCCGAGATGCGGCCGAGCGAGTTGGGACCGTGTCCGCTGAGACGGCGCGACTTGAACTCCTTGACGAACACGCGTCCCGCGTCCAGGCAGGCCTTGCTCGCGGCCTTGGGCACGTTCTGAGCCACCTTGTTCAGGATCGCCTGCACCCGCTCGAAGGAGGCGATGTTCACGCGGAAGCCGCTGTCACCCACAGAGGCCAGCCCTCCGGTAGAACTTGAGGATGCGCTTGGGGTAGTCGAGCCAGCGGGCCGACTCCTGGCCCGACGAGATGGCCCCGCCCTCGAAGTTGACGCTCTGGAGGCCGAGGTGGCCCCGGGTCTGCCAGAGGTGCACCACCTGTTGCTCCACCGCCTGGGCGATGTCAGGATAGGCCGCGACGAAGTCGGCAGCGGTCCCCTCCATGCCCCCGGTGTACTCCACCTTGAGCGCCCGAGGCCCGGCCGAGAACCCGCGTCGGAAGTACAGCAGCCCCGTCTTGAGGTCGAGGTAGTAGCTGGTCGCGTCCACCACGCTCGTCGTGGGCCACACCCAGGACACGTCGTAGGACACCTTCGTGATGACGCAGGCCGAGTCTCCGTATCCGAGAAGGGGAACCGACTGGACCCAAACGAGGTTCGTCAACGTGTCGAAGAACTCCGTCCGCGCCTTCGTCTCTGCCGCCCGGTTCATCTCCCGTTCGGCCGCAGCCGACACCTCGGATATTAGTTGCGACAGGGCGGAATCGTCCGTGGTCAAGCTCTTCTCAATTGCCAGCTTGACGCGGGCGAGCGTGGTCAGGTCCATGTCAGGTCTGCTTCGGCATCTGGAGCACCCTCGGCTTGACCTTGGGCTCGGCGTTCTCGACCTCTATGGTGGTCCCGGTGAGTCCCCACTTGGTTCCCGCCGCCACCTCGCGCCCTGCCGCATTGCCCACGAGGCGCAGTACCTCCTCTGCGATGGTCGCCTGCTGCATCCGCAGGAGTTCGGCCTTTGCCTCTCCGGTGCGGTGGCGCTCGATCAGGAGTTGGATCGTCAGGGAGTCCTCGCGGCTGACCTCGTGCTTGCTCACCGTTCTGCCTCCTACTTCGTGATGCCAGTGGTCGAGCCGATCGAGTCGGACTGGAAATGGAAGTCCAGGGAAAGCAGAGCGCAGACCCCGGGGTCCGTGTCGAGCACGTCCGTCTTCATCCGCGACAGGCGCCAGGCGATGATCGTCGAGAGCAGCTTGCCCGTCATCGCCAGCGCCGAGAACTCGGCCTTGATGTGGGTGCCAGCGTTGTTGGGATTCGTCACGGTGATCGTCTCGTGCAGCGTGTACGTGCCGTAGGCGTTGGCGAAGTCCGTGTTGGGACTCGCCACATCCACTTCCAGCTTCCAGCGCGTGTTGACCCCGGCCGCCGCGTTGAAGAACCGGAGGTGCAGATGGGGCACGACCGAGGAGCCTTCTTCCCAGGCGTGGGGGAGTTGGCTTGCGCCGGGCAGAATGTTGTCCACGGTGCCCGAGAACTCGAGCATCCCCGTGGTCAGGCCCTTCACCGGGTCCGTGGCGGCCCCCGGCGTGTTGATCGCGTGCGCTGAGTGCGCCAGGTCATCCCACTGCGCATTGGTCGCGCGCACGATCGCGCGGTTGGCCGGGACATCGCCGAAGTACTCATTCACTGCCATGGCGTCACCTCAGGTCTTCAGGTTGGTCTGGAGCGAGCCCGTGGAGTCCGCGCCGAAGACGAACATGATCCCGAGCAGGGCAATGGCCCCCGCGTCCGTGTCCAGCACGTCGGTCGCCGCGAACCGCTTGAAACTCCAGTGCGCCCCGAGCGAGATATGGTACGCGCTGAGTGCCGTCATCCAGGGGCCAGTTAGTTGCTCCCGGCGGTGTGCCAGCACGTCGTTGGGGTTGACAATCGTAACCTTCGTGCCGCCCGTGGTCGAGCCGTAGCTTCTGATGAACGACCCGCTGGGGTCGCTAGGGCTGACGTCGATCCGCCAGCGGCTGTCCGCGTTCGGCGACACGGCCGCGGTGGGGAAGCGCAAGTGCACGAAGGTCAGGATGGAGGTCCCTTCGGCCCAGGAGTGGGGCATCTGGAGGATGCCGCTCACGGCCTGGTCCGCCGAGCCTTCGAAGTCCAGCATTCCAGTCGTCGGATTCCTCGTCGGCTCTGCGCCGTTCCCCGTGAGGTGGATCTCGTGCGCGGGCACCCAGATGCACTTGGCCTGGAAGGAGTTGAGGCGCACGATCGAGCGCGAGGCCGGGATGTCTCCAAGGGCTTCGGCGACGGACACGGTTTACGCCCCGATCAGGCCGTGGCCCACGAGCGCGTCCACGACCGCCTTGAGCGTCTGCGCGACCTGCGTAAGCGTGGCCGTGCCCTCGGCGTAACCTGCCTTGCTGGCCGTACCGGTCGGGGCGGTCCATCCGGTCTCACGCTCCTTGACGACCTGGACGCCATCGACGTTGAGGACGCCCGTGAGCCAGAGGTCCTTCCACGCCTTCGGGGTCGCGTTCTGGCCGAGGTCATAGGTGCCCGTGGCGCTGGGAACGAGGTTGCCGACGCTGCGGACCTCGCCCTTGGTCCCGTGCGCCGTGCTCTCCAGGGTCAAGGCCTCGCTCGCGGCGGTGCCGCCCTGCAAGGTCTGTCCACCGGCCCGGCCCGCCAGGAGCGCGTACTGCGTATGGTCGTCGGCGCTCTTGTTGCCGAGGTCCGCGTGGCTGTGCGTGTGTAGCGTCGTGGACCCACTCCCGGTCAGGGCGTTCAGGTTCGTGTACGTCACGTTGGCGCTGATGCCGTCCAGAGCGTTGACCTCTGCGGCGCTGGCGGTCACGTCCGAGGCCCCGTCCGCGAGCGGGTGCGTGTGCGCCGGGAGGGCGTGACTGTGGAGCGTGGTCGCCCCGCCACCGATCAACGTGGTCCAGTTCGCGTTGTTCGTGCCGAGCGCGATGGGGGTCAGCGCCACGGCCGGGTCGTCCGAGAGGCGCGTGATGCCGTAGATGGCCGAGGTCGCCTTTGGCGCGGCACCGAAGCCCACTACCTTGATGTCCAGCGTTTCCGCCGTCGGGTTCGCCACGAACGAGAGGGACCCGTCCGTGGAGATCAGGTCCACGTCGCCGACCAGGGCTTCGACGCTCAGGACGTCTTGGAGGACCCCGTCAACGATGGTGGGCATGGCGGGAGCCTCCTACTGGAACTGCACGACCGAGCCGTAGGCGACGGCGGCGGGCGTGGCCGTGTTCGTGACCTCGACCTTGATTCTGTCGTCCCTGTGGACTTCCACGCCGCCAGCGCAGGGCGGAATGAAGACGTAGCTGGTCGCCCCCACGAGGCTTTCCCGCGCCAGGACCACGTCGTAGTTGGCGTCCGCTGAGTCCACCAGCGTCACCGTGACGGTCTGCGTGACGGCGATGGAGAACTTGAGGCGAACCGAGGACAGCTTCGTGTCCTTGCCCTTGTCCTCGGAGGTGAAGGTCAGCGCACCGGCCGCAAGGTTCTGAGAGAACTTCTCCTTCTTGAGCGCCATGTCCTTCTCCCTCCGCGTTCGTGGGGAGGCTGGCGGTGCAGGGCCACCAGCCTCCCCGTGGTTCCGAGTGAGTCCGCGTCCTTACGCGGCGGGGTTCGTGATCGGCTCGGCGTCGGACGCGGGAGCGATCAGGTACACCGAGTTCGTATAGACCGGCGTCGAAGCGCCAGTCGCCACGGCCTTGATGTACCGCTCGGCGAGTTCGAGTTCCACCGGCATCGTGAAGACGCCCGTGGCGCCCTTCGCCGTGAACGCGACCGCCGCGCCCGTCTTGTCGAGCAGGGGCACGTAGCCGCCGCCGCTGGTCGCACAGTGCTCCAGCGACACGAGGCACGTGCCGGTGGTGAACTCGCCCATGTCCAGGACGAGGATCGCCCGGCCGCTGACCGCCTTGCCCGCCGCGAGGCGGTCGAAGGCGGTAGAGGTCTCCGTCGCCGTCCTGGCCTTCGCAGCCAGGAAGCGGTGCACGAGCACCTTGCTGTGGACGTCCATGATCTTCGCCATCTGAGTTCTCCTTGTCCTTTTCTGTGGTCCCTGTTGGGGTCCTGGTTGACGTTCCTCTTGGCCTACGCCGAGAGGTTCGTGTCCTTCACGAAGGACTCGGGGTGACGCAGGCCGATGTCGTGGAACATCAGCGCCCGGACGAGAGCCTGGTTCTTCTTGAACGTGTTCTCGCCCTCGGTCGTCACCGCGAACTCGATGGTGCCCCACCGGGCGAGCAACAGCTCGTCCCAGTTGCCGAAGACGATCTCCGCGGTCGCCATCTGCGTCGTCGTCTGGACCGGATAGCCCAGGAGCAGGCGCTTCGTCGGCTGCGTGGGGTCCTGCTGGAGCAGGGGCCTCCCGTTCAGGTCCTCCAGCCCGTCGATGATCGCCCAGCCACCCGGGGACATCGCCCAGCCGAGCCGCCCCTTGAGGGCGTTTGCGGCCTCGACCACGGCGACGAAGTTCTTGAGCTTCTTCACCGTGCACGTCGCCAGCGACACCGTCGCGGGCACGTTGGCGTCCGTCATGATGCCGACCGGGGAGTTCGGGCCGACGCCCTTGATCGCGCTGTAGTCCTCCTTGAGGGCGAAGCGCGTGGTCAGGTCGTCCCTGACCATCCGGTCGATGCTGACGATCGCGGCCATGAGCGAGAGGCGCGAGTACCGCACCATGGCGATCATCTCGCGGGGCTGGAGCTTCACGTCGCCCGTGCCCAGGTCGCTCTCGGTCCCGTCGCCGCCCTCGGCCACGTAGTAGGCCGTCGCCCCAGCCGTGAGCTTGGGGATCTCGACCGGCCCGCCGCCGCCCAGGCCGCTCAGGTCGCGCCCGCCGAGGACGCGCACGATGGCGCTGGCGTTTAGCTTCTCGATGAACTGCGCCCCGAGGAGTTCCGTCGGGACGAGCGAGCCGCCGAGGACGTCTACGTCCGTGGACATCGCCTTGGTCGCCGCCCGCGCCTGCTCGTGCTCGGTCACGAAGTCACGCTTGTCGCGCCAGGCCTTCAAGGCCTCGAACTCGTTGCTCGCGCCCTTGTACCTGCCCTTGGACAGGTCGTGACGGATGAGGTTCATGAAGTTGAACGGCCTCTTGGCGAGGTCGTCACCCATGCCCGGGACCACGCTGTTGATGCGGTCCTTGAGCATCTTCTCGATCTCGGCCAGGCGGGCCTCGTGCTTCGCGCTGGTCTCCTTGGACTGGCTGACGTACTCGTTGACGGGCTTCAAGCCCTCGCCGAGCGCCACCTTCATTTCGGCAAGCTCCACGGTCTTTCCTCCCCTCGGGTTCACCGACCCGAGATAAGTCCCTCGATCTCTCGCCGGACATCTTCCACGGTCACGTCCGCTTGTCCAGGTCCGACCGGAGCGGGCCCGGTGCCCTCCGACCCCTTGGACTCGCCGTGACGTTCCGGCTCGAAGCTCTTGAACGCGTCCTTGACGGCCGCACGGATTTCGTCTGACACGGCCTTCGCGTAGGCCGTGGCCATGTCGTTGAGGAGCACGATGCGGTCCTGCGGCAGGAACCCGTGCTTGACCAGGCCGTCCCGGGTCGCCGAGTCGAACGCGCCCTTGGCCGCGCCGATGATGACGGCGTTGGCGTTGGCGGGCACGTTGACGGCAGAGAGTTCCAGGAGTTCGGCCGAGGTGATCTTCACCCCGAGCCTCCGCTGCGACTCCTGGCCCGCCTTGGGCTGGCGCGGCTCCCACTCCTGCGGGATGAACCCAACGGAAGTCGAGGACAGGAAGCCGTCCTTGTAGAGCCGGTAGACGAGGTCCGCGAGGTCGTGTCCCTGCTCCTCGCCCGCGAACTTGACGCCCACCTCCAGCTTGGAGTCGCGGACCCTGGCCGAGAGCGGCTTGCCGATGGCCGGAATGTCGTGGTCGTGGCCCCACAAGAACACGCCGTGCTTGCGGAACGTGCGGAGGTCCCAGCCGTCCTGAACGATGATGTCGCCGTCGCGGTCCTCGTTCTCGTCGCTGCCGACGAACCGCAACACCCGGTTCCCCTCGTCGCTGACCTTGACCCCCAGCACCTTGAACTTGCCACCCGGGTATTCCGCTTCGCCCTTGAACTCGGGCGGCTCCTTCTCGAAGTCGGCGTAGTGGTCCGCGAGGTGGTTGTAGATGCCCCTCCGGTCCGCGTCCGGGACGTTCAGACCGCCACGGGCACCCATGAGAGCCGCCATCGCGGCCGCCACACCTTGCCAGACCGTCACGAAGTTGCCGCCCGAGATCGTGTGGTGCGCGAGCTTGTAGGAACCCTGGAGGGCGGGCTCGGCCGAGTTGTACCACGTGAAGCCCTTGCGGAACTTGGCCCACGCCTCTGCGGTCGGCTCCTCGGCGTCGATGCCCGACCAGGACTTGAGCGCGGCCTCTGCGGCGGCACCGTCCCACGCCTGGCCTTCCGGAGCCTTGGGGCCTTCGCCGTGGATGCCGTACGGGATCGCGCCCTTGATCGTCACGACTCGCCTCCCACTACGGGCTCTGCCACGCACCGGCAGTTTATCACTTCCTCGGGAGGCCCGTCAACCTGTCCGGGGTACTTGAGTCCGGTCACCGGGAACTCAGAACCGATGTCCACGACGTTACCGTCCTCCTCAGCGTGCGAGTCTCGGACCTCCGCGTCGTGCGCCGAAAGCCACTCGTGCTTGGTGACGCCCGACTCCTCGAACACCAGGAACCGCGTTCCGTTCGCAGCCTCGGCGGTCTCGGTCCTGGCGATGGTCGCGGCACGGGACGCGTCGGCCTTCTCGAACACGCCCCGGACCCTCGCCGCCAACTCTGTCACCGTCTCGCCCGCCGCGATGCCCTCGTGCAGGGTCGTGCGGA
>Ga0315291_10002776_pt1 | contig 22771 bp, 21 predicted proteins | sample YL17G12_20_MG_FD_203070 | JGI IMG/M metagenome (GOLD analysis project Ga0315291, IMG submission 203070) | Sediment microbial communities from Yellowstone Lake, YNP, Wyoming, USA - YL17G12_20 | ecosystem: Environmental > Aquatic > Freshwater > Lake > Sediment | place: USA: Wyoming | collected... | reverse complement strand
AGCTGCGCGACGAAGGCGAAGATAAGTATGCAGTATGGGTCATCCACGAAGATCACGTTGCCGCGGCGGGTGAACACTACCGTGCTTACCGGGTTGCGCCTGACGCTACGGTTTTCGATGTCGTAGCACCGCCGCCTCCACCGGCTAAAGCGGCACGGCCTACCGTAGGGGACCGTAGCCGGTACGTGGACGTTCGCTCCGAGGTCTTTGGTAGTGGGAACCTGCACCGCATCGCTATCACTATCGGCTTAATCGTTTTCTCCTCGCTGCTGACATTGCTTAAGATGACGCCGCGTCTCGAAGGATTGCTGGAGGTCTTTTATTTTTCACGTTATGTTGGCATCTCATTTCCGGAGATTATGCACGGCCAAATTTGGCGGCTATTAACCCCAGTGTTTATCCATAGCGGGCCGCTGCACCTGCTCTTCAATATGATGTGGCTTTATCAGCTTGGCGGCTCGATTGAAGTCAATGAAGGCAAGCGTTACTATGGCTGTTTTCTAGTGCTCTTGTCGGTGTTCGTCAATTGTGTTCAGTACCTGTTAGTTGGCCCTAATTTTATTGGGATGTCAGGCGTTGTCTATGGGTTGCTTGGCTACGTTTGGATGTTGAGTCGCTACCAGGTCGGCACTCGGTACGTCATGGAAACCAATACCGTGATGTTTATGCTTGGTTGGCTAGTGATCTGCCTGGTCGGCGTCATGGGACCAAATGTCGCAAATGCCGAACACATCTCTGGCCTGATCGCTGGTGTGGCGTGGGGTTGGCTGCGTTCTGATTTCATTAAAACGTGGCTACGGCAACGGCGCTATAAACGTTAAGGCCGCAGTGGGCATCCAGCCCACCGCGGCGACATTAGAGAGGTAGTCAGCCGAATTTACTCTAGGTTGCCGACTAGGCTTAGGTAGCCGTTGGCGGCGCTGGCCTTCATCACTTTACCAAGGGATTGCTGGTCGTCTGCGCTGAAGTTTTGGTCGATCAGGCTGAGAGTCGGGGGGACGCTGTTAAGTAGCGCCGCGATTTTTGGTGCAGCTGCAGGGTCGACCGGCGCAGCAGCACTAGCGGCTTTGTTCGGATCTACGCTAGCGGTGGCCGGAGCTGCGCCGGCAGTGCCGCTACCGTTAGTGCTTGATGCCGTAGTCCCGCAGGATTGGCAGCTTGCCTTATGCGCTTTGATTTGGCTGATGATTCCGAAGATCCAGCCGCAGCCTCTTTCCTTGCCGAGGCCACTGCTCGAGCTATTACTGGTGCTATTGCTGGTGCTATTGCTGGTGCTATTGCTGGTGCTATTGCTGGTGCTATTGCTGTCACCCTTGGTCGTGACTGGAAACATGCTGGACTGATTGGTGTTGTTCGTGTTGGTGTTGAGGATGTTGATAGTAACGTTGACGTTATTGCCGCTATTGTTGCCGTTGACGATGGTGTTGTTGTTGCCATTCGCAGTATTGACCACGGTGCTGCCGGGATGAATGCCGTTATCGGTAAGGACACCGCTGATATCCTTAGGATTGATTCTTTCGCCAATGGGCAGTAGCGCCTTGATCAGCGGTATTAGTGATCCAAGCGTGCCGTCACCGTTCATTTTAGCGATCTCCGCGATGACTAAGTCAATGCCGGGTATGGTGGCGATGATCGGCGGCAGGATGCTTTCTGAGTCGGTTGCGGGGGGAGTGATGGCCACCGCCTTTTGCAGAATACTAGGTTCATCTTGTACGACTGTTGAGCCGGCGATAAGGCCTTTGCCAAAACCAGTTGAATCAATGCTTGGTGACAGCGCCATGACGTCTGCAGGATCAGCGGCAGTCTCTAAGCCATACGTGTGCCCTGCAACATGGGCGATGTTCACTGCTAGCTGCTGGTCACTGATACCAGTCTTTGCGAATGCGAAAGCGATATCGTTTTTGTTGGCATTGCCAAGGTCAAGAGGCGAGGCGCCGTATTCGCCATGGTCGGGACAGCCTAGGTCTGCAATCGATCCGCCGACGATGACTGTCGTGTAGCTCCCCGCGCTGGGCTTGGTTGAGGTGACGTCAAGATCGACTTTAGCGGAGGTAAAATAGCCTTGGACCGCAGCGACGATCGTCGCCTTGTCGGTGCTAGTTAGTGCCGCGATCGGGGCGATCGTGGTGGAAGCCTGGCAAAGCATGAAGGAGGACCCTACTTCGTAGCCTTTGGCTACGGTGGCGCCATTGAAATTAATCCATAGCTTGGTGGCTGCAGTGCTTGCAGGCGCAGTGGCTTCTGGTGTAGCCGCAGGCGCAGTGGCAACTGGTGCAGGCATAGAGATTACTGGTGAAGCTGCTGGTGCAGGCATAGAGATTACTGGTGAAGCTGCTGGTGCAGGCATAGAGATTACTGGTGAAGCTGCTGGTGCAGGCACAGCCTCCGGCGTTGCGGCCGTTGCCGCTGTTGGTGCGGTAGTGGCGTCAATCTGGTCCATCGTCATCGCGACGAGCGCATCGTAGTAGCCGCGTGGTGGGGCTTTAACGAGCTCATTGCCTTGCGGCGTGGCGTCGGAGCCATGGTGTTTCTTGTCTGAATTTGCCAGCTGCGCGCCACAGCCGCCTAGGGCCATGGACGTGAGCAAAATCGAAACGGTTGAACGACGAAGGTTAGCGCGGTGACGACGAGCCATAATTTGAGCCTCCAATGACCATCAGTTTTTTGCCAGGTAAGCCTTCGTCGCTAGGGTAGCCGACGAAATGCACATCCAGGTCCTCGGCGCAGATGCCAAAAAACTTTAATTAAGATAGTTATCCACCGGATTACCGGCATTTAGATGGTCTTATTGGCTAGCGCTTGCAATTATAGTGGCTCAACGCGAGCTTATTTGAAGCTACACGCTATGAGCCTTCAATGTCCGTAATAAGGCCTGCGCGCAGCCATTTTCCTAGACTGCCGACCATCTTCGTAATGATCGTCTCTTCGTCGTCATCAGTCGAGCAAGCGGCCGCAGCCTGGCATGCGTCGCTAAATGCGTAACCATTTAGTAACTGCTCGAGGCAAGCCACCTCTGGCGCCGATAGCAGCATGTACAGCACCGCTTCATCTTGTCGATAGAGCAAGTAGTTGCAGCTGCCTGCAATGGGGCGCGTCGGCACCTCGCCACTTGCGACGGCTTCAATCACAGGCGCTACGGCATAGGCCATGGGTATCAATCTCAGGGCATGGGTGAAGCGAAAGCGCGTTTGTTCCCACGCGGCAGCACTAATGTGCGTCAAGTCCGAGGGTGGCAGGCCGGGCGCGCCATCACGGCAGTCGATAAGGTCGCTGCTGGTCCATTCAAAGGCAGCGACATCTGCTAAGACCTGCTGCGGCACCGTGTCTGCATTCCTAGCGTCTGACCTTGCGATGCTGGAGAGGTAACGTGGCATGGCCTGTCCAGCGTATTTGATCGAGGCGTCGACCGCGGGATAAAGCGCCAGGTAATCCTTGCATAGAGTCTTAAAATCCGCCTTTCCTAAGATATAAACCAGAGTCGGGAATGTACTGGCTAGGGCGGCTTCCAAGCGCAGGAAAAACGCCTCGGCGTAGACGTTTATACCGACGACGGCCGGGGCTGGCAGACGCGCGGCGAGGATGTCGAGGCGTGGATCTTCTGGCTTAATGCTGAGTTGACCGGTGGCCATCTGCCAAAAACGTCGAGTTAATTCCGGCCAATCCGGTTGCGGCGATCGTTGCTGCTGTACCTGTACTGGTGGTTTGGCCGTGCGAGTCTGGGGCGGTAAGGTACTGAGCGCAGCAGCGTGTGCGGCTTCTGCCTTACCGAGTTCAGCCCGCAAGTCGACAAATGTCGGGACCTTGCCGTCCCACTCCAGCAGGGTTGCCGCCGCTGGAAAACGGCACACCGCTTGTTTGTAGAGCAACCAAACCCCGTCACTGACCGGTGCGTCATGGGTATCAACACGGATCTGAGGCAGCACTGAATGACCTGCTATGTGCATGTATCCAACCGCATCAGGATCGATCTTGCTAAGGTAGTCTGCGGCAGAGATTCCAAAATTCATGGCATTTACATAGAGGTTATTGACGTCCAGGAGCATGCCGCAGCCGGTCGCTTGGCACAATTCGGCAAAGAACTCGGCTTCATCCATGTCGGCAGCGGCAAAAGCGGTATAAGCGGAGGCGTTTTCTAAGTAGAGGCGGCGGCCTAAGGCCTCTTGTACCTCGTGCACGCGGGCAGTAACATGCTTAAGTACACCTGTAGTATAGGCAATCGGTAACAAATCGTGCGAATTTGTCCCGTCATGCCTGGTCCAACACAGATGGTCTGAGACGCAACTAGGTTGGATTTCATGGGCGAGCTGGCGTAGGCCAGCCAAATAGCTGCGCTGCGGGCGCTCTAGGCTGGCGATAGACAAGCCAACGCCGTGCAACGCGACTGGATAGCGTGCGCGCACTTGCTCAAGGATGTGCCGTGGTTTGCCGCCGCTGCCAATGAAGTTTTCTGATACTACCTCGAACCAGTCCAGTTGTGGCTGCTCTTGCAGGATCCATGCGTAATGATCGGCACGAAGGCCTAGGCCAAAGCCGAGTTGCGTAGTTGGAGTCATCGTTCACCAAAAGAAATAGGGTGCGTCTAACGCACCCTACCCGGGTCTAATTGCGATCGCAAACCGCTTTTTTGGCTGTAGCGCCTGGAGTTATTTCCAGGTGCCATGGCCTTCCTTAGTGCACTCTGCTTTGGTGACGCCTTCGACGGTCTGGCCCTTGCAGGTATTGGTTGCAGCAGTACCATCGGCCTTAGCTACTTTGCCGCTGCACTCATTGCTGGTGCAAGCGCCTTTTTCCTTTTTAGGGTGCTCTTTTTTGTCTTTTGCCATAGCAGGCGTACCCAGCATTAGACCGGTAACCGCGCCAGCGACTAGGGTACCAAAAACTTTGCTTTTCATGCCAACTCCTCCGAAATAATCCGGCATTTCAGCAATAGAACCGTCCACCATGGACTATTCTTTGCTTAGATGAAATAAACCGGATCCATAAACCTTTAGGCTACGTACTTCGGCATCAAAAGTCAAAAAATAGGCGGGGATTGGATTGTGAGAATAAATGCGAACTAGCCGATGATATAAGTAAATTTAAGATCGCTTAACAAAGATCTGGGCGGTCTTTGCATGGGGTCCCAGAGCAAGCCACTGTGGATATGGCGGGCTAGTTCGGCATCGATTAAACTTAGTTTAATTAGTGACCCAGAGGATGGCGGGGATTCGTTGTGCAACAATGGGTAGGCCATGCCGTAGACCGCCATCTGGCCATGCATATAGGCTTCAAACAAGGCATGACCGAAGACCAGGTCGGCAGCATTTGCAGGCTGCCCTTGCAGCCGGATGATGCCGCCCTCATCAAACATCGCCAGGCGGTCCTGCTCCCGAACGCGAGCTGTGGTGCTGGTTGCAGCGGTGATTTGACGGTGGTTTAGGGCTGCCTTAGCGAGTGGGTAGGTGCCCCAGACCAAGGCGTTGAAGAAGTCGTGCCAGCTACCGAGGCGGGTCGGCACTTCACCATTTTGATAGACCTGTGCCTCATAGGATAGCTGCGTCAGCTGTGCGGCCTGGCGTCGACGGCTGCCACGGGGTTTGGGCCGTGCAGCAGCGAAGACGAGACCCAGGCCCGTGGCGTTGCGCAGGTTCAAGGCCCTGGCCATTGCGTTGTAGTCGGCAAGCTCAGGCCAGCGCTCGCAGTGTCTGAAATGTTGCGCCGCTTTCAGCAAAGGGGCAAACATTCCACTGCGTTTAAAGAACTCTGGATCCCAAGCTGTGCCGATCGGTAGGACATCTGCCATGGCCCGGACCTAGGCTTCTTTGGCATTCGGCGGCAGTACGCCCCAAGATAGCTCTTCGCTGATGCCATCACATAGGTATGGTGCCTGAACGGCATTCAATTTGACTATGCGCAACATAGCGAGGCCGCGAATCACTAAATAACAAGGATCTATTTCAAACCAACGTTTGGCGAAGTTGGGGTCGGAGCAAAAGCGGTGATGATTATTCTGGAATAGCTCGCCCATGGTGGCAATGTCAAAAAACAGTGTGTTGCGCGAATCGTCGCTGACGGCATAGTTGCGGTAACCGTATTTATGGCCGCACCAGTTGACAATGGCGCCGTGCAGGGGACCCATGAGAAATTGCACAGGCAACAACAACCATTGCCACCAAACTGTGGCAAAAGCCAAATAGATAGCTGTGTAAAAGCTCACCCAAGCAAAAATTGAAAGACGTCTAAAGCCAATGTTGTCGACTAAGGGCCACTCAGGATAGCCGCCCTCGAAACGATCGTCGAGTTGCTCAAGGCGCTGACAGAACCGTTCGTAGCGATTCTTGGTCGCCCACATCATGACAAAGACATTGGAAAACTGACTAGGCGAGTGCGGGTCGCGCCGGGTATCGCTATAGGCATGGTGCAAGCGATGCAGCAGCGCATAGGCCCGTGGATTTAAGTAAGAAGCTCCTTGCGAGATATAGGTTAAGAAATGAAAGCAACGCTCCCAAAACTTGTTCATCGTAAACATTCGGTGAGCGCCGTAGCGATGGAGGAAAAAGGTCTGACAAAAAATCGACAATATATAATGCACGGTAAAGAACCAAACGATGAACATAAGCCGCTCCTGTTTGCGTAGGCAATGCTCGGTCTGAAGGCAGACTCGAACTCACCCAGTATAAGGTCGTTATCGTCATCTCTGAGCGTTTTGAATGTAAAAGGATGGTCAAACCTAGGTAAAACCAGCGGCGGGAATGGCTAAAAATAGTTTAATATTAGCGTATTATAGGGATTTCGCTAGTGGTCGTCGATTTTAAACAGCCTGCATAGTTGCCGGTGTAGATTGTGTATTCGGATCGAACAAAAAAAAGCCGCTCCTAATGCAGGAGGCGGCTTTCAGAATCAGCTGATGCTGATTACTTCGCAGGAGCAGCTTCAGCTGGAGCAGCAGGAGCAGCTTCATGAGCAGCTTCAGCTGGAGCAGGAGTTGCAGCAGCAGGAGTTGCAGCAGCAGCAGCCCAGGTGCCGTGCTTTTTCGTGCAGGCTTTTTCGTCTTTCACGTGCACTTTTTTGCCGTTGACGTCACAGTTTGGCTCTTTAGCTGCTTTAGCGACAGCGACGGATGCCAGAGCGGAAAAGGAAGCGGCGACGAGGATGTTACGTAGTTGCATAGTAGACTCCTTGAACTGGTTATTTAGTTGCCAGCCTTAATCAGATGGCAACCTTGGATCCACCTATGCAGGTTTGTGGCCAACTCGAAGAGTGGCTAAAATATATTGCAACACCACGGATTCACTGGATTTAATATTTTTGGGATGCCCAGAAATATCGCAAAACTGAGAATTTTCTCAGCCAAATTCTTAAAAATAGGAATTTCGGGGAAATCTCAGGACCACTTCGGTTCCCCTGACGACCTCTGGCGCCATCGGCTGCCGACGTGACCCGATGCTGATAAGGCCATGGTGCGCATCCATGATTTTTTTGACCGTGCTCAAGCCTAATCCTGATCCCTTCTCTTTCGTGGAGAAGAAAAGATCAAAGAGGCGCCCCGCAGGCGCAGCGGCCGGCAGGCCCACACCATCGTCGCGAATAGCGAGGACTGTCTCCTGTTCAGTCTGCGTAACCTCTACCTCTAAATGCCCACCATAGCTGATGGCGTCGATGCCGTTTTGCAGTAGGTTGACCAAACATTGCTTAACTTTATCAGCATCAAGGCGTAGCCAAACGGCTCCCTCAGGCATGACGAGGTGGCAGCGCGCGCCCTTTTGCTCAAATACGCCGCGGTAAAGTTCTAGTGTCGAACCAATCAGTACGCGTAAATCAGTGTCGCACCACTCTAAGTTGAGGGGGCGGGCGTAGTCGAGGATGTCAGACACCAGGCGGTCGAGGCGGTGAATTTCCGCGCGCAAGTCCCGAGTTACCGTCGCCCTGGCTTCGGTCGGCCCCTTCGATAATTCCAAGCGTGCTAGAAGCAGGGACATCGCGTTAAGCGGATTGCGGATTTCATGGGCCAGGGTTGAAGCCAGCGTGCCGATGGCAGCAAGACGCTCATTTACGAGGCGCTTGCGTTCGCTTTCTTCGAGCTTCTCCAGAATGTTTTCTTGAAAGGCGGCAACCTTAGCGCGCATATGCTCGAACTCTGAGGCTAAAAAGGCCAGTTCGTCGATGCCGCGTGGAATGACGAAAGGCTGGTGAAAATCACCGTTTGCCAAGCGTTGCGCACCCTGGACCACCGTCATTAAAGGGCGGGTGATGGACCGTGTAAGCAGATAGGTCAGAAGGGTTAAGACAACTACTAGCAAAATGAAGGCGGCCAGCAACACATTGGCAGCCGATTGGATCGGCCGGTTAATCTCGGACAGGTCGCGTTCAACGACGACAGACCAGCGCCGCTTGGGGATCCGAACCACCGTCCCGAGTACCTCTTGGCCTTCAGAATTTCGATACTGATCGACCCAGAACTCCTGTTTCAAATGGTTGATCAAGGCGGTGGCGATAAGGTGGCTTTCCAGGGGGCGATCGATCCCATCCTTGCCTGGCGTGATAAAGCGCAGCGCCGCGTCGATCAAAAAGGCGTCGGTATTTGGAGTCACCCCCAGTTGCTGGTCCATCGTGGCGTAAATAGACAGCATATTAACCTGGCCCACCAGGACGCCCTTGGTCACGGTACCATCAGTGATCGGAGTGGAAACAAGCTGGATTTTGCCGTCGTCCGAGGTAAACACATCAGAGAAATTAAAGTTGCGCAATCCCGCGAGAAAAAAAGGCTGATGCGTGCTGTTGCGGGCGTACCATGAGGGATCAGTCGCCCCAATACAGACGCCAAGGCGATTGTAAAGCGCTAGGTCCTCAATGAGCGGCATCATGGTCAGGCGATTTTGTAGAAAGGCTTCGATCTTAGTGCGTTCTGCTGCGCTCGGCTTTAGCTGTTGCACGAGAAAGCCATGATTCTCGAGCGAGGTTAAGCCTTCCTCGATGCGACTGAGCTGATGCTCGACTTGACGCGACAGCACTACCGACAGAATGCGCAATTCATTGGCAGCGTTATTCCTAATAGTTTTGTTAGCAAACTGCAGGCCGACGAGGCTGAAGATCAGGGCCATCGATACCAACAGTGCGGCAAACGGGGTGAAGATGCGCCAAAACGTACGGCGCAGGGGGTGGGGCCACCTCATTTGCTATCGTCCGTGCGCTTGCTGACAATATCTAGCTCCTCAAGCTTGCGGTAGAGGCTAGACAGGCTCATGCCGAGGGCCTTTGCTGCTTCTTTTTTATCACCATCGACCGCGGCCAGCAGGTTGAGGATATGATCGCGAGAAAATTGACGTACGGCTTCGTCGAGTTTCATTGGCGTGACCATGGTTGATACGCTATTCAACAGTGGCGCTTGGAAGATGGAAGCGGGTAGGTCTTCGACGTCGATACGGTCAGGACTCTTACTGAGAATGATCGCTCTCTCGATGATGTTTTCTAGCTCGCGTACATTGCCAGGCCATGGATAGCGTACCAGCGAGCGGCAGGCTTCGTTGGACAGCGGACGCATCGGCTTCCCCAGCTCTTTAGTATACTTCTGGGTGAAATGGCGGGCCAGCGTCGCGATATCATCGGGGCGCTCGCGCAGCGTCGGCATCTTTAATTCGACCACATTGAGGCGGTAAAAGAGATCTTGGCGGAAGGTGTTTTGCGCGATATCAGCAGCAAGATCGCGGTTGGTCGCAGCGACGACGCGCAGGTTCACCTTGATCGATTTGGTGTCGCCGACCGGGGTAAATTCACGCTCCTGCAGGGCTCGCAGCAGTTTGACCTGCAAGGACTTGGGCATGTCGCCGATTTCGTCGAGAAAGAGCGTTCCCTCGTTGGCGACGGCGAACAGGCCCGCCTTGTCGGCGATGGCCCCGGTGAATGCGCCCTTTTTGTGGCCAAAGAGTTCGCTTTCTAAAAGATTTTCTGGCAGTGCGCCGCAGTTTATGGCGACAAACTTATTTGCCGCTTGGGCGCTAATACGATGGATAGTGCGGGCAACCACCTCCTTGCCGGTGCCGCTCTCGCCGGTAATCAACACGGTGCCGCGAGTGGCGGCGACCTGTTCGATCACTTTATGGATGTCGAGCATGGCCTGCGAATTGCCCAGCAGGGTGGTCTGGTCGATGTTGCGATTCATCTCGCTGCGCAAGAAATTGACTTCTAGTTGCAGATCACGACGATCGCGGATGATTGCTAGGCGACGTAGCAGCGAGTCGACGTTGAGGGGCTTGAGCAAGTAGTCGAGCACGCCCATGCGCATCGCCTCGATGACGCCTTGCACTTCAGCATAGGCGGTCATAATCAAGGTAGCTGATTCAGGGCACAGTTCGCGGGCTTTGCAGGCAATGTCGAGCCCAGTGCCGCCTGGCATGCGGAAGTCGGTTAGGATGATGTCGCAGCAATTCTGGCGCAGGACTTCCACGGCGGCGGGGACATCCCCGGCAGTGATCACCAAGTAGCCTTCGTCCGTAAGAATTGAGGCGAGGGTTTCTCGCTGTACCCTTTCGTCATCGGCCACCAACACCGTCATCGATCGCATGTGACCCTCAAAATCGCATCTGATTATGAGATCCTACACCACTCAATGCTGGCTGAATTCCTCGAAATAGCGAGGCCTACCGCCGATGCCGAGAGAGGCATAAAAGCCCTCCTGATCATACCCTAATTGGACCAGCATGCCGCGCAACTGCTGCAGGATCGCTTCTTCGCTGATCGCCAAGGTATAAGGTGGCGGTGGTGCGAAGAAGCCAGTGACCGCAGTCGCCGGCTCGTTATCACCCGGTATAGTGATGAAGCTAAGCTCGCCGATGTCATCACGCGAGGGTGTGCCGTCGCGCAGGATGCCGCGGACCGTCCAAATCTCCGCCTCGCTGGAAAACACGAGGCGAAAGCCGAGGGCAATGCCGACGACATCCTGGCTAGGTCCCTCTTCCTTGGGGCCGCGCTCGCTGCCGATAGCACGTAAATTGACGACTCGTCCCCGAGGGTTTACTTTCCGATCCATTGCTATCCTGCCGTATGTGACGTCGCCGCCCAGCCGAGTGTTAGGGGAGCTTATCAAAGCGCCACCCTACCACGGGACTGCTGGTTCGCCAGTCTAATTCAGCGGTTGCTTTTGCGGAATGCTTCAACCACCTGTTTTTTGTCTAGCTTGAGCATCTGTTCTTGATACTGATGCATCGTGCCGATGAGGTCCTGGCCGGAGACGCCAAGTAGACCGACCAGTTTGGGTAGAGAGTCGACTGGCGGCAGTGAGACGCCACGCTCCCAGTTGCTGACAAATTGCGCTGTCGAATAACGTAGGTGGCTAGCGACATCCCACTGCGTCAACCCAGCCTTGACCCGACGGTCACGGAGGAAACGCCCAACCACTTTGCGCCTTACGTCTTGTCCGGAAGTACTGGCTTTCATTCGATCTGTTATCCTTTGCACGATAGATAGGAGCACTGTTTAGTGATGGAGGTACCTGATGCTGAGCGCCGTTGTTTATCACTCAACAGCCGGAGATGCACTGGCAAAAAATGATGATACTAATGTTTGTGTAGGAACGCCCTTATGGGTCTATTCTTTAAGCCCGCCGATGGTGGCCCACTCTTTTTTGGTCCAGCCGTAGTTGACGGTGACCTCGCGGCCGACAGGGATTGCTTTGATCGCCGTAATGCGCACATGGGTGCGTTCGACGAAAAACTCAGCATTTGCCTTGGGATCATGATTAAACAGGGAGCCGAAACCCAGCGCGATGACGTAACGCTGGCCCCGGTCGGTCCTGAAGATGTAGTGGGCCATGAAGGTGGTGAGAAACTCGTCGGCTTCCTCGCGAGGAATCAGCAACGCGGGTGAAACCTCAATCGTCTCACCTTTGCGGATAGGGGACGTGGCAAAAACGCCACGCCCCTTCGTGCCTGCAGGGCCGACGGCAACCTTAGCTGGACCGCTAAATGACCCAGGATGGCGCATGTTTTTCTCGGCCTTCCGCCCTGCCAGGGTTTAGTTGTTGGAGTTGTTGCGTGAGCGGGCGCCGTGATCGCGGGGGCGATCACCGTAGCCGCCACGTGGCCGCTCACCCTGATCGCGTGACCCACCATAGCCACCGCCGCGCGGTCGCTCGGCCTGCTCGCGTGGCCGCTCTTGTTCCTGGCTAGGAGCAGCATTGGCCCCAGCCTTTCTGCCTTGCGCCTCGCCGCTCAGGTGCAGCAGTCGCATTGCTGCCAAAGCCACCTGAAAGATATCAGCATCATTGGCTAAAGACTCGACCAGCGGGCGGTAACGGTCGAGGTCGGTGGCAGCTAATGACTCTTGAACATCCTGCTTGGTCTGTTCGAGCTTGCGCGCGGCAACATCAGCGTAGGACGGCAATTTGCTGATGATAATCTTTTGCTTGGTGATCCGCTCGATGTTGCTCAGCATGCGGTGTTCGCGTGGCTGGGCCAATGTCAGGGCGACGCCTTCACGGCCAGCACGGCCAACGCGGCCAATACGGTGAACATAGGCTTCTGGTGCCGAAGGTACGTCGAAGTTGATGACGTGTGAAAGATGGTCGATGTCGAGGCCCCTGGCGGCGACGTCGGTCGCCACCACTAGGTCGGCCTGGCCGGCCTTGAGGCGTTTAATCACACGTTCGCGTTGGGTCTGATTCATGCCGCCATGCAAGGATTCGGCCCGGTAGCTGTGGGCACGAAGGACCTCGGTCAACTCGTCGACCTCGGTGCGGGTACGGCAGAAGATGATCGCCGATGTCGGGTCCTCTAGGTCGAGTAGGCGGCCGAGGGCCTCCATTTTGTGGGCTCTGGGTACGATATAAGCGGTCTGGCGCACACGAGGGGCCTCGCCAGCGGCAACTTTTTCGCGTTCGATATTGATCCGGACAGGATCGCTCAGGTGGCGTTTGGCGATCGAGGCGATGCGTGGAGCCATGGTCGCAGAGAACAGCATGACCTGGCGCTCAGCCGGCGTCGCCTTCAAGATTTCCTCAATATCATCAAGGAATCCAAGGTCTAGCATCTCGTCCGCTTCATCGAGGACGACGGTGTTTATCGCCGATAATTGCATGGTGCCGCGGCGCAGGTGATCGAGTGCGCGGCCGGGAGTGGCCACAACGACATCGATGCCGCGTTGTAAGGCGCGAATTTGCGGCTCATACGCCTGGCCGCCGTAGATCGGCAGGACGCGGATGTTTAAGGCACGGCCATAACGGTGAACTGCTTCGGCGACCTGCATGGCGAGCTCCCGCGTCGGCAGCAGGATCAGGGCGCGAGGCAGGACTTTTTGTACTTTAGATTCTGCTAGGCGTTGGATCAGGGGCAAGGCAAAGGCCGCAGTTTTCCCTGTGCCGGTAGCGGCTTGGCCGACCAAATCGCGACCAGCTAGCAGGATCGGAATGGCTTCTTTTTGGATCGGGGTTGGTTCCTCGTAGCCTAAGCTGGTAAGAACCTCTAGAAGTCGTTTATCTAAGCCGAGGGCGGCGAATCCGAGGTTGGTGTCTAGTGGTGGGCTCTTGTCGGTCATGGGGTGGGCCTTCCGGGAAATAAGTGAGGATCGTGGTGCCGGACGCTTTTAACTTTTATCATCGCCATGCGCCATAATTAAAGTGTATAAGTCGTATATTATTGTCGTTTAGACTAAACTAATGTCTTCGAGTGTGCCAATGCGCGGGCTTCATCTGTTAAAAAAGTATCAGTGGGACCTCTTTATAGTCGCTGCCGCCGCCTGTTGCGCCGCGTCGTTGGGGGTGTTCGCCCATGGCCTGTTAAAGCCGTTTAGTGCCCAGATTGCGATGGCTGCGCCGCTGGTATTCACCATTGCGGTGCTTGCGCTGCTGACGGTGATTTGCACCTCGCCGCGCAGTAAGCTGGGCAAGTGGCTAATGCGCATTTGTGTTGATCTTGCGGTCATGGGCCTTTTGGTGCCTATGGCTTTTCTCAAAATCGAATCCTTAGTCGCTCCGTATGCTTGGTACCGGGGAGCTAAACCAGATCAAGTCGTTGCATGGATCGCATCGGATCAAGACTGGTCCAGGCTAGCGGCTTGGTCGCGGCTGCTGTCGATGCCGAGGGCCGATAAAGAGGTTGTGGCCAAGGCCCTAGCAAAGATGCTCGTCGGCTCTAGCGATCATGCTCGTCGTTCGGCGGAGCTGACCTTAAATGTGCCGCTTAGGCAGTTCTCACTGACCGCTTTAACGGTCCTAACTGCTGATCTTAAAACATATTTAGCCGCACGCGCGCAGACCCAAGCGGCGCCTAGTGAGGCCCAACTAGCCGGCGCCTTCGCCGCGGAATTTGTCGGCAAAAACGTGGGTTCGATCCATAAAGCGCTGGACCGAGATAAGCGGGATCTGCTGCCAGCCGGGGGTCTAGAAGCACTGTTTCTCGCCTTGGCCACGGAGCCGACGATCGGCCCGATTTATTTGCGCGAGCTCGCCTTGCATGGCGATGCGACGCAAAAGCCCCTGGCCGAATCGGTGCTACAGCTGGCGGCGATTGGAGCCGCAACGGGCGAAGGTCGATTAAACAAGTCATTGTGAGGCAGTAGCGTTGCTAATTAATATCATGCGGTCATTGTTTGTAGTCGTGGCTGCTGGTTTGAGCCTGTCGTCAGCAACTGCGGTTGCTGCTGGATGTACCGAACCAGGTTACTTGGTCGGCGCCGCCACCGACGACATAACCGGACCCATCGTTGGGGTCGGCATGATGGGCTACGCCGACCTTGGGCAGTCAGATGAGGGCCTGCACATGCGGCTTCGTGCCCGCTCCCTCGTTGTGAGCGATGCTTGCAACCAGGCAACAGTGGCCTTGGTTATTGATGATGTGTCGATGACCTTTTATAGCGTTAAACAAGCGGTTGTTGATCTCCTGGAGCGTCAGCTACCTGGTGTTTTCAACAACAGCAACGTTCTCCTTAGCGCAACGCACAGCCACGCTGGTCCTGGCGGCTACGCGCATCACTTCCTATACAACATCACCACGGGCGGCTTCAGACCAAAGGTATTCAATGCCATAGTCGAAGGCACTGTGCGCTCGATTGTGCGCGCCTACAAGCAACGGGTGGCGGCGCGGTTGTCCGTGGTGCAGGGTCAACTTGAGGGCATGCAATATAATCGCTCACCAGAAGCCTACCAAAATAACCCAATTGCTGAGCGCCAGCGCTACGCCACCAATACCGACCGCGGTATGCTCCTGCTCAAAGCAGAGACTGCGGAAGGGGCACCAATCGCAGCCTTCAACTGGTTCGCCGTGCATGGGGTATCGTTACCGCTGTCAAATAAGCTGGTCAGTGGTGACAACAAGGGCCTCGCCGCTTATTTGTTTGAGCGGCGCCTGGGTGTCACCTACACCAATTTTGAAACGCCAGAATTTGTCGCAGGTTTCGAGCAGGCCAATGCCGGTGACATCAGTCCATATGATCCCGATGACAAGGCTGTGGCTGGCGGTGATGGATTCGCGCGCAATCTAGACTCGGCGCAAGCCCAGATGGGTAAGGCTTGGGAATTGTTCCAAAGCGCAGACGGCCTTTTTCTGAACGGCCCCGTCGCGGCGGTCCACCGCTTCGAGGATCTGGTCAATCGGCCGGTGTCGGCCAAGTACGCCGGCTTTGAGGGTGCCCGTACTTGCAACGGCGTACTCGGCGTCAGCTTTGCCGCAGGTACGAAAAATGGTCGACCATTCCCGATCTTTCCGCAGCATGCCGTCTTCGGCAAGACCTGGCTACCGATCACGTTGATGCCCACTGAGCAGGCTTGTCATCAGCAAAAGGTGTTGCTGCTGCCGACAGGGTTCGCCCGGCCGACACCATGGACGGCTAGCACTGCGCCATTTCAGATTGTGCGCATCGGTGAGTTGGCAGTGATCGCCGCGCCATTTGAGATCACCACGATGGCTGGTCGCCGCCTAAGACACCAGGTGTTGCAGACATTGGCCAATTCCGGCGTGAAATTCGTCGCTTTAAGCGGTCTGGCCAACGAATACCTGCATTATGTGACTACCCCAGAAGAGTATATGGTCCAGGCCTATGAAGGCGGAGCGACGCTATTTGGACCCCAGTCGTTAGCCCACTACACCGAGATCTTCGACGAGCTAGCGATTGACCTCGGCACCGGGCGGCAGCGCTCTGGTGGCGTGCCACCGCGTAATCTATCTGCAGAGCAGGTGATTTTGCCCCGTGGTGTGCTGATTGATTTGCCACCTCGCCATGGCCGGTTTGGTGCCGTTAAAAGCGACACGTTGGCAGCCTACAGCCGCGGCGCAACGGCCAAGGTCGATTTCTGGGGTGCGCATCCCAACAACCGCCTAGTTCCTAACCAGTCATATCTGACAGTGGAGCAATGGCTAAATGACCAATGGCAGGCCAAACTTTATGATTGGGATCCCGATACCCAGATGCGTTGGCGGCGAGCAGGTATCGCTGGTTCACTAGTATCCATAGACTGGACCATCGCCATGGATACCACTCCAGGATTGTATCGGATCTGTCACAGCGGCGAAGCAAAGGTCTCTTTGACGGGTCATCACCAGCCGTACCAGGGTTGTTCTAAACAGTTTGAAGTGTTGCCGTGACTACCGATATGAGATTTTGGCTGCTTGTACTGCTCGGCGTGTTCGGCTGCGGCACCCCTTCCCCGGACCCTGCGGCCAAAATCCTTGGGCTAGGCCTAGGCGTGGTACCTAGCGTCGAGCAGTCGCTAGCTCAGCGCTTTGCTCCCATTGTGCTGCTGCACCCTGAGGAGCGTTACCTACCCATGTCTGTGGGGGAATACTTTCGGCATCTGCATGACGCCAAAGGCGAAGAGTTCTTCACCTCCGGCCGGGCGGATTTTGAGCGTGGCTTGGTTCAGGCGGCCGTGGCCCAGGTGAGTCAAGATTTACAACGGCTGCAGTATTGGTTCTTTTATCCGAAGAACGGCTGCCAAGGCATGCAGATCGACTACCAGCCCTGGGGCTGGTGGCATAAACGTGAGGTCCAGCATAAAACCATTGAAGTGTGCAATCTGGGCCGGCATGAAGGCGACTGGGAGCGTGTGACTATCGAACTATCGCCGGACCTCGCCGCGATACGCCGGGTCTTTTATTCCCAGCACGAAGGTGGTGTCTGGCTTGATGCTGCGCAGGCACAGTTGGAACAAGGACGGGTAGTGGTTTACGCAGCGCTAAATAGCCACGCCAATTATCCGAGCGCCGAAGGCTTTCATAGTTCTGCCACGGTGGCTAAGAAGGTGCTGAAAGCTTTGACCTGGATCGATGCAATTCGTATCGGTGATATCGTTTCGGTGCCGACAAGCGCGGCCAGCACTGTGTCTAGCGCGCCCATTCGTTGGGACACGGCACAAAATCTCACCGTCTGGAACGAGGACTTGGTTGCGCCCTATCGTGCCTACCTCGGTGCGTGGGGGGAGACGGTCCCGGCACAAAACGTGCAGCCCATTAAAAATCTTCCTAGCTATCTATCGCGGCTGGTGCGTACGGTAGTACCGATAGCTTTTGCCGTCGTGCCTAGGTTGCACGGTAAGGGCAACGGTAGGGCACCGCCCAGCCCTTGGGGGCGAGTGAGCTGGCAGCAATTTGATCAGGCAATCAACAAGGACGAAGCCCGATGAACCGCAACTTAGCCTTGGAATTCGTGCGTGTGACCGAAGCAGCGGCACTGTCTGCCGGCCGTTGGACCGGTCGAGGTGAAAAGAACCCGGCCGATCAGGCCGCAGTGACGGCGATGCGCAGCGCTTTTCAGTCGATAGAATTCGACGGTTTAGTGGTCATCGGTGAAGGCGAAATGGACGAAGCGCCGATGCTGTTTATCGGCGAGCGGGTCGGGATGGGTAACGGGCCGCGCATAGATATCGCTTGCGATCCGCTAGAAGGGACGACGATCACGGCCAAGGGAGGCAGTGAGGCTATAGCCGTGATCGCCGCCGCCGAAGCGGGCGGTTTTCTGCACGCTCCCGATATGTATATGAACAAGATCGCCGTTGGACGTGTCGCCGCCGGGTCTATCGACATTACCAAAAGCGCGACCTGGAACCTTAGCGAAGTGGCCAGGGCCTCAGGTAAGATGGTGCAGGACTTGATGGTGATTATTCTGGATCGCCCGCGGCATCAGGAATTGATCGCTGAGGTGCGGGCGGCCGGCGCCCGCATCCGCCTGATCGGTGATGGCGATGTCTCGGCTGCAGTGGCGACAGCTCAGGAAGATTCGGGTGTCGACATCCTCCTCGGTTCAGGTGGCGCCCCGGAAGGCGTGATCGCGGCTGCTGCCCTTCGCTGCCTAGGTGGCGACATGCAAGCACAGCTGATCTTCACTGAAGAAGCGGAACGCAAGCGGGCGCTGACCATGGGCATCAGTGATTTTAACAAAGTTTATTCCCTGCAGGACCTAGCCCGTGGCAACGTCATGTTTATCGCTACCGGTGTGACGGAGGGCTCCTTTTTAGAAGGGGTGCGCTACACCGGCCGCGGCGCCCTGACCCATTCGGTAGTCATGCGCTCGGAAACCGGCACCATACGCGATATCCGGACAAAGCATCACTTCGACCAAAAGCCGCGGTTTGGTTGGTAGGCAGTAGGCCCGTCTAGGAACGCATGGTGATCTCGATAAGGTGGTAGCCAAATTGGGTCTTAACCGGCCCGTGTACCTTACCAAGCTCGCCGTTGAAGACAACAGTGTCAAATTCCTTCACCATTTGTCCTGGCTTAAAGGTGCCTAGAGCACCACCCGACTTGCCCGATGGGCAGGTCGAGTGCTCTTTCGCAACGGCTGCAAAATCGGCGCCGCCTTCGATCTGGTCTTTAAGCGACTGGCAGGCGGTTTCAGATGGAACTAGAATGTGGCGTGCAGCTGCGACAGGCATCGTTAGATCCTCGTGATTTTGAAATGAGCGAATACCGACGAAACGTTAACCAAACGCCAGCGGGTTGTCAAAGGTCCTTGCACCGTAGGGCCTTCATGCCTCAAGTTTCAGCCCTGAATCGCCTCATAATTTGCCATGGATCGTGCCCCTAGTTGCGCTATACTCGAAGGTTCGCGGCGTCAACTCGCAACCTTAGTCCGTTCCATGCAGTCAGGATGGCCGTCTCATGTCTGAACTCATCTATGCCATCGACTACGGAACATCAAATTCTCTACTGGCCGCGGCAGATGCGTCGGGAGTGAAGGCGCCGATACCCCTCGATCCCGCCGCTCCAGACCCCACCGTACTGCGCAGCATCCTTTATGCACCATCGCTAGACCAGTGGTACTTCGGCGCCCATGCAATCGATCAGTATATGAGCCACCTGGCCGAGGGGCGGCTGCTGCGATCGATGAAGAAATACCTACCGGAAAGTTCGTTTACCGGAACGAGGATTCACGATCGCTTTTACAACCTGACGGAGATCATCGCGGTTTTTCTCCGTGAGATGCGGACCCGGGCAAATAGCCACTTTCAGCAAGACGTCACCAGCGTTGTTATGGGGCGACCGGCGGCTTTTTCACTGGACTCTGCTCCCGATGAACTGGCCGAGAGGCGCCTGCGCACTGCGGCGCAGTTAGCTGGATTTAAACATATCGAATTCTGCCCAGAGCCGTTGGCCGCAGCTTACGAATTCCGCCACCAGATGATCGGGCCAACCATGGTGCTGATCGCCGATTTTGGCGGTGGCACCTCGGATTTTACCGTGCTGCGCATGGATAAGGGTGAGTTTAGCGACAAAGATGTGTTGGCCATCGGCGGCGTGCCAATCGCTGGCGATCGCTTCGACGGCGCGATTATGCGCCATCAGATAGCGCCGCACTTCGGCGCCAATGTCGTTTACCGAATGCCCATGGGGTCCAACGACCTGCATTTGCCGCATCACTTACTCAATCGTCTGTGCACTCCAGCAGACATTTCGTTTTTGGCCCGTCAAGATATTCAAAACCTGCTGCGAGATGCCCAGCGTTGGTCGATGGATGCTGGCGACGCGCTGAAAATGGAGCGGCTGTTTCTACTTGTTGAGGAGCACTTGGGTTACAAGCTGTTCCGCTCCATCGAGCACACTAAGATCGAACTATCCGATCATAGCGAGGCGACCTTTATCTTTGATCACCCTGAAATAGAGCTCAAGGAGCAGATCTACAGCGCCGATTTCAAAAACTCGGCAGCGGATCTGGTGACGCGGATCACCGACGCTTTAGACCAAACGCTGGCCCGGGCTGGTGTTACGCCGGGTGATATCGACATCGTCTGCTGCACTGGTGGTACGGCGAAGCTGCCTGCCTTAAGCCTGGAGCTAGAGCGCCGTTTTGGTAAAGAGAAGCTGCGCCAGCACCGCCACTTCCATTCCGTGATTGGTGGATTGGCTGAAAAGGCTTTGACACTTTTTGCGCCGACAAGGTCGCGACCCAAAGGCTGAATGTCGGCTGAGCGATTACGATGGTCCGAGCATTGGCTAGGCTCCGCGGAGCAGAGGGCCGCGGCCCGCTAGGTGTTGAGATCATATCGCTGAATGATCAGTTATGCTGGTGCTAACATGCCAAACGCCCAAAGCGGCACGGTCTTGGGATCGGCGGACGGCTCCGCAGTATCATTTACGATGAAGGCTTGTGTCTCGCCCTTTATCTGCCTCTTACTCTTGTTGGGCCCGCCGACTTCAAAGGTGTAAGGTCCAAGGGCGAAATCCGCGTGGCGTTCATGGGCCCGCACGTCGTGACCCGCTAAGGCCATGCTGGTCAGGAAGAACGTCTCGCGTATTGATCCTGAATTCGGCCGTAAATCAGCATAGGCATAGTAGAGGGCTGAGTTGCCGAGGTAGAGCTTTTCAGGTTTACGCAGGGACTTGAGTGACTGGCGATCCAGGGTTCTTATGATCCCGGCATCTTGGAGGCAGGCCAGATAGTGTTTCAGGGTGCGGATATCGCTAATATGAGCGTAGCCCTTAAGCGCTTCGTAATCGATGGTATAGGGCACATTCTGGGCAATAGCCTTAAAAATAGCCTGGAGCTTGCGCGCCATATCCGGTCGTGAGTGCGTCTGAGCTAGGACTATCTCGTAAGCGATCGTGTCCTCTGTGGCTTGCCTGAGCATGGCGCTGAACTCGGTATCACTGATGCGCGGTACCCCGTAAGCGTAATATCCGCGCCGTACGTATTCTTCGAAGATCCGGGTCAGGGGGCGCTCGGTTGCGGCCTCAATGAGAGACTTAATTTCTCTGAGCTTAGACCGATCGGCGCTCAAGATGTCATCCAGTCCAACAGGGACAAGCTGCAAATTATAGGCGATGTTTAGGTATTCCCGGAGCGTCATACCTTGCAGTTGATACATCACCATCCTGCGGGACAGACCGCCGAGGTCCTTGAAACTTAGAATTGAGCTGCCCGAGATAATACAGCGTATCGACAGTCGATCGGCAATGCGCTTGAGATCCACCTTCCAGTCGCTATAGCGATGAACTTCGTCAAAGACAACGACGTCGATACCATTTTCCTGCGCTAAATGCGCTAGGTCGTACATACGCTCCGCAGCAAACAAGGTATCGTCGAGACTAATGTAAAAAACTTTTGCAGGGTCATGATTGGCCAGCGCTAGGGCTTTTTGACAGGCGAGTACGGTTTTGCCAACGCCCTTTTCACCCACAAGACAAGAAATCCTGGCGCTGAGAAAATCTATAGCGTGAAGTTGTTCGCGGGCGTGAACATAAGTACGAACCAGGTCCCATACGGGCTTATTGTAGTCCAGTATTTGGTAATATTGTTCGATGGATGGCAATTTCATCTCCAAAAAGTGGATTATAATCCACTTTTTTGGGATAGAAAAGTGGATTATCCTCCCGAAAAATTGTGGTGCGGGGCACACGTGATAATCACGGTTCTCCGAGCGGAGGACCGGATGGGGACATTGCTCCGGGGCTTACAGCAGGCTAGGGTATCTGGGCATCGGGCTTTGGGAAATCCAGTTTTAATCCGGCCTTGGTCGCCTTTGGGTGCGTCCGGCTTTAGCTTTGCCTGAGAGCGTCGATAGGCGAAGTATAGGCGCGAGCAGATTTATCTGTCTCAGCTTCATTCCTCGCAAAGCAGGTCAAGCGCATGAGTCAAGCCGCCCCAATTGTGGTATCGCCTACGGCGCCGATCGGTGAGGGCGTCGTCTATGCCGCGCCGGAGCCGGTCGGATTCACCCGTATCAATGGTTTGTCGTGGCAGTATTGGCATTCCTCCAGTTCACCATCATTCTCGATTTTATGATTCTGTCGCCACTTGGTGCGATGCTGATGCCGGCTCTGAAGATTACACCGTCCCAGTTCGGCCTCGTGGTATCGTCCTATGCCTTTAGCGCCGGGGGGGCCGGGCTGCTGGCGGCTGGCTTTGTCGACCGCTTTGACCGCAAGCGTGTGCTGTTGTTCTTTTACGCCGGCTTTGTTGGCGGCACCTTGCTCTGCGGCATGGCTGACTCATTTGAATTTTTACTGGTCGCCCGCATCGTCACCGGGTTGTTTGGCGGCGTGATCGGTTCGATTGTCTTTGCGATCACCACGGATCTATTTATGTTCTCGATGCGCGGCCGTGTTATGGGCTTTGTCCAAACGGCGTTCGCCGCGAGCCAGGTTCTTGGTCTGCCGCTGGGCATCTACCTTGCCAACGCTTGGAACTGGCACACGCCGTTCTTTATGATCGTCGCCGTTGGCGCGTTGGTGGGTTTGGTGGTCCTCCGTTATCTCCAGCCGATAGACGGTCACCTGCGCCTCAAAAGCGAGCGCAGCGCCTTTCAGCACCTATTGAAGACCGGCCAATCTCCACGCAATCTGCAAGGCTTTGCCGCTACCGCGCTGATGGC
>Ga0315291_10002775_pt1 | contig 22771 bp, 17 predicted proteins | sample YL17G12_20_MG_FD_203070 | JGI IMG/M metagenome (GOLD analysis project Ga0315291, IMG submission 203070) | Sediment microbial communities from Yellowstone Lake, YNP, Wyoming, USA - YL17G12_20 | ecosystem: Environmental > Aquatic > Freshwater > Lake > Sediment | place: USA: Wyoming | collected... | reverse complement strand
CCCGCCCCCGGCCCTTCTGTCCACCGGCACGCACCCCACGTGGAGCATCGCCCAGCCAAGGATGGGTGTCGCGAAGACGCTCTTCTTCACGATCACCCGGACGGACTGCGGGATGAGCATGATCATCATCGGCCCGTCGAGAAAGCTCAGATGGTTGGGCATGAAGACATAAGAGGCCTTATGGTCGAATCGCTCGAGGCCGGACACGTCGACCTTGATGCCCATGACCGCCCGGCTTACCCGCATGGCCCACCTGCCGATAGCCATGAGAGGCTGCCGGAGCCCCAGGACCCAGCAGACAAGGAGGACGGGCCCGACGAGGATAATGATGAGGGTGTAAATGAGAAGCAGGAACGACGCGCGCATGATCACGGGGGATTATAGCACAGGAGGGAGACAAGGTGCATGGATCATGAGGCATCATGACATCGTCATGTTCCGCATTGCACATAAAGGCTTTTTTCTATAAAATTTTATGCGGATGGGAAAGCGAGTCATATCATGACCAAAAAAACTCAAATCATTCTTCAGCTGTGTCTTATCATTCTGGTCACCGGGATCGCTTTTTACCCTTCTCTCAAAAACGGATTTACCAATTGGGATGATCCGGAACTGCTTCTCGAGAATGACTCGGTGAAGAGCCTTTCCGCAGGCAATATCCGGAGCTTTTTCTCGGGTTCCTATGCTGGATTCGGAGGCTATACCCCCCTCGTTTTTATGAGTTATGCACTGGAATACCATTTTTTTCAACTGAATCCCAGAATATTCCATATCGATAACCTCCTCTTACATGTCCTAAACACGGTCCTGATCTATTTTTTAATCTTTTTAATCAGCCGCAGCATCCGGGTCAGTTTTATCACCTCGTTGCTATTCGGCATCCATCCTTTGCATGTCGAATCCGTTGCTTGGATACAGGGTCGGAAAGACCTCCTGTTCTCGCTTTTCTTTTTGGGGGCGTCGATCAGCTACTTGCTTTTCTTACGTAAGAGGGACAAGAAAAAAATCTATTACATCCTGTCGCTCATGCTTTTCACGTGTTCTCTCTTTTCAAAAGTCACGGCCGTCGCCTTTCCCTTCGTGATCCTCCTCTTGGAATCCTATCCCGGTCAAAAGCTCGACAGGAACGCCCTTCGCCGATCGGTCCCGTTCTTTGCCTTGGCCGTTATTTTTCTTTTCCTGGCCTTCATCACCCTGAGACCCGGATCCTCCGGAATCCCTTCGCCCAAAGGGCATTTGACCTACGTCCAGAATCTGAGCCTCTTTTTCTACGCATTCGTTTTTTACATCAGCAAGGTCCTTCTACCCGTCCGACTCATAGCCCGCTATTCCCTCAGCATCGGTCAATATCCCTTGGACCTCGTACTGAATGGCGCGGTTTTCGCCGTCGCATGCACGCTTATTTATTCAGTCTACCGCCGTAAAAAAGAATTCTTGACGTTCGGAACGGCGTTCTTCGTTCTCACGCTGATGCCGACGCTTCCCTTTCATTTTGCGGGCCAACCTTACGCCGACCGTTACACTTACCTGCCATTAGCCGGCATTCTTTTGATCATCTCCGTTTTCTTTCTCGAAATCCTGCCCCAAAAATGGCCCACGCGCCGCATTCTCAGTTACGGCGCGGGAGCCTTATTGGGCCTCGCGGTCTTCTTATTGGGCGCAAAAACTTGGGCTCTCACCCGAGTCTGGCATGACAGTATATCCTTATGGACCCGTGTCCTGAAAATTGATCCGCGGAATGCGATTGCCTTATTGGATCGGGGTCAAGCCTATACAGACGCCGGAGAAATGGATAAGGCACTGACTGACCTCAACACGGGTGAAGAGCTCGAACCGGAAAATCCGAAGTTCTCCAACAATCGAGGCGTCATCCATTTTAAAAGGGGCGAATACGATAAAGCCCTTAACGAATACAACCGGAGCTTAGCCCTCAACCCAAGCTTTCAGCTCGGCTATCTAAACCGGGCTATACTTTGGGGCCGTATGCGGGAATTTGAAAAGTCCATCCATGATCTTACTGCAGCGATTGAGATCAACAAATACTTCTATCCTGCCTATTATTATCGCGGGATCGCCTATAAAGAATTGAATTTAGTGGACCGCGCGTTGGCGGATTTCAAGGCGGCTTATAAGATTTCCCCCTCGGAGACGGCACGCCAGGAAATCGAGCGCTTATCCGGCCAAAAGAATCCATAAAGTGGCCTGCCCCCTATCAGTGTACTACCTGTAAATTGAAATATTCGGCAAGGATGAGCGCTTTTTCCCCGCCCCGCCCATTACGAATCGGCCTCCTGAATTGTTATGGCCCCGTCGCCTTTAGCCTAAAACGGAGTCCCTCCTCGAGGGAGTGCCTAACAAAGGCAAAAAAAGGATTGTCAGATCAATTGCCCGATATTATAATATAAAAAAAGCCTCAATTGCCGGGCAAGATGATGACCAAAGCCGCCACAACGTTGAAAAGGGGCTATAAGAACAAGCGAGTTTTGGTCACCGGGCATACCGGATTCAAGGGATCCTGGCTATCCCTTTGGCTGAAAGAGATGGACGCCGAGGTCGTGGGCTATGCCTTGGATCCCGATGCTCCGAAGGGGCCGTTTGTCCTCTCCGACCTCTCGAATTCTATCGTCGATGTTCGAGGCGATATCCGCGATTATGACACACTCAAACGGACATTCGATGAATGTTCGCCCGAATTCGTCTTCCATCTGGCCGCCCAGCCTCTGGTCAGAGAAGGGTATCGAAACCCTAAAGAGACCTACGATGTCAACATCGGCGGCACGGTCAACGTCCTCGAAGTATGCCGGATTTCCCATTCCGTCAGGGCCATCATCAATGTGACGAGCGATAAGTGCTATGAGAACAGGGAACGGATGCGGGGATATCGGGAGACCGACCCTCTAGGCGGTCGCGATCCCTATAGCTCCAGCAAAGCATGCTCCGAGATCGTCACGACGGCCTGGCGGAGATCATTCTTCAGCCCCGAAACCTTCAGATCTCATGGAAAAGCCCTGTCATCCGTAAGGGCCGGAAATGTCATCGGCGGCGGAGACTGGGCGAAGGATCGGATCCTGCCGGATTGCGTCCGCGCCCTGGAAGACATGAGGCCTATCGATATCCGGAATCCGAGCGCGATCAGGCCATGGCAGCATGTCCTGGAAGCCCTTAGCGGATACCTGCTCTTGGGCGCCCGGATGGCAAAATCGCCGCGGAAGTACAGTGGAGCATGGAACTTCGGGCCCTCCACGTCCTCCGCTGTCTCCGTCCAAAGGCTGGTTGAATTGGCCGTCGATGCCTGGGGTGAAGGGACATGGCGGCGCTCTGAGGAAAAGGCGAAGCCTCACGAAGCCGGCCTCTTGACCCTGGATACTCATAAAGCTCGATCTGAACTGGGCTGGAAACCGTGCCTGGATATCGAGCAGGCCGTCCTCGACGCCATCGTCTGGTATAAAGCGGCGCATACAAATGCGAACCTCCGGGAAATTTGCCGACAGCAGATCCACGATTACATGGGAAAGATGTAGAACCGATGATTGAAGAAGAAAGAGAGCTTAGGCAAAGGATTTCCAACCTGGTCCGGGAGTACTATGATTTCAAGTACCGAGAAAAGTTGTTCATTCCCGGAAAGACTCCGGTACGCTACGCCGGCCGCACCTTCGATGAGACAGAGATCCAAAACCTCGTCGAGGCCTCGCTCGATTTCTGGCTGACGTCCGGAAGGTTCGCGGATGAATTCGAGTTGAGATTAGCCGGATACTTCGCCGTTTCCGATGCTCTTTTAGTCAATTCCGGCTCATCGGCCAACCTCGTGGCGTTGACCGCTTTGACGTCCCCAAAGCTGGGCGAACGACGGCTTCTGCCGGGCGATGAAGTCGTAACGGTCGCGGCCGGATTCCCATCAACCGTCGCTCCGATCGTTCAAAATCGCCTCGTCCCTGTTTTCGTCGATGTCCATATCGGAACCTACAACGCTATTCCCGAACAAATGAAAGAGGCGGTCAGCCCAAGAACAAAAGCGATCTTTCTGGCACATACCCTGGGGAATCCTTTTGATCTCGATACGGCCCTGGACCTTGCAGAAAAGCATGGCCTCTGGCTGATCGAAGACAATTGCGACGCCCTGGGCAGCCGTTTTCGCGGGAGGCTGACTGGGACTTTTGGGCATCTCTCGACGGTTTCGTTTTATCCCGCCCACCATATCACGACGGGAGAAGGCGGCTGTGTTGTCACCAACGACAGGGATTTGGCTACGATTGCCAGGTCGTTCCGCGATTGGGGCCGGGACTGTACCTGCAGTCCAGGGAGGAATAACTCATGCGGGAAACGATTCTCCCAGCAATTCGGAACACTCCCGCACGGCTATGACCACAAATACGTCTACTCCCATATCGGCTACAATCTCAAGATGACCGACATGCAGGCGGCTATAGGCGTCACCCAGATGGATAAGCTCGCCGGCTTCATCCGGGCAAGGAAAGAGACGTTCGCTCGCCTCTTCGACGGATTGATCCCGTATCAGGATAGGATCATCCTTCCCGAAGCGACCGCCGAAAGCGATCCGTCCTGGTTCTGCTTCCCGATCACGGTCCGGGAGAATGCGGGATTCTCTCGGAACGAGCTGACCTCTTTCCTGGAGGATCGAGGCATCGAGACAAGGAACCTGTTCGGCGGCAACCTGACCAGGCAGCCGGCATTCGCAGACATCGAGAAACGTCAGGTCGGCGACCTGAGAAACTCGGACCTGGTCATGAACAACACGTTCTTCATCGGTCTTTATCCCGGGATCGGACGGCCGCAGACCGATCACGTCCTGAGCTCGTTCGATGAATTCTTTAGGAGGCGATAAATGGCTGAACGCGACATCCCCGTCGTTATTCTCTGCGGCGGCATGGGCGCCCGTCTGACCGAACAGACCGAGGTCCGGCCCAAGCCCCTAGTCGAGATCGGCGGCCATCCGATCCTCTGGCATATCATGAAGCACTATTCGCATTATGGGCATGACGAGTTCGTCCTTGCTTTAGGATATAAAGGCGAGCAGATCAAACGCTATTTTTTCGAATTCAGCACTCTGAGCCGCGACTTCACGATTTCAGTTAAGGACGGACAGGTTCGAATGCTCGGTGACAAAGGCGGCGAGAACTGGAAAGTCCATCTGGTGGACACTGGCGCCGATACGCTCACAGGCGGCCGGCTAAAACGCTTAGAACATATTATCGGCGGCAAGACATTCATGATGACCTATGGGGACGGAGTGGGGCCGGTAGATATTCCCAAGCTCCTAGCATTCCATCGGGCACACGGCGGCTTGGTCACGCTCTCGGCGGTCCACCCACCCGCCCGCTTCGGGGCACTCGAATTCGAGGGGGATCGTATCTGCCACTTCAAGGAAAAATCTATTCTTCACGAAGGATGGATTAACGGCGGGTTCTTCGTCATCGAGCCGGCGGCTCTCCAACACATCGAGGGAGATGTGATGTGGGAGCACGCCCCGATGGAGCGACTCGCAGAAATAGGGCAGCTATACTCCTACAAGCACGAAGGGTTCTGGCAATGCATGGATACGCTTCGTGATCTCAGATACCTCGAATCTCTGTGGGCCAGCGGAAATCCGGCTTGGAAGACATGGTAAACGTCCGTGCCGCCTCTTGCAAGAACTGACCTGGATCACATTCTGGATCACACCCGGGATCTATGGGATGAAGCGCGGGGAAAGCGCTTTTTCCTGACGGGCGGGACCGGCTTTGTCGGCTGCTGGCTCCTGGAGAGTTTCGCCTGGGCCAATGACAAATTGGGGCTGAATTCCTCGGCCTTAGTATTGACAAGGGACTTCGAGGCTTTCAAGTCGAAAGCCCCCCATCTAGCTAACCATCCGGCCATCGCTTTTCATCCCGGCGACGTCCGAACCTTTGATTTTCCAGGCGGGGAATTCGCCTTCATCATACACGGTGCCGCAGAATCGATCACGAACCTTAATAACGAAGATCCCCTGTCGATGTTCGATGTTATAGTTCAGGGAACCAGGCGTGTCCTGGATTTTTCCGGGCGCGCCGGCACGAAAAAAATGTTATTCATAAGCTCCGGCGCCGTTTACGGCAGACAGCCCGGCAACATAATCCATGTCCCAGAGGAGTATCAGGGCGCGCCCGACACGACCGATCCCGCGTCCGCCTATGCCGAAGGCAAACGGGCCGGCGAACTCTTATGCTCGCTCTACGCCCGGCGAACCGGCCTTCAAGCAAAGATCGCTCGCTGTTTCGCCTTTGTCGGGCCATACCTGCCGCTGGACGCCCATTTCGCCGTCGGGAACTTCATCCGGGACGGCCTTGCCGGGGGGCCGATCCGGGTCAAGGGAGACGGGACGCCTTATCGATCCTATCTCTACGCAGCGGACCTGGCCATATGGCTATGGACGATTCTTCTCCGCGGCGAGACCTGTGTACCCTACAATGTGGGCTCCGAGCATGCCCTCTCTATAGCTGAGCTGGCTGCCAAAGTCGCGTCCATCTTCCCCGCTCTCGTAGAAGTACAGATCGCCGGCAAGCCCTTGCCTGGCTCCATCCCCGAAAGATACGTGCCTTCCGTCCGGAGGGCTCAGAGCGTACTCGGCCTACAACAGACATTCAGCCTGGAACAATCTATGTGGGCCACGGTTTTGTGGTATTCGAAAGCATTATATTTATCCTCCGCGGGCGAAATAATCCAGAAGGAAGGAGAATCGCGTTGGCAGAAGTGACCATCGGCGGCGTCAAAGTCGGAGACGGCCATTCCGCTTTCATCGTGGCTGAAATCGGCATCAACCATAACGGCGACATCGACATTGTCAAGCGGCTCATTGACCTGGCGAAGTTCTCCGGCTGCAACGCCGTGAAATTCCAGAAGCGCACCGTCGACGTCGTTTATTCGAAGGAGGAGCTGGATAAACCCAGGGAAAGCCCCTTCGGCGACAAGAACCGTGACCTGAGGTACGGCCTCGAATTCGAACTCGAGGAATACCAGGAGATCGACCGCTACTGCCGCGAGAAGGCAATCCTGTGGTACGCCTCATGCTGGGACGAGGGGTCTGTTGATTTCATCGATTCGTTCGACGTCCCGTGCTACAAGATCGCCTCCCCGAGCCTCACGGACGACAACCTCGTCCGCTATGTCCGGTCCAAACGGCGCCCGGTCATCCTGTCGACAGGAATGAGCACCATCGAACAGATCGACCACGCGGTCGACGTCATCGGCAAGCAGGACCTGGTCATTCTGCACGCAACAAGCACCTATCCCTCCTACTACGAAGAGCTGAATCTTTCGCTTATCCCGGTCCTAAAAGAACGTTACAAGGTCCCTATCGGCTACTCAGGCCACGAAACCGGCCTGCCGAGTTCGGTCGCCGCCGTTGCTTTGGGGGCCTGCATGGTCGAGCGCCACATCACGCTTGACCGGGCTATGTGGGGATCGGACCACGCGGCCTCCCTCGGCCCGAACGGCATCATCAAGCTCATTTCCGAAATCCGCCTTATCGAAACCTCGATGGGCGACGGCGTCAAGCGGGTTTTCGAACGCGAGAAACCGATCATCCACAAGCTCCGCAGGAAGGGACAGTAATATGCCCATGATCAAAGCCGTCGCCCTGGATGTGGATGGTGTGCTGACGGACGGGAGTTTCTCCTGGAGCGAGAGCGGCGAGGAAACAAAAAGTTTTCACTTCGCCGACGTCATGGGCATATCTCTGGCCAGAAAGGCCGGCTTCATTTTCTGCCTGATCTCAGCTGAGGAATCGCCGCTCGTGGATCGCCTCGCCGCGAAACTTAAAATCGACGATATCTATAAAGGCTGGAAGGATAAGGGAGAAGCCCTGAAAGCGTTCGCTAATACGCGCGACCTCGACCTCGAGGAAGTCTGTTACATGGGCGACGACATCAATGACCTGCCCGCGCTAGAGATCGCCGGCTTGGCCGCCGCCCCAGCGAACGCCCAAGATGTCGTCCGGCTGAAGGTCAAGCTGGTCACGCAACGGAGCGGCGGTCAGGGCGCGGTCCGGGAACTGCTCGACGGCCTCATGGCCAAAAAGGACAAAAGCTGAGTGCTGATGAAACTCTCTGATTACGTTTTCCGCTTCGTCGCCGGCCTCGGCGTCAAACACGTCTTCATGCTCCCCGGCGGCGGCGCGATGCACCTCGTGGACTCCCTCGGCTACAACCCCGACCTCGAGTTTGTCTGCAACCTTCACGAACAGGCCTGCGCCGTCGCCGCCGAGGCCTACGCCCGCGTCACGAACAATCTCGGCGTCGCGCTCGTGACAACCGGACCAGGAGGCACTAATGCTATAACCGGCGTTGCAGGGGCGTGGCTCGATTCAACGCCGTGCTTGTTCCTCTCCGGCCAGGTCAAGCGTGCCGACATGAAGGGCGATCTCGGCATCAGGCAGCTGGGCGTTCAGGAGCTCGATATCGTATCCATCGTCAAATCCATCACGAAGTATGCGGTTACGGTCATGGATCCTGCCACAATCAGATATCACTTGGAGAAAGCCGTTCATCTAGCCAAGTCCGGACGTCCAGGACCTGTCTGGATCGACATTCCGCTTGACGTACAAGCAGCGACCGTCGAACCGGAAAACTTGAAGACGTATGAACCAGAGAAAGTCACAGCTCTCGACACCGGGGAAGAGCTCGTTGCCAAAGTAGCCAAGGCCGTCGAACTTCTGAATAAGGCCGAAAGGCCCGTTATCCTCGCCGGAAACGGCATCCGGCTGGCCGGTGCCCAATCTGATTTTCTACGCCTGGTCGATATTTTGCAAATACCCGTGCTGACCACGCGGCTGGGAGTCGACCTCATCCCCGCCAACCATGAACTTTATTTTGGTATGCCGGGCTCGATCGCGTCGCGGGGAGCTAACTTTACGCTCCAGAATTCCGATTGGCTTCTGATATTGGGAGCGCGCCTGGACATGGCCCTGATCGCCTATGCTCCCGAGAGGCTGGCGCGGGCCGCCAAGAAGATCATGTTGAATATTGATAGCGCCGAGATTCGGAAAGTTGAGTCCATTATTGACGTGCCAGTTTATGCAGACGTCCGGTTTTTCATCAGAGAGTTCGCCAAACAAAAACGGCGCGTCAAGATTCGTTACCGGAAGATCTGGCTGTCCAGGTGCCGGGAATGGAAAGCCACGTATCCCTTTGTACTCCCGGAACATCGTGCGGAAACCCAAGCCATCAGCGTTTATGCGTTTTCGGAGGCCCTCTCCGATGCCCTCGACGCAGACTGCGTTGTCCTTCCCGGAAACGCCGGCAATGCCTGTGAACTGTTTCTCACGGCGTTCAAGGGCAAGGAGGGACAGCGAGTGTTTCATAACAAGGGAACCGGCGCGATGGGATTTTGCCAGCCTGCGGCAATCGGAGCTTGTTTGGGGAGCGGCCGGAAACCGACCATATGCGTGGACGGCGACGGCGGGTTCCAGATGAACATCCAGGAGCTCGAAACTGTCAAACGCCTCGGTTTGCCTATCAAATTTTTCGTAATGAACAACCAAGGCTATGCCTCCATCCGCTCGTCTGAGCGAAGCTATTTCGGGAGATTAACGGGCGCCGACGCTTCCAGCGGCCTGACGCTCCCTGATGTCATAAAGGTCGCTTCCGCGTACGGTTTGGGCACGGCGCGGATTACGGATCCGCAAAACCTCAAAGAGCAAATCATCCGGGTGCTCGAAATCCTGGGCCCTGTGGTCTGCGATGTCGTGATTATCCCCGATGAGCTCCGCGCCCCGCGCGTGACTTCGGCGCAGAGGCTGGATGGTTCGATGGTCTCCAAGCCCATGGAGGACATGTGGCCGTTCCTTGCCAGGGAGGAATTCCTAGCCAACATGATCGTCCCGCCTGTCCCAGATGATTGACATGGATCAAAACAAGTCTCTCAAGGCGGAGCTTGACGAACTCCTCAGCGAGGATGTTGCCTCGGTCATCGAACGGGAACGAACGGCATTTGACCGACTCATAGAACCCTTCGGAAAATCCCTCGTCTTATTCGGCGCCGGCAACTTCGGCCGACAGGTGCTGGCATGCCTTCGGCGAGATGGAAATGAGCCATTGGCCTTTGTTGATAATAATTCGTCGTTGTGGGGGAAAACCGTGGATGGCATCCCAGTATTTTCTCCCTATGAGGCCGCCAGAAGATTCGGACAACGGGCAGCCTTTCTTATAACGATCCGAAGCCCCGAAAGTCAGCATAGATTTGTGGAAACAAAACAAAGACTCCATACGCTCAGTTGCCGGCGGGTTGTCTCCTTCATGCCGTTCCTCTGGAAGTATGCAGAGACATTTTTGCCATACTTTTACATTGATTTACCCCATAAAATCTACGATAATGCCGAAGCTTTGAAAGACACATTTAATCTTTGGGCGGACGCAGAGTCGCGCCGCGCGTTCTTTACCCAGCTAGAATGGAGGGTATTGCCGGATTTTGACTCCCTCCCTGGCCGCACGATTTACAAGCCCTATTTCCCAAAAGACATTTTCTCCTTGAGAGCGGATGAAACGTTTGTGGATTGCGGGGCATATGACGGAGATACAATCAGAGAATTCTTGGATCATTCAGGAGGATCCTTTAATCGTATCGTCGCATTTGAACCGGACCCACGCAACTTTCAGAACTTAGCGACGTATGTTGGTAACCTGCCGAAAGGCATAGGCGAGAAGATCATTCTGCTGAATAAAGCCGTAGGGGCGAAACACGGAAGATTGAGATTTGACGGAGCCGGGTCAGCCTCTTCACATGAAAGCCCGGACGGAAGCATTGAGGTGGAATCGGTAGCCCTGGACGGTATTTTAAAGGATTATTCCCCTAGCTATATCAAGTTAGATGTTGAAGGGGACGAATCTGAAGCCCTCATTGGAGCTCAGCGTATAATTGGGAAAAAGTCGCCGATTCTGGCTGTTTGTATTTATCATCGGCTGGACGATTTATGGCGGATTCCTTTGCTGATACAATCGTTCTTCACTGGGTATCGGTATTTCCTCAGAGCTCATAATGAAGAAGGATGGGAGCTCGTTTGCTATGCCGTTCCAAATAGTCGTGTGCTCTCATGATTCAGTTTATCCCGAAAAAGAGTGTTTTATGGGAGCCAAGCACAGCCGGTTGTTCAACTCAGTCAAACGACCTCGATAGATCCGATTAGTTTTCTCGGCGCGTCTCCAGCACCCTTAACAGATGGATCAAGTAGGAGGATATCTTGCAACGAACACATGAAATGCAACTCGAAGAACTCCTCAGCATCGATCCCGCATCAATTGTAGGCCGAAACCGGGCGAAATTCGATGAAATCGCGGGCAAATGTGCAGACTCGATCGTTCTGGCCGGAGCCGGCGAACTTGGTCGGAAAGCCCTTGCCGGTTTGCGCCGTCTGCGCGTAGAGCCGCTCGCATTCGCCGACAACAACCCCAGCCTGTGGGGAAAGGTTATTGATGGAGTCGGGGTGGTGTCTCCGCAGGAGGCCGCGCGCCGGTTCGGAACCAGGGCTGTATTTGTGGCGACGGTTTACAACGGCTCGCGGGTCCGACGGCAACTCAGTGAACTCCAATGCTCCATGGTCACACCGGTCGCTTACCTATTCTGGAAGTATCCCGAAACCTTTCTGCCGCATGGCGGACTGGATTTGCCCTTAGAGATCCACAACGGGGCCGATGAGGTCCGACGCGGACTGTCCTTATGGGCGGATGAAGCCTCGAGAGAAGAGTTCCTGGCCCAGTTGAAATGGAGATATTCTCTCGACTTTGATGCGTTGCCCGGGCCCCTACCCATCCAGGATATCTATTTTCCCTCCGACCTTGTTTCCCCACTCCCGGAGGAAGTTTACGTTGACTGCGGGGCTTTTGACGGAGACAGTATCAAGAACTTCATCCAGGCCCGGGATTCCGTCTTTCGGCTGATTGTCGCGATAGAAGCTGATCCAAAAAACTACCTTAATCTTCAAGAGACTATTAAGGCTCTGCCTGGCAACATGCAGGACAAGATCATCACAAGGCAATTGGCGGTCGGGAAGGAAGCAGGCAGACTCCGTTTCGAGGCAATGGGAACAGCCGGTTCGAGGGCCATGCCAAGCGGCGGTGTCGAGGTCGAATGTGCCCGGCTGGATGATATCGTCCGATACAATAAGCCTACGTATATAAAAATGGACATCGAGGGAGCGGAATTGGAAGCCTTATCCGGGGCCAAGCGAATCATTAAAGACGCATCAGCGGTCTGGGCGATTTGCTCCTACCATAAGCAAAACCATTTATGGAAAATTCCCCAGTTCATTCAGTCGCAATCGGGTGCTTACGAATTCTATCTGAGGCGGTATGCGGAAGAGTGTTGGGAATTGATCTGCTACGCGATACCTAAGAGCCGACTTATCAAAAGATGAAATTAAAGTTGCCGATAATGAAATTGTTCGCTCAAAGATTGGTCGTCGATAGGGCCGTTGCTGAATCTCCTTGAAAACTTTCGGCAGCTCTGTTACGCTTAGAGTGATTTTCATGGGCTTTTTCGCCTTTCATAAGAATCTCCATTTTAATCCTTATAGGGGAAAAGGATGAAGGGAATTCCAGAACGAACCGGAGTCGGGAGGATCCGGCTTGATTCTCGGTTCATCAAGTTTCTCTTCGTCGGAGGGCTCAACACGCTTTTCGGCTATGGGGTCTTCGCCTTTTTCCTGAGCCTCCACGTTCATTATTCCCTGGCCGCGTTGCTGTCGACCCTGTTGGGCATCCTGTTCAATTTCAAAACCTACGGCACCTTGGTCTTCAGGAACTCCGACAACCGCCTCCTTTTCAAGTTCCTCGGCGTTTATGGAACGACGTATCTGATGGGGGTGTCCTCAATAACCATATTGAAATCATTCCATGTAAGCGCTTTCGCCGCGGGCGCGATCCTGGCCGTTCCGATGGCCCTGATATCTTTTTTGCTGAGCAGAAGATTCGTCTTCAAGAAAAATTCGCGGGATTCGGGACGGACGATTCTCCCGGCGACGGATGATAAGAAAGAAAGGAGCATGCCATGAAGCTGATCAGTATCCTCTCCCCGTGTTACAACGAGGTCGAGTGTATCGAGGACTTCTACCGCCAGGTTAGGTCCGTCATGGCGAGTCTTCCCGGCTACGATTACGAACACGTTTTTATTGATAATAATTCCAAGGACGGAACGATCCCTGCCTTGAGGCGGCTCGCGGGCCAAGACAAGAAGGTCAAGGTCATCATCAACGCCCGAAATTTCGGCCAGGTCCGCTCCCCCTTCCACGGCCTTCTCCAGGCGAAGGGAGATGCCGTGATCGGCATGTGTTCCGACCTGCAGGACCCACCCGAGATGATCCGGACATTCGTCAAGAAATGGGAAGAAGGATATAAGATCGTCATCGGAATCAAAGCCAAGTCCAAGGAGAACCCTCTTGTCTTCGGGGTTCGCAAGATGTTCTATAATTTGATCAAGCTGTTATCGGAGACAGAACAGATCAAGAATTTCACCGGCTTCGGCCTCTATGACAGGGCCATCATAGACCTTATCCGGCAGTTCGATGACCCCTATCCCTATTTCCGGGGCCTGATCACCGAGATAGGATGCGAGCGGGCCGAGATCGAATATACCCAGCCGAAGAGGAAAAAGGGCCGGACGAAGAACAATTTCTATACGCTCTATGACCTCGCTATGCTCGGCTTTGTGAATCACTCCAAGCTCCCGTTGCGCATGGCCAGTTTCATAGGCTTCATCGTCGCCTTCGCCAGTCTGCTGGTAGCGTTCGGCTACTTCATCTATAAGTTGATCTTTTGGAACAGCTTCCAGGTCGGGGTGGCACCCATCGTGATCGGTTTTTTCTTCTTCGCCGCCGTTCAGTTGTTTTTCATCGGCATCATCGGGGAATATATCGGCGCCATCTATACGCAGGTCAAGAAAAGACCCCTGGTCGTGGAAAAGGAGCGCATCAATTTCGACTGAGACCGCAAAATCTGCGTCTCGCCTATGAAATGAGATGACTTTTGGGGCGTGGTTTTTTGCCCAGGAGCCCCACAACTCCGCCGATAAGAAGGACCAGCCCCGCGGCGCTGAGAACGAACCCTCTTGTTGTGCTCGCGGGACGGAAGCTGAACACCACGCGGTGGTCCCCGGGAGGAAGGAGTACGGCCCTGTGGGCGACGTTGGCCCTCACCACGGGTGCCGGGCGACCATCGACAGTAGCTTTCCATCCGGGGTACCATGTGTCCGCGAGAAGCAGCCATCCGCCCTGAGGCGCGACCGCATCAATAACAACCTTGATGGCACCATCGACGACCAGACTGGCCTCGCCAACCGCTTCGGAGCCTCCTTCGGATGAATCGAGCCTTGCGGCCAGGCCCAGGTTCGTCGGATCGTGGAGGATGAGCTCGCGGCGCAGATCGATCTCTCCGCCGGCCAGGAGCTTCAGGAGTTGGTCGGTGGATTCGACGACCCGGGCCCGGGAAACGACACGCGCGCGCGGAAGGGCCGCCGGGAGCCGGTACAGTTCGGCGGACCCGACGCTCGCGACATGTTCCATCCTGCCGTCCGGGATCCGAAACGGCAGGATCACCCAGCGGACCGAGATGGCTTCGAGAAGATCGAAGAAGGCGGAAGCCGCGACCAGGCGTTTCTTTTCTAACCTGTACAAGCTGCTGAGGATCCCGGCGCGGTTATGATCGCCAAGGAGGTCCACCGTCCAACTTGGCTCGATTCCGGCATAGCCATCGACCGCCGCAACACCGTGGAGGAGGTTCGAGTTGGGTTGGAGCATCTCGCGGTGAGCCAGATACGGACCGAGGTCGCCGCTCCAGCCGCCGGCCATGTAAAAGGCCGCCGTATGCAGCATCCGGTGGCCTGGAGAGTAGACACGCCCCGGCTGATGGCTCGCGAGGATTGCCGCGGCGCTCGCCGGTCGAGCCAGCCAGCGGTCGGCATCGACGAGCGGGTTCTGGCGGCGGTTGTGGTAGATGAGATCGGCGGCGGTCGTCGTCACCACGATCATCGCCACGAGGGACGCGCAGAGCCGCCCCGCGCCTCGGCGCCGGCGACGTTCCAGGAATTCCTCAAGGACGGTAAGGCCAAGGCCGCCGAGCAGGGCCAAAGCGAGCTCGACGATGAAAAGAAATCGCGTCGGGAAGCGGAAGGTCGACATCCCCGGAAGAACGCTGAAGGCTATGCTATAAAGGGGCGTGGCACGGCCAAGGACAAGTCCGTAAGCGAAAAGGCCCGCTATCGACCAGAAGGCAACGGCGAACCGCTTCAGGCGGCACCCTATCGCGACAAAGGCGAGGAGCACCGTGAAGAGCCCCACGTAGCCATAATCCTCCCAGAAGATGCTGCTTCCGGTATAGCTCAGATCGGAAATATCCCCGTTGATATAGGGAATAAAAAAGGTCAGGACGTTAGGGGGCCAATAGTTGTACTTCGTCGCCCACGCGAAAGAGCCCCCGCCACCGCGGTCCGACAGCGTGCCGAGCTCTCGAATAGGCAGCAGTTGGACCATGCCGATCAGTATCCCGATCGCAACGGCGGCCAGGGCGCCGATAGAGAGCCCGAAAGCGGGCGATGCTCGAGGACCCGGGTCGATGTCTCGTGCCCAGGGCGCCATGAGCCAGAGGCTTCGTGCGGTGACGAGAGCAGCGTAAACGAGCGCCGCATTATAAGCCGACTGCGGGAACCCGGCCAGAAGCTGTAGCCCGAAGATGGCAGCGAAACCTGCGAGCCAGAGGAGCCTGCGGCGCAGCGGAAAAGAACGCGCGGCAACGACGTCCCTCAAGCCGCCCGTAGCGGCTCGATCGAGGAAGAGCAAGGCTAAGGGAAAGAGCGCCACGATCGTGAGCGTGCCGAGGTGGCGGAGCTGACAGACGATGAACCCCGACCACGAAAACGCGAGTCCAGCGAGGGTGCTCCCGAGGCGGCTCGCCCCGAAGTGGCGGGCAAGAGCGTAGGTTCCCAGCGCGGAGGCAAGGAGACAGAGGGCGATCAGCCAACCCAGGGCGAGTGCCGGCGGCAGCGCCGTAAAGAGCATCAGCGAGACCGGTTCGGTGCAGCCGACCTGGAGCGGGAACCCGGTCCAGATCCCGGATGTCCAAAGGGGCGGCTCGCCGGCGCGGATAAGGCGTCCGGCCTCGACTCGCGCCGGGAAGTCCCCATCGGCCAGATCAGAAATGAAAATGTCGTCAGGAATCGGAATGGCTGCGCCGATGAGCAGTCGATGGTAAGGGACAAGCACGATCAACGCCATGACCAACGGCGCAAGCCAGCGGGTTCTCAATAAGTTCGCAGGAGAGTGGTGTGAAGGCCCCGGGCTCTGTTCCGATTCTTCCCCCTTGACATGTTCATTGCGGGGAGAAGAATCGAATTCACCCATCTTGCTTGCGAGGAATTTACCATGTACCCCGGAAGGAAGTCAAGAACCTATATCAATTTCGCGGTCACCCTGACAACCGGCATGGAAGATTTGCGAAAATGGCTGTTTTTTGATAGAAATTGTATTCATGATCCCAGGTCGAAACACGGCCGGCCTCGTCTCTAAGAAAGACTTTTTCTTCTTCGCCCTCTTTGTCGCCCTTTTTCTTCTCGTTTTCAGGGAGTTCTTCTTCACGAACCGCGTCTTCTTCGAACGGGACACGACCGTCGTCGAGGTCCCGGTCAAGAAACTCACCGTTCACTTACTTAAAGAGGGGAACTTCGCCCTGTGGACGGACGCCCACGGCAACGGCCAGCCGTTCCTGGCCAATCCGAAGAACGCGGTCTTCTATCCGACGACCTGGCTCTATTTCATCCTGCCGCTATTCACGGCCTTCAAGCTCCACTATCTCATCCACGTCATCCTCGGCTGGCTCGGCCTCTACGTCCTCTGCAAGTCCTATTCCCTTTCCAAAAAAGCCGCGTTCCTGGGGGCGTCGCTTTTCGCCTTCAGCGGCATGTATCTTTCGTCTTTCGAGTTCTACAACCACATCGCGGCCCTGGCCTGGATGCCCTGGGTCCTTTGGCTCCTCCACCGTGACGTCCGGCCCGGCCGGGCGCGAATCGTCCCTCTAGCGTTTCTCTGGGCCCTTATGATCCTGGCCGGCGCCCCCGAGTTCATCCTGATGACGCTTTTCCTTGCCGCCGGTCAGGCCTTCTTCACGGCCGGCGCATGGAAAAAGAAGGCCGGGTTGACGGTCCTCTCCTTATTTTTGGCCTCGTTGATCTCGGCGGCCCAACTCCTCCCGTCGATGGAGCTTCTGGGCCGAACCGAGAGAGCCGCCCAATCTGCGCAATGGCCGCTCGAGCTCGTCCAGCTCTTCAACCTGCCGTTCCCCCATTTCCTGGGAAATGACCGGGAGCGCGGACACGATGACTTCTGGGGTTGGCACCTCTTCGACCAGCACTTCCCCTTGTATTACAGCCTTTATATGGGCATCGGCGCCCTTCTCCTCTTTCTCTTCGGACTGAGGAAGCCTTGGGACAGACGGCGAAAGATTCTTCTGCTCACGTTCTTTTTTTTCTTCCTCCTCGCATGCGGCCGCTATTCGCCCTTCTTCTTCCTCTACAGGTTCATCCCCCTGCTGTCTTCGATCAGATACCCGATCAAGTTCTTCCTGGGCTCCGTGTTCTGCCTGTCGATCCTCGCCGCCTTTGGATTCGACAGAGTTACAGACGCCGGGAAGCCGGGCAGGAAAGCTGTTTCCTTCATGGCTGTTGCAGCAGGTTTGGGCCTCCCGCTCTTCTGGCTGTTCAAGCGCCCGACGATCGGTGTCCTGAACAAGTTGTTCATCATCGACCAGGACGCATCGTTCCGTGAGCTCGGCCGTTCCATCGGGGCCGGCTTCGTCCTCCTGGCCGTATACGCCCTGATATTCTTCTTGCTTTTCCGGTCGAAGGGATTGGGCCGGACGCTGGGTTGGATTCTCATCGTTCTGGCCGTCCTTGACCCCGCTTATCACAACCGATACGTCAACCCGACGGTTCCGGTATCATTCTACGACAAGCCGCCGCTCCCGGGCGGTCTCACCGCTCCTCTCGCCATTTATCGGGACGAGCTCTATTCCCCGTTCCTAAAGGAGACGATGGGAGATAACCTCAAACTGCTTGGCTTTTTCCGGAAGAGCCTTTATCCTTTCACCTGGATGGGCGACGGCGTTCAATATGTCTTCAATTGGGACTTCTACGGGACCTATTCGCGCCGCTATCTGTATCTGAGAAAAGCCATAAAAGGGCTTCCTCCAAATGGTCAGTTCAAGGTATTGAAATTCATAGGCTGCATCGCGCATATCGGTTACGAACCGTTATTCTCCAGGGAAAGCGCCCAACGGCTTCAGATCGAGGGTGTCGACGTCTGGCTCGAGCGGATCGCTGAAACGGGCGCCTCGCCGTTCATCGCCTTCCGCGCCGTCCGGGCGGCGGAGGTCAAAGACAAGCTCGGGATCTTCGCCGGTGATGAGTTCGATCCGCTTAAGGAAATCATCGCGGAAAAGGACATCCTCCTGCCAGAGTCACTTGGGAACACGGACACGAAAGCCGGAGCGGTCCTTATCCGGAAGGAGATCCAAGGACGGGGATGGTACTCCGTGAGCTTGCCTTGTGAAGGGATTGCCATATTTCCCGGCAATTACGCTCCCGGATGGAAGGCCTGGATCGACGGCCGGAGGACGGAGGTCTTCGAGGCAAATCTCTTCGCCAAGGGCGTCCTGGTCCCGGCCGGGGACCAGGAGATCGTCCTGCGCTATCTTCCGGCGAGTTTTCTTTGGGGGGTGGTCATCAGCCTTGCGTCGATCGGCCTCATTCCCGCCGGCGCCTTCGTCCTCGGAAAACGGGCTAAAAGTAGGGCCCGCCGCGCATCCCCTTGAACTCTTCCAGACAATCGAACTGCGCCGCGAATCTTGCGGGCCGTTCCCCCCGGATGACGACGTCCTCCTGCCTCAACCCGGGCAGGAACCGGCCGGCCTGGACAAGATAAAGGATCTTTCGCGGGTCGAACCCCATCATGCGGGCGGCCGTCGAGTCGGCGGCCAGGGGGAAGGGGCTCAGCACGAGGACGCCGACAGGCTTTGCCTTTCCCATGATCGGGCCGTCTCCCTCCATGCCGACGACTCCGTCGATGATGTTGTAGTGGACCTTGACAGTCCGGGCCAGGTCCAGAATGGACCTTTCAATCCCCTTGAAGTGGAGCAGGTTCTTGGGCCAGCCGTAGTAGATTCCCGGCAGAACGCCGAAGAGGTTCTTCAGGCACAGAGTGACCCCGACCCAATGATGGGTTTTCATCTTGGGCAGGCTGATCAGGACGTCGGCTTCGGCCACAGGCTTGGCCAGATAAAAATGCGGAAGGCCGGTCAGGCCGCCCTTGTTCGGCACGGCCACGGCATCGCCGTGGTTGAGGTCCACGCATCTGACCTTCTTGTCCAGGATGGACCTGAGTGATGGATTGAGGACAGAAAACCAGGGGTCCCGCCGGTGCCCCGAAGCCTCGCCGACAATCACTTGAGCCGCCCCCAGACCCAAACAGGCATGAGCCACGCCGGCGATAACGGACGGATTCGTGTTGATCGGACGCTCTGGATGAGCTTCCACGAAATTCGGCTTCAGGAGGACCTTTTTCCCTTTGAGCGCGAGCCCGTCGCCTGCCATGATGGCCGCGATTTCCTTTTCCATATCCCTGCCGTAATCGGGCATGGGGAGCAGCGTCACCGGGCATGGGACCGAGGCCTGCTGAGCGCCATATATCAGTCCTCCGAAAGCCGCGGCGTTCGCCAGGACAACGGTGTTTTTCAGGAATTCGCGCCTCTTCATGACGTGAACACTTTTTTTCCGGAGAGAGCGATCAGGCCCAGGGCGAAATTTCCCAGGTGAAATTCCTCTTCACGCAGGGAACCCATAACATTAAGGAGCTTCGCCCTCGCTCGGCCGGCGTCCCGTCCGTATCCTTGAAGGCAAAGGACGGCCCAGGAGAGGCTGCTCAGGGACTCGATCTTTCCCTGGTTCTTTTCCATAAGCTCCAGGCTGGCGCCGATCCGCTTGGGATCGCTGTGCCCATGAAGGGCGACGAGGGCCAGCCCGGTCGTGTCCCAGAAAGGGAGCAATTCCTTTCCGTCCAGAGCCGGGTTGCCGTAGTTCCAGCCGCCCGAAGGGATCTGCCGGTCCAAAAGGAACCGGGCGCCTTCTTCAGCCCGGGGATGTCTGCTCAGCCCGGAAAGGCTGAGGGCGATGAGAGACCAAGCCGTCGGTTCCACCCAGCCGAAAGTCCCTTGGACCCAGGGCCAGCCGGTCAGGGTGTCGTCCTGCCTGAGCCTCGGATCTTTTAGCGCGGTTACGGAGCGCAGCGAGAGGAGGAAGTTGAGGGCCCGTTTCGCGTTCTCCGCGAGCCCGAAATGATGGAGGACGATGGCGGCTAAGGCCGTCAGCCAAACGCCCTGATCGCGGTGTCCGGGGTCGATGCCGACGGACCCGTCCGGGTTCTGCAGTTTTAACGTCCAGGCAAGAAGGGGCTTGGCGCGTTCGGCCGGGGCGCCAGAGACGGAAAGGGCGATGGTAGCCAGGAGGGTTGGCTCCGCGGAAGAATTGTTGCCTCGATAATAAGGAAGCCCCCCGTCCAAGAGTGAGAAGGACAGGAGCTTTTCGAAGAGGGCCGCGGTTTCGGAAGCGGAGCGTTCCATAACGTCATCATTATAACCCAGGTTGGAATCCGAGGCCACACGATCCCGTTAAATCCCCCTAGCCCCCTTTTTTCAAATGGGTGAAGACACGAAAGGTCCTTGGCCGACAGGTGCTATAGGGGGATGGCATGAGTTTGAGGGATGCGGGCAAAAAAAAGGGGCGGCGAAGCCGCCCCTTAAAAAATGCATTAGAATCAAACCTGAGATCAGCTCCCTACGTTAGTCTTGGGCCCGACAATCCAAGAGCCGTTCCAAGCAATCAGGTCATTGTTAAAATCGGTCATCGCGCTGACGAAGTATCGCCCGCCTTCAGGGGTATCAGTAGCATAGTAGGATCCATCGATCCCCCCACCAGCTGAGCCCCCCCTGCCGTAGGATTGGGCCGCGAAATCATCATCGGAGACGAGACCTGCGGCGGCACCAATTACGGAGCCGACGTTTGATCCGGTATAGGCCCGGTAAGGTGAGTTCCAAGGGTCGCCACTCGGTATGACCTTGACGTAAAACGAAGAGAGGGCTTGATAAAGCTCTGTGGACGGAGTTAAATCACCTCCAAGTTCGACTGCCTCAAAATTCCCGTGGTCCGTCATATAGTCCACGGCGGCCGTGGAGATCACCATGATCTCCTTCATAGCCGATTTCTGCTTGGCCTTCTGGATGGCCTCGAGGGCGTTCGGGATCAGAAGGGCCGCCAGGATGCCGATGATCGCGACGACGATCAGAAGCTCGATGAGGGTGAACCCTCTCATCTTTTTTAACATGTTTCATACCTCCTTTAAGGTTCGAAAACTCAGAACGGCTATTTATATAGCAAGATGCATGCCAACGTCGGCACAATCTTTTTCTATTGATAATAAAGAGGTTAGAGGAAGACCGATCTCAGGGACAGGGGAAGGAATGACGATTCGTGCCATTTTATGACAATTCGTGTCATTTATCTTTCAGCGTCTTTCCGTGCCTCGTTCTCCCCGTCCCTCTCTTCTTTCCGAATATTCTTCAGCTCATACTTGTCGATGAGGTAGCGCAGGGTCCGGTAGGAGATGCCCAGGAGAGGGACGGCCTGCCTGAGGTTCCCGCCCGCGGCGAGCAGGGCCAGGTTGACGTATTTCTTTGTCAGGTCATCAATGTGCGTTGTCAGGCTGAAGCCCGGCTGCAAGAAGAAATGGGTTTCTTCCTTCTTCTGAGGGGAGATGATCTCCCTGGGCAGACAGCCCGCCGTGATGGTCTCCCGGTCCTCGATGGCCACGACCCGCTCGATGACGTTCTCCAGTTCGCGGATATTCCCGGGCCAGGAATACTCCTCGAACAGGCCGATGACCTCCGGCGTCATACGTTTCATGGACTTACCGAGCTTATCGCAATACTTCTGGAGAAAATGGGAGACGAGAATGGGGATGTCCTCGATACGTTTTCTCAGGGGCGGCATCTCGAAGGAGATGACGTTCAGGCGGTAGAACAGCTCCTCCCGGAACTTACCTTCCTGGATCCTCATCTTGAGGTCCTGGTTCGTTGCGGCGATGATCCGGACATCGATGGGGATCTCCTCCGTCCCCCCCACCCGGCGAACCGTGCGCTCCTGGATGGCCCGGAGGAGCTTAACCTGGGTCCAGGGAGACATCTCCCCGACCTCGTCGAGAAAGAGGGTGCCGCGCCCGGCCGCCTCGAACATGCCCTTCTTATCGGCGATGGCGCCGGTGAAGGAGCCCTTGGCGTGGCCGAAAAGTTCGCTCTCGAGGAGGTTCTCGGGCAGGGCGGCGCAGTTGATGGAGACGAATGGACCGTCGCGGCGGTGGCTCTGGAGATGGACCGCCCGGGCGGCCATCTCCTTCCCCGTTCCGCTCTCGCCGGTGACGAGGACGGTGGAATCTGTCGTCGCGACCTTTTCGATGAGCGTGTAGATCTCCTGCATGGCCCGGCTTTTGCCGATCATCTTTTCGAAGCTGTATTTATCCCTGAGGTCCCTTTTGAGGAGGATATTCTCCTGCTTGAGACGGAGCTTTTCCAGGCCCCGGGCGACGAGGATCTTAAGCTCCTCGACGTCGAACGGCTTGACGACGTAGTCCAGGGCCCCGGCCTTCAGGGCGTCGACGGCCTGCTTGACGCTGCCGTAGGCGGTGATCATGATGACCGGGGTCTCGGAGTCCTTG
>Ga0315291_10002774_pt1 | contig 22772 bp, 24 predicted proteins | sample YL17G12_20_MG_FD_203070 | JGI IMG/M metagenome (GOLD analysis project Ga0315291, IMG submission 203070) | Sediment microbial communities from Yellowstone Lake, YNP, Wyoming, USA - YL17G12_20 | ecosystem: Environmental > Aquatic > Freshwater > Lake > Sediment | place: USA: Wyoming | collected... | reverse complement strand
GAGGAGTTCCTCACTGAAGACGGCAGGCGCATCTACCTCCTGGCCGAGGGCAGGCTGGTCAACCTGGCCGCCGCCGAGGGTCACCCCGCCTCGGTCATGGACATGTCCTTCGCCAACCAGGCCTTATGCGTGGAATACGTGAAGGATTCCCACCAGGACCTGGACCAGGTGGTCTACGACGTCCCCGAGGAGCTGGACGCGGAGATAGCCCGCCTCAAGCTCGCATCCATGGGCATAGAGATAGACTGCCTCACCCCCGAGCAGGAGGAATACCTCTGCTCCTGGGAGATGGGGACGTAGGGTATACCCGGGGCCTCCAGGTAACGGTCTCCGCGGTTGCTTATCCGGCCCGGTGACAAGGCTGGTCGTCGTCGCAAGCTCCTCCGAGCACCTTGCTCACCGGGCAAGTGATGGCTCAGATGGGCGCTGCAACCGACTTGGTAGTTCCCCGGGCAGGGGTTTTTATAGTAGGGCTACGCCTGGGCGGATTTTTCTATTAGCCACAATTTACGCCCGTTTCGAGTTATTATTTCGCGATGGCGCTGTAACCGACCCCGTGGTTCCCGGGCAGGTGGCATCTGAGACGCAGGCTTCGCCCGAATGCCTGGCTCGCCGGGCTCGTTGGTTTTTTATAGTAGGACTACGCCTGGGGTGGATCATTCTTCTATTAGCCACTTGTTACGCCCGTTTCGAGTCTTTATTCCGCTATGTCCTGCGACCGACCCCGTAGGGTGTTCTTGTGGCCCGGCGACAAGGCTGGTCGTCGTCGCAAGCTCCTCCGAGCACCTTGCTCGCCGGGCTAGTTGGTTTTTTATAGTAGGGCTATGCCCGTGATGAGGACTTCACATCAGTTGCCGATGAAGACACACTTTTCGATAACTTCTTTCGGGAGGTCGCACAAACCGACCCCATAGTTCCCTGGGCTCGTTCATTTCTCTCATGGTTACATGATATGCGCGTCTCGATACCTTCTTCCGGGCGATAGTTCCAACCGACTCTATCCATCTGAAATTCAGGCCCGAAGCCTGCAAAATCTGCGCAGCCGCATGGAACCAGGTTTGCTGCGCCGGGCGTCTTATGTTCGTGGGCTAAGGGAATGCTGATCGGAGGTAGGAAGATGACAACAAAGCGGTGGATTGGTGTTGTAGCGGCGCTGTTGGTACTGGTGGTGTTCGCGGCCGCCATGGCGTTGGGGTGTGGTGAAGAGAGCGAACAAGGTTTACGCGAAGCGATCGATGAATCCGTATGGGAGCAGGCCGAGGCGGAGAAGGGGGACCTCGAGGCTGGCCTGGAGGAATCCTTGCCGGCCGAGATGAGGGACGCTCAAGACCTAACTGCATCCGGGGAGGCAGGGCTGGTGTCCACCCCCGATTCCTCAGCGCTTCCCCAACTCCAACTGAAGGTGATCAAGACCGCTCTCATGGAGATGGAGATGGCCAAAGGCGATTACGTGAAGATAAGGGAAGACGCCGTGGCCATCGCCTCCGCGGCTGGAGGATACGTGGAGGGCGAGAGCGCCAGCCGGGACGACGACGGCCTCACCTATGCCACCCTCACCCTGCGTATCCCGTCCGATAAGTTCGACGCGGTGGTGATCGACGTTTCCGCACTGGGAGAGGTGGTCTCCACCCAGGTGTCCACAAATGATGTGAGCGCGGAGTACGTCGACCTGGAGAGCAGGCTGAGGCACCTCCAGGCGGAGGAGTCCTTCTACCTCTCACTCATCGGCAAGGCCCAGACCATTCAGGAGATGATCACCATTCGGGAGCACCTGGACTCGATCCAGTTGGAGAAGGAGCAGGTACAGGGCAGGATGAACTTCCTCGACCAGCAGGTGGGCTTTTCTACTCTCACTCTCTCCGTCGACGAGATCGCTCCCGACGAGGATAAAGAAGGGTTCTGGGACTCGGTGGGAGAGGCCTTCAAGAGTTTTGGCAGGGGTCTCAAGGAGCTGGCGGTGGGGTTCTTCTACGTCCTCCCTTATCTCCTGATCCTGGCCGTGATCGCCATCGTGATATGGTTGCTGGTGCGCCGTTATCGCCACCCGAGTACACCCGCAGAATAGCTCACACGTCTGCGCAACAACGTACGGTGGTTTGCAGCGCGTAAGCGCGGCGACGCCCGGAGGGCGGCGGCACGGTGCCAGCGCCTTCACGTTTCCGAACGTGTAGGCCTGGCACGTGTACGTCTCGGAAGTGTGGATGGAGGGCGGCGGCACGGTGCCAGCGCCTTCACATTTCCTAATGTGTATGCCTGGCACGCGTACGTCTCGCTGGAGAAGCATATGGAGAACAGCGGTATGGGGTATCAAGATAACGTCGCTATAGGAGGTCTATTATGATAGTGGTGTCTCTCTCGGGACGTAGAAGAAGGCTTGTTCTCGCACCGTCACTGATGGTACTCGCGCTCACGGTCGCCATGTCGGGATGCGGTGGCTCCGACGGGGGAACCGCAGCTCGACCGGATATCAGTCCGCTCAAGGGATACGAGCTCTATAGCTGGCAAGTGGATGGAGAGTGGTATTTCTCGGTGCAGGCAGGTACGAACAGGCTCAAGACGTACGAGGAGGTTACGGATGCGGCAGCGGCGTTAGCTGGAGCCGATGCGATCATCGTGGAGCTCGAGGGCCTGGGCGAAGGCGCCGAAGTCATCTGGATAACGGAAGAAATCCAAGGTTTTTCTCTTCCTCCCGGGGAAACGGTAGATCTTATAAGGGAGCGATGCAGTAAGGCGGGCGTAAGCCTCGAATTCACCTCCAGGCAGTAGTCGATGGAGGCAAGATCAGGCCAGAGGTTTTAGTAGCACCTTGTGGTCGAGGAGGGTGATAGCGGCCACCTCGGCCTCGAGGACACTCTCCTCGCCGATTATGTTGGAGAGGATGACCTTGCCGCCTTCCTCCCTGACGTTGATCACGTCCTCCATTATCAGCCTTTCCTCATCGCCCTCGAGCAGGTAGGCGTGGGATTCGCACATTCTCAGTTCCCTCCTGTGTTCTCGAAACGGATGCTGCGCACCAGGTGATTCCAGTTGCACCCGATGCAGACTTCCACCACGTAGCAGGTGAAATCGCGGTATCTCTCCCTCAGGCCGTTGAAAACGGCACGGGTGGGAAAAACGCGCCCATTGTCGCGGTCGAGCTCTTTGCCGTAGACGAAATTGAGCAGGCGTAGCCGCTCGCGCTTGCACACCGGGCAGATGCTGCGCGTGTCTTCCCCGACGTTGGTGGCGATACGGCGTATCTCCGGGTGCGCGTCGCAGACGTCGTATACCGACAGGCGGCCACAGCGGAAGTCGCGCAATACGGACCGTTTGCGCAAGGTGTAGTCCACGCTGGTGGCCGTGCTCTTCATCGTCACTCCCTTTTACGTAATACGTCCATTATACTCCACCGCGACACGCGGCCGTCAGGGCATCAGGTCTGTTGCTCGTTGCTCTCCTGGCCCCGCAAGTGGCTGGTGTCGTTCAGCCGGTGCAGGACCCAGCCTCGCTCTCCCCGGGAGATGAAGTTGATGGCCCCGTTGGACTGCTCGACCCTCCAGATGCCGGAGGTGGGAAGCCCCAACACCAGGCATAGCGTGATACGGTTAATGAGCTTATGACCGACCAGGAGCACCGTCCCCTCGTGCTCACGTGTCAGCCACTCCAACCCCTCGTACAGGCGCTCCCGCACCTCCCGCACCGCTTCCCCGCCGGGAAAGACCGCCCTTTCCGGGTCATCGGCCCAGATGGCGAACTCCCGGGGCCAGGCCGAGCGGATCTCTTCGATGTTTTTTCCGCTCCAATGCCCGTAATCGACATCGATGAAATATTCGAGGGGGGATACTTCTCCCCTGTGGGGTTCCGCGATAGTCGCGGCGGTCTCCATGGAGCGTTGGAGAGGGCTGGAGTAGAAAGCCTCGAATCCCTTCTCGGAAAGGTAGTCGGCCGCCGCTTGTGCCTGGTTTTTTCCGCGTTCGTTCAAGGGCAGGTCGATGCGGCCACGAAATACGTCCGCCCGGTTGTATTCCGTCTCGCCATGCCTCACCAATACCAGTTCCACGCGCTTCTCCTCTCATCGCCGGTCATATGAGCATAGAGGAGACCGGGACTATGTGGCAATGATAGGCTGCGCGGCGTACGGTAAGCGGGATGAACGGGCGGTATGCGATATATGGGCTAGTACTGGCCTTGCGCCCTTGCTGCTTCCATGGCTTCCATGTAGCCCATGCTGGTGTAATATATCGCGCGGTCGAAATAGAGCACTACCTGGTTATTAAGCTCCAGGGCCTGGTAGAGCTCGAGGTTAGTCTGGGTGAAGCCCTCGGATATAACCTCGAGCCAGAGGTACCGCTTGAGGAGTATGATGGCCATGATCACCTCTTCCAGCCGGAAGCCCTCCTGAAAACGGCGCTGACCCAGGTTCATGTAGAAATGCCTGATCTCCTCTTTCTTGGTCTCCGGGCTGAGCCAGTATCCCAACCGCTCGTAAACCGCCATGGCACGCTCGAAGAGGAGTTCCTCGGGGAAATGGTTATAGGTGGGGGTATATTTCGATTGCTTGACTTCCTTCAACCAAAGCTTGGCCACCTTGTCAGCCCTGGTCTCGATCATTTTTATAAATCTTCTGGTCAGCACGATAACCTCCGGCAATGCGATGTCCTGGTCATGCTCCGTATAGGGCGAAAGACAGAGTTATTATACCTTTTTCAATATCCTTTTCAAATCGGCTCGAGACCGCTTTTTCGGGCACCGTTTTCCATCCGCTGCCCGGTCTGCTTCAACCTGTGCATTAGCTCTCTTGCGCGTCACGAGTGTGGACGGGCGCCCTTAGGGCGTGGCACACTCGCCCTCGTCACCGCACAGCTTCTCCAGGCCGTGGGGAAGGGCGGGAAGGATCACCTCGAGGTTTTCCCTGGCCGCGCGGGGGCTACCCGGCAGGTTGACGATGAGGGTGGAAGCGCGGATGCCGCTAACGGCACGGGAGAGCATGGCGTGGGGGGTTACCTGCAGCGAGGCGGTACGCATGGCCTCTGCGAACCCCGGCGCTTCCCTCTCTATGACCCGGCGGGTGGCCTCCGGGGTCACGTCCCGGGGGCTGAGGCCGGTGCCCCCCGTGGTCAGGACCAGGTCCACACCCAGCTCGTCGCAGTAATACCTGAGTTTCGCCTCGATATCGCCCGGCTCGTCGGGGACGATGTCCCGGGCCTCGACGCGCCATCCCCTATCCAACACCGCTTCCTCCACCGCGAGGCCGGAGAGGTCTTCCCTCTCGCCCCGCGAGCCCTTGTCGCTCACCGTGAGGATGGCCACCCGGTATTCCTTCATCCTTCCACCACCGTGATCTCGTCGCCGCCCTTGACCGTTCCCCCGGCGACGACCCGCGCGAAGATGCCCTCGCGGGGCATGATACAGTCTCCGGCCGCGTAGTATATGGCGCAGCGGTCCACGCATTCCTTGCCTATCTGGGTGACCTCCAACAGGACCTCCGCGCCGACCCTTATACTGTCGCCGATCTCCAGGGAGAGCAGGTCGATGCCCCTGGTGACCAGGTTCTCCCCGAAGGCCCCCGGCCGCAGGTCCTCCAGGCCCATGGCCCGCATCTTGTCGACGCTCTCGTCGGCCAGCAGGCTGACCTGGCGGTGGCCGAAGCCGAAGTGGGCATCCCCGTCGATGCCATGGTCCACGACGAGCAATACCTCGCCGACCTCTTCTTTCTGGACGTGCTTTTCAGCGCTGGTACAGACGGCGATTATCTCGCTCTTGCCCATCTTCCCGTTCTGTTCCTATGCTCGTTCGTACTTGCCGGACCTGCCCCCCGTCTTCTTCACGAGTCGGACGGAGCTGATGGTCATGGACCGGTCGACCGCCTTGCACATGTCGTAGATGGTGAGGGCCGCCACCGCGGCCGCGGTCAAGGCCTCCATCTCGATGCCGGTGCGGTCCCTGGTCTTGGCGGTGACTACCGCGGTTATGGTGGAGCTTTTCTTATCTATCTTGAAATCCATCTCCACCGAGGTGATGGCGATAGGGTGGCACATGGGTATCAGTTCACTCGTCTTCTTGGCGGCCATGATGCCTGCGACCTGGGCCGTGCCCAGGACATCTCCCTTCTCTATCCCGGCCCCCAGGATGAGGTCCAGGGTGGCTCTCTCCATCTTGATGCTGGCGCTGGCTACTGCCGTACGCGCCGTCACCTGCTTGGACGAGACATCCACCATCCTCGCCCGCCCGCTGCGGTCCAGGTGGGTTAGCTCTTTGTTATCCGGCTTGCTCCTGTCTGCGGTCAAGTCAACCTCCTATCTGGGACATGCTCCTCCCGGAGGATTCCGGGAAACCACCGTGGTCGCGGGGCTTCTTGGACAGCGAGAGCCGGATGGCCTCGAGCACCGGCTTGTCATCGTTGCTCTTTCTGAGGATCAACCGCACATCATCCTCGTCATGCGAGAAAAGGCAGGGCCTCATCTTGCCGTCGGCGGTGAGGCGGAGGCGGTTGCACTCGGGGCAGAAATGAGAGCTCACCGGGGAGATGAAACCCATCATGCCGCGGGCCCCGGGGAGGCTGAAGTAGCGCGCCGGACCGGCACCCACGGGTGGCTCGGACGACTTGAGCTCGCCGAATGCCGCGAGCCGGCTCTTGATCTCCTCGGCGGATACATAGAAAGATGCGTCGAACACCCCGCAGGGGCTCATGTACTCGATGAACCTGACATGGACGGGCAGGCGGCGGATGAGGTCCGCGAAACCCTCCAGCTCCTCGCAAAGGTGCTTGAGCACGACCACGTTTATCTTCACCGGTTCGAGGCCGGCCTCCAGCGCGGCCTCCACGCCCTCCAGGGCATCCGAGAGGTTGCCTGTGCGGGTGATATCGCGATAGGTCTCCGGATCGAGCGAGTCGATGCTCACGTTGACCCTCCGGAGCCCGGCCGCGGCGAGCTTCTCCGCCTGATGTGCGAGAAGTATACCGTTGGTGGTGAGGGATATATCCAGGGCTGGGCGCATGGCGGATATCTCCCGGATGAGGGAATCGAGGTCTCTGCGGACCAGTGGTTCCCCCCCCGTCAGGCGCACCTTGTTTATACCCGCCTTGACGGCCACGCGCAGGAAACGCACGATCTCTTCGTAGGTGAGGACATCCTCGTGCCGCAGGTGAGGGACCCCTTCCGGGGGCATGCAATAGACGCATCTCAGGTTGCAGCGGTCGGTGACCGCGAGGCGGAGATAGTCTATGGGTCTGGAATAAGGGTCTATCAGTGAGGTCATTGTAATATCCGGTTTATTCGAGAAGGGCCTCGACCTTGGAGCGCATGAACTCCAGGCTCTGCTGCCCCACCACCTTGGAGACCACCTTTCCATCGACGCTGATGAACACGAAGGTCGGCACCGCGGTCACCCCATACTTGTCCGCCTTGCCCCGTTCCTCCATGGTGTTATATTCCTTGAAGTCCACGCGGTCTCCATATTCCTCTTCTAACTGGGCCATCACTGGGACCATGGCCTCACAAGCCGCTCACCCCGGCCGCCAGAAGTCGATGACCACCGGCTTCCCGTCGGTCTCCTCGCTGGCGTCGACGCCCGACGCGCAACCCGCCGCGAAGAGTGCCGCGGCGGCCAAAACCAGCGATAAAAATACGGCGAATTCCCATCGCCTCATGTACGAATCACCACCTGACGCAGGTCTTTTATTCCACGATGAGATTATAGCATAGCACCCTCGAAGCTATAGATGACCGTACTCTGTCATTGCTCCGACATCGACCGGAGGAGGGAGGCCACTTCGCGGGAAGTGCTTTCCAGGAGCGAAGCCGCTGATGCCATGCTCTCCTCCTGGCTGATCGGCCCGGAGGCGATGCCCAGCATTGCCGTGACTCCCAGTTCGTGAAGCGCCTCGGCGCCCTCCGCCACCTCTCCCCCCAGAGCCAGGACGGGTATGCCGTGACGCCGGGCAATACGGGCTACGCCGGTCACCGTCTTGCCGTAGGCGGTCTGGGCGTCCAGACGGCCCTCCCCGGTCACTACCAGGCCGCACCCCTCCAGCATCCTCTCGAATCCCACCGCTTCGGTGACCACCTCGATGCCCGGCCGCACCTCCGCCCCCAGGAAGGCCATGAGCCCGAAGCCCAGGCCGCCGGCGGCGCCTGCCCCGGGCTTATCCTCCAGTCCCGGGACGATGGCCGCGGAGACCACTTCCGCCAGCCTGGTCAACCCTCTTTCCAGCAGCTCCACGTCGTACTCGCTGGCGCCCTTCTGGGGAGCGTAGACCCGCGAGGCCCCCACATCTCCCAGCAGTGGATTGCTGACGTCGGAGGCTACCGTGATCTCGGTCTTGAGAACACGGGGATCGAGGCCGCTTAAATCCATGGCCTGCATGTTGTTCAGGTAGATCGCCCCGGGCGAGAGGTCCTCATCGCAATCATCGAGGAAGCGTACCCCTAGGGCTGATGCCATGCCCGTGCCGCCGTCGTTGGTGGCGCTTCCCCCGATGCCCACGATGATACGGCGCACCCCCATATCCAGCGCGCAGCGGATGAGGTCGCCGGTGCCGGCCGTGGTCGTGTAGCGGGGATCGCGTTTCTCGGGTGGTACGAGCACCAATCCGGAGGCGGCGGCCATCTCCACCACCGCGGTCTTCCCGTCCCCCAGGATGCCCAGGGGTGCCCGGCGCGGCTCGCCCAGGGGCCCGGTTACGTCACACTGCACCGTCTTCCCGCCGGTGGCCTGCACCAGCACGTCCAACGTGCCATCACCGCCGTCGGCCAGGGGACAGGTGATGAGCTCCGCGCCGGGCCAGCCCTCACCCCATCCACGTGCGATGGCTTTCGCCACCTCGCGCGAGTCGAGGGAGCCCTTGAATTTATCGGGGGCGATGATGATGCGCATGTCGTTGGGAGGCCGCTCAGGGAAGGCTGCGGGCTATCTCCTCTTCCTCCTTGTACTGGTCGAGGCGGGAGAGGAGCAGGTTCCAGTCCACCTCGTGCCCGTCGAACTCCGGACCGTCCACGCAGGCAAAGCGGGTCTTGCCCGCCACCTCGCAGCGGCAGGTGCCGCACATGCCCGTCCCGTCCAGCATGATGGAGTTCAGGCTCACCCTGGTGGGCACCTTGAACTCCCGCGTGACCGCCGCGGCGAACTTCATCATGATCGCCGGCCCTATGGCGATCACCAGGTCGGCGGACTCTTTCTTGAGCAGTTCCTCCAGGGCCCACGTGACCCGGCCCTTTAATCCCCGCGAGCCGTCGTCGGTGGTCAGGACGAGCTCGTCCGTCACCGCGGCCATCTCCTCCTCCAATATGAGCAGGTCGGCGCTGCGCGCTCCGATGATCCCGGTCACCCGGTTGCCGGCCTGCCGCAGCGCCCGGCAGACGGGGTGGATGGCCGCGATGCCCACGCCGCCTCCCACGCAGGCCACGTGCCCGTGATCGCATATCTCGGTGGGACGGCCCAGGGGGCCGACCAAATCGAGGATGTCGTCGCCCGCCTCCATACGGCTGAGTTTGTGGGTGGAACGCCCGACCACCTGCAGTACCAGGCGTATCCATCCCTCCTCGGGTGACCAGTCGCAGAGGGTGAGGGGGAAGCGTTCCCCCGTTTCGTCCAGACGCAGGATGACGAACTGACCGGCGATCGCCCGCTTGGCCACCGCCTCTGCCTGGACGATGACGGAATACACCGTCTCGGCGAGTTGTTCTTTCTCGAGTATCGGGAACATCAATCCTTCCTTTCCAGTTCCCCAAGGAGGCTGTCTTTGATGGCGCGGATCTCGTCCACGAAACCCGGGTCGGCATCGTAGGGGCTGGTCCCATCCAGGTCGGAACGGCGGATGTTCTGGCTGTAGGCGATAGAACCCAGGTAGGGCAGCCCATCCAGGCGACCCTTTATCAGCTCCTCCTCTTCCGGGCTCTGGACCTTGTTCAGCACCACGAAGATACGCTGCACCTTGAGGTCCGCCGCCAGCTTACGGATGGTGTTGGCCGTCTGCACGCTGCGCATCCCCGGCTCGATGACCACGATCATGGCGTCCACCGCGCCCGCGGTGCCCCTGCCCAGATGCTCCAGGCCGGCTTCCATGTCCAGGATAACCACGTCGTCGCGGGCCAGCAGGAGATGCTGCAACAGCGCCTTGAGCATGACCGACTCGGGGCAGACGCAGCCTCCACCCCCTTCTTTGACCGTGCCCATCACCAGCAGGCGCACTCCTGCATGGACCTTGGACAGGGCCTCGGGCAGGTCGTCCACCTTGGGGTTCATCTTGAAGTAGGTGCCGAAGGTCCCGGGCTTGGAGCCGGTGCGCTCCGCTACCAGTTCCTTCATATCGGCTATGGGCACCACGCTGGCCATCTCCTCCGCGGGGATGCCCAGGCTGGATGCCAGGTTGGCGTCGGGGTCCGCGTCCACGGCTATGACGTTGTATCCCTCATCGGCCAGCAGGCGGGCCAGCCCCCCCGCCAGGGTAGTCTTGCCCACTCCTCCCTTGCCGGTAACGGCGATCTTCAACGACGGTCCCTCCTTCGCGATTGCCGTCTGTCTTTCAGGGTGGATTATACTACAGGTTCTTTCTTCTACCGCGCTTTCTGCGCTCTTCCGGCGGCTGCAGCTGGGCGGGGGAGACCTGGTCGCGCCACATCAGGGACCGCGCCACGTCCACCGTGGACAGGCTTCCCACCAGCTTGCCCTCGCTCATCACCGGGAGGGTCTTCCCCCCGCTCTGGAGCAACTGCCCGAAGGCGTCCTCCAGGCTCTGCTCGGGAGAGAGCGGGACATCCGTCTTGCGCATGACCTCCTTGACCTTGAGATGCGGGAGCATGTCCGAGGAACGCCGGTGCGGGTGCAACCTGGAGGGGGAGCCGCCTTCGGCCAGGAGGTCGTCGTACTCGGGGATGAGGCAGCGCAGGAGGTCCTCCGCTCCCACCATCCCCAGCACCCGGTCGCCCGCCGCTACCACCACCAACTCCCCGGCCTGGGTAAGGGCCATCCTCTCCGCGGCTTCCTTGATGGTGGCGTTGTCGTGGATCCTGGGGGCATTGCGATTCATCGCTTCGTTTACCTGCATCGCGCCTCCTTTGCTCGCTTTGTATATATTATTCCCATCCAGGCCACCGCATAAGCTCGACAGAGGTCGCGGCAGGGGGCGGGATAACATTATATTGGATATGGTCGAGGACGCGGAAGCCTCGTACATCAGGCGATCTATATATACATTCATATAAAATCTGTTTACTCGGCTTTTTTCGTCGTGATAATATTATCTACCGACATATCTAGGCAGGGGGTCTAAAGATGCCAAAAGACGGAGAAGACAAGAGATACCTGGTCATAGTGAACCCAATATCGCGAGGGGGCAAGGCGCAGGAAGAGGGTATCTGGCTGCTCAACCGTCTGAAGAAGGCGGGAGTTGACTACGAGTTCCTCTTCACGGAGCGCGCGGGGCACGCCGAGGAGATGGTGGTGAAATGGGCCGAGGATTTCGATGTGGTGGTCTCCGTATCCGGCGACGGCACCACCAACGAGATCATCAACGGCATCATGAAGGTACCCTCCGCCGACCTCAGGCTGGCCATGTTCCCGGCGGGCACGGCCGACGACTTCGCCCGCAACATGGGCTATGACCGCAAAGATAAAGAGCAAGCCTTAAGGACCATACTGGGCGATACCTGCCGCACCATCGACCTCATCCATTACGACGACCGCTACGCGGCGGTGACCTGGGGCCTGGGGGTGGACTCGGAGATCGCCGACGGCGCCTATAAGTGGAAGAGGTTCCGCATACCCGCCTATTTCTATAGCGGGCTGCGGAAATGCTTCTTCGAGGAGAGGAAGAGATACCACGTCCGCTTCGACTATGAGGGGCAGACCTTCGACGATTGGGTGCTCATCTCCATCCTCTGCAACGCGCCCCTCTTCGGCCGTTACATAAAGATCAACCCCGACGCGAAGATGAACGACGGCCTCCTGGGCCTGACCATCGGCAGGGAGATGCCCAACGTCTACGGGCTGGTCCTCTTCGGCTTCGCTTGCCTGAACGGCAGGCACGGCTTCTCGCGCCTGGTCTCCTACCACCAGGTGCGCAAAATGCGCGTCGAGTGCAAGTCCGACACCTACGCACAGATAGACGGCGAGGTGTATAAGTTCGGCGCGGGTAAGGTGATAAACCTCTCGGTGGTGCCCCAGGCACTGAAGGTCCTCGTGCCCGCGGAGTCCCTGAATGACAAGAAACTGCCTTTCGTATATCGGGAAGAGCCACCAGAACCGGTGCAACTGCGCCTCATCCCGAGGCGTGAAGGGGTGGCGGAGGAACTGGAGGAGCTCTCCCGCAGGGTCAAGGTAAGGGTGGAGCAGGCGCTGGAGGCGAGACGTTGGAGGCCCGGGATCGCCAGGCGCGGAGGCAGGGCGGACCAGGGGCGACAGGAGGTCATGTTCAGAAGGGAGCGGGCGGAGAGACGCTGTGCTCGCAGGGCTGCCAAGATGATCAAGAAAGAGATGGCCGATCTGGGGAAAACGGGCAACCCGGGATAAGGCGAAGGGCATGACCTATATCATCTATCGTATTGAATGAGCTTGTCCGTTTTGCTTGACACGGAAATATAACTCTGATAATTTCAAAGCAACGGGTGGGACGAATATCTTTGTAGGATGTAGCCCCATTCGGGGCTGAATTTTTTTGGACATTGAAAAGAGCCCTACGCTATTAGCTGCCGGCCAACCCCATATGCCCTATAGCATGAGATGGAATCAGCACATTCCACCCCCTGAAATAGCCCTATCCGCCGGTGGCTAATAGCTCCCCTTTTGGAGGCGCTTCGGCGCCTCCTTCCTTTTTGCTGCTAGCGGGCGAGATCCTGCCGGGGATGGATGTAAAAAAGGGCAAGCCTATATACAATAAGGCTTCCTGGGAATAGAGTATCGTGCTCCCTGGAGGAGTTCTTCGATCCAAGGCACAGAACATAACACGCTCAGCAGCCAACTAACGCATTCCCCGCCCTATGCTTATCGCGGGCTCTATTTCTCTTTCGAAAGCTCCACAAAGTCGATGATGATCTGCGCGAACTCGTCAGGGTACTGGTACATCAGCCCGTGTCCGGCGCCCTCGAAGCGCACCAGCCAGGAGCCGGGAATCCTTGCGGCGAGGATAGTCGAGTTCTCGGGGGGGGTAGAGATATCCTCCGTTCCGGTAGCGATAAGGGTGGGTCTGGATATGTTCGGCAGCTGGTCGTAGACGCCCTCCCAGTTGATATAAGCATCGCTTTGCTTCTTGATGTTTTCCGGTGAAGAGGTCTCAGTGATATTGGTAAAGTCCTTCCAGTAGTCGGGATGGGATTCCATCCAGTCCTCGGGGAAAAGGATGGAAAAAGACTCCGAGGGGCCAAGGTTGGGGTCCGCCAATATCTCCAGCTCTCTATAAACCTCTTCGGTGAACAACCGCTGGGCACCACCGCAGTCCCCCGCGTAGACTATTAGCCTGTCGAGCTTTTCCGGGTGTCGGACTGCAAAGGCAAGGGCAACGTCCCCACCCATGGACCATCCCAATACATGAGCTTTTTCGATCTCCAGGGCGTCCAACAGGCCGGCGAGGTCATCCGCGAAGCGGTCTATGGTGAACTCCTCGCTTCCCTCGGACGTCTCCCCCATTCCCCGGGAGTCGAAGAGGATTACCCTGAATCTGCTCGAGAGATCCTCCAGGAAACGTGGAGCCCATACGTCCATTGTGGCGGATAAACCCGGGATCATCACCAGCGGTTCACCCTGCCCGAGTACTTTGTAAGCCATCTCGATATCATCTACCTGCACCGTTTCAAGCGGATTCTGCTGGGGTTCATTTGTTGCCGCAGTGTTCGCGCATGAGGTGATGGCACCAGCTAATGACATAGCAGCAATAATGACCAATGGTATGTATCTTCTTATATTCATCTTCCTCCTCTCGTTAATCCCATCCTTATCGGGAGTCGGTAGTATCCCTGGCGTCCTTTACTCTCTAGATCTGCCCGGGATCAGGCTTCAGGTGATGGGCTGTTCTCAAGGGCTTTTTCGACCAGCTCCGGGAGCATGAGGACCTCGGTGCCGCTGTCGCTCGGAAAGCTCGCCAGGGCTTGGCCGTAACAGCCGGTGCAGACGTGGACCAGGGTGCCGGTCTCGACGCTTCCCACCATGTGCGCCGCCCCCTCCGGTTTGTAGCAGCATCGGGGGGCATCTATACGGTGTACCTCCAGTCCCTCCAGCCGGTCGAAGACATCCTCGGTGGAGTCCAGGTCCATGGGCACGGGCGACAGCCTGCGATGCAGGCGGTAACAACCGGCGTAGTAGTCTATCTTTCTCTCGCAGGAGATCCTGCCCATGGCCTTGGCGATGGCAGCGGGGTAGAAGATGATGTCCTCCTCCGGGAAGGCATGCTTGTAGATGGGGTAGCACGGTGAGCAGAAGATCACCAGTCTATGGGCGCCAAGATCCTTTGCCTTAAGCAGGTTCAAGGCGACGAACTCCTTCGATAGCTCTCGGCAATCCGCCAGGGCGGCTTCCTCGCGGGCTGCGATGGCCGGGCGATAGAGGTAGTTGCCGCAGCAGTATTCCTTGGAAAGGAAAGTATATGAGAAGTTGCCGCGCTCTAGAACGCGGGCGAGGGAGGATAGCACCTGGGGGAGGAGATAGAGGATTTGGCACCCCGAGACGATGACATTATCTGCCTCGCGGTCATAGGGCAGGCCGTGTTGCTCTAAGACCTCTATCCTCGAGGGAAGGCCGGCGGCGGTGTTCCCCGTGGTCCGGATGGTCTCCACCATACTCTCGTCGATAAGGGGATGCACTGTTTTTCTCCTTCCAAAATATGCCAGTGCGGTGCCTGATAGCCTGCACCGGACGAGTCGCAGCGGCCTTCCATATACGATTATAAGGAACCTGCTGAAGATAAAGAATGCGAGCCGGTCATGGCGCAAGCGACAGCCCGAGGACCTTTCTGACAACTGCGGTCATCAGGCAAAGAGGCCACGGCGCATCTTGAGCTGGGATGGCTTGTAGGGCTGCGCCGAGGCCAGCTCCGGCCTTCCACAGGGGGGATCGGCGATGCCGGTGCAGCTCGCATGGCAGTCGGCGCTGCAGCCGGGGATTGGCGCGAACTCTCGCGGCCCCACGCGGCGGGAGAAAGGCATGGGGAAGGCTTCGCAGTGGGGGAGCCCCGGCGTGTCCGCCTCCCCCGCTGCCAGCTCCTGGCATACGGCATAGGTCATGCCTTGCGCCCGCGCTGCGGCGCGCATGCCGCGGTGGAAGGAGAGGCGCAGATCGTGCCGGAGCATGTACCCGCTGGAGGTGCAGGAGCGGTTGTAGGAATAATCTTCTTCCAGGACCTCCCCCTCAGCTGCGGAGATATCCTGCACCGCGCCTTTCAGGGCGTTTCGGGTGGATGCCGTGAAACGACCCGTCGAGCTGACCACGTGCTTCGCACCAGCACCGGCGCAGTCCGCGAGCACTCCCCCGGCCTTCTCTATCCATCCCTCCCCGTACAAGGCGCGCCAGAGGGGCGGGATCACTGGATCCAGGCGCACCAGGGCGGGCAGGCTGAGCGAGGATGCCCAGCGCAAGGCGTCGAGCCTCTGCTCGTAGGAGGGCGCACGGGGGGAGAGGAGAGCCAGGACCTCCGGGGGACCCTCGATGGTAACCGCCAGGAAGTAATTACCACTACCGGGAAAGCCCTCGACCTGCGAGAGGAAAGAGGGGTCCCCCTTGGTGATGACGTGGAAACTTACGCCCCACCGCACCAGCACCTCCACCACGTCCTTGACGGCACGCCGCAGTTCGGGAACGTCCTGGCAGGGATCGGTCGCGTTGGAGATGGAGACGGGCGGGCACAGCTCCAACCCTCCCAACTCCTTTTCGACAACGGAGGCCAGGTTGGAATAGACGACCATGCCGCCGTCGGCGCGGCGGGAATAGACCGCGTCCCTCGCATAGCAATAGAGGCATGCGTGGAGGCAGTGCTCCCTTCCGGGAGGAGTGACGTTCACTATCCACTTGTGGTAGCATTTGCGCCCTTCGCCCCGGTAGGGGAAGTCGTGCAGGGTGGGTGAACGGCGTTCGCGTAGAATGATTTCCATGTTTATATGATAACCCCGTTCGTGCGTAAAAATGCGGGGCATGAAAGCAGGCGTCCAGGCGTCGCCTATATAGAAAACCCTGCCCGGGAACTACGGGGTCGGTCGGAGCTCGCGCGCATGCTTAGGCAAGAGGCGTGCATATGAAAATGTAAGTCACGCAGGAAAACGCCCGGGTGTCGCCTATATATAAACCAACTAGCCCGGGGAACTACCAGGTCGGTCGGAGCTAGGTTTAACGCGAAGCGATAAGCCGTATTGCGAGGAGCGCAGCGACGTGGCAAGCTCGATTGAGTATTGCATTTCGATTTATCGCTCATGTCGGAGCGGAGCGAAGACCGCTACCCCTCGGCCAGGGCAGGAAGAACGCATACCCCGAGGCCCGGGCCGGAAAAGCACTGCCCCGGGCCACCGGAACACTTGTTCGGATGATCCAAGAGGTGGGTATATATTATATTGGCTTGCGGCAGGCGATACCGGCGGGAAGAGGCGAGCCCGGCAAGCTCATCTAGCTGCGGTTTTTAGATAAGTACCAACCGACACCGTATTGCGTTGGGACAGCCGGGGAACCTATAATGAACGGTGGACAGTAAATGCAATCGAAAAGGTCGCAGTAATGAACGTAGCAATTCTTCCAAGGATCCCTCGAGCCCATACCCGTGAAGAACAGCGGGGACTTTCTCCCCTTTACATACATTTCGAACCATCACCCTGAAGCCCGGGCGCCCCAGACAAGCGCCCCGAATAACTAGAAGGAGGGGAAGTTATGGCCAGGGAATTGCAGGAAGTCTACGTGATCGACGCCTGCCGCACCGTCTTCGGCAAAGCCCGGCCCGACGGCATCTTCGCCCAGACGCGCGCCGACGACCTGGTGGTCAAGGTCATCCGCTCCCTGTTGGAGCGGAACCCCGAGGTACCCAAGGACAAGGTCGAAGACAATGTGTGGGCGGCATCGACGCAATTCGGCGACCAAGGCCTGACCATCGGCCGCACCACCGCCATCCTGTCCGGCCTGGGGGTTCAGACCCCCGGAGTCGCCATTGATCGCATGTGCGCCGGCGGGCTGACCGCTATCTGCTTCGGTGCGTCTGAGATCCAGGTAGGAGCCGCGGACCTCATCGTCGCCGGTGGCGTGGAGCATATGGGCGGCCACCCTATGGGCCAGGGCGCCGACCCCAACCCCCGCTTTCTGGCGGAGAAGCTGGTGGACCAGAGCGCCCTCAACATGGGCATGACCGCGGAGAACCTGCATGACATGTACCCGAACATCACCAAGGAGATGTGCGACGAGTACGCGGTCATCTGCCAGCAGAAGGCCAAGAAAGCACTGGACGATGGTAAGTTCGACCAGGTGATCGTGCCCATGACCGTCTGGACCGGCAGCGGATGGAGACTGGCCGATAAAGACGAGCAGCCACGGCCTGAGGCTACCATCGAGGCCATGCAGGGATTGCGCACACCTTTCCGGGTCAAAGGGAGAGTCACTCCCGGCAACGCCTCCGGCCTCAACGACGGGGCCGCTGGCGCCATCCTGGCCTCGGAGAAGGCGATCAAGGAATACGGCCTCAAGCCGATGATGCGCCTGGTGCAGTACTCCTTCGCGGGGGTAAAGCCGGAGATCATGGGCTATGGCCCCATCCCGGCAACCCAAAGGGTCCTGGAGAGGTCGGGATTGTCCATCGACGACATCGACATCTTCGAGATCAACGAAGCCTTCGCGGTGCAGGTCATCGCCTTCATGCAGGAGTTCGGCATCGAGAAGTACGACGACCCGCGCCTCAATCCCTGGGGAGGGGCCATCGCCTTCGGGCATCCTCTTGCCTCCTCCGGCGGCCGCCTCACCGCCCAACTGGCCTACGAGTTCGCGGAGAATCCCAAGGCCAAGTACGGGCTCGCCACCATGTGCGTGGGCCTGGGCCAGGGCGCGTCCGCCATCTTCGAGAACGTCCAGAACTAGGACCTGGAGAAAGGAAAGGAGGAAAAGATGCCTGACGAGCTGGTAACCCAGTTTAAAGAGACCTATAACGACACAGCGGCCGGAAAGATCGTCATCGTGACCATGGACAACGGCGAGGACTACCGCAAGCCCAACAGCTTCGGCCTGGGCGGCATGGCCAGCCTCAATGCCTGCCTGGACCGCATCGCGGCGGAGCCGGACGTCAAGGCCATGATTATCACCGGCAAACCCTTCATCTTCGGGGCCGGGGCCGACCTCACCCTGGTGCCGGACGTGAAGACCTACGAGCAGGCCCTGGAGGTTGCGCAGACCGGCCACGGCGCTTTCAAGCGCATCATGGACCTACCCTACCCGACGGTGGGCGCCATCAACGGCGTCGCCCTGGGCGGGGGACTCGAGATCGCCCTGGCCTGCGATTACCGCACCATATCCCCCGGCGCGGCCGCGGTGGGTTTCCCCGAGTGCTTCCTGGGGCTCGTCCCGGGATGGGGCGGAACCACCCTGCTGCCAAAGCTCATCGGTCCCGAGAAAGCGCTCGAGATCATCATCCACAACGCCCTCAACAACAACCGCATGATCAACGGCAAGAAGGCCTTCGAGCTGGGAATAGCCGACCGCATCTTCGAACCCGTCGATTTCCTGGACAAAACCATCGAGTTCACGGTGGGACTGCTGCAGGGCACCGAGAAGGTGGAGAGGCCCGAGCCCGACTGGTCCAACCTGGACGCCCTGGTCGAGCAGGCCAAGGCCGTGGCGGACTCCAAGGTGCACGGCAACTCCAAGGCGCCTTACATGGCCATCGACAACATCGCCGCGGCCAAGGATAACACCGTGGACGAGGGTTTCTCCCTGGAGGACGAGGCCCTGGCCACTCTCATCCCCTCGCCCCAGATGCAGGCGGGCGCCTACGCCTTCGACCTCACCCAGAGCCGGGCCAAGAGGCCGGTGGGTGTGCCCGAAGGCGCTCCCCTGCCGGTGCGCAAGGTGGGCATCCTGGGCGCGGGCCTCATGGGCAGCCAGTTGGCGGTGCTCTTCCTGCGCCGCATGAAGATCCCCGTGGTCATCAAGGACATCAAGCAGGAGTTCGTGGACAAGGGGATGGGCTACATCGAGCAGGAGATCAACCGCCAGGCCGAGAAGGGCCGCATCGACTCAGGCACAGTGCCCTGGCTGATGAGCCTGGTGGAGCCCACCCTGGACTACGCCGACATGGCCGACTGCGACTTCGTCATCGAGGCCGTGCTGGAGGAGATGCCCATCAAGAAGAAGGTCTACGGCGAGCTCGAGGAGTTCGTCTCCGAGACCTGCATCCTGGCCACCAACACCTCCTCGCTCTCCATCACCGAGATGGCCTCCGACCTCAAGCACCCCGAGCGCGTGGTGGGATTCCACTTCTTCAACCCGGTGGCGGCCATGCCCCTGCTGGAGATCATCAAGGCGGAGAAGACCAACGACCCCACGCTTATAACTGCCTTCGACACGGGCAAGAAACTGGGCAAGCGCTGCGTGCTGTGCAAGGACGCACCCGCCTTCATCGTCAACCGCCTGCTGCTGCGCTCTACGGCGGAGACATTGAAGCTGGTGGACGAGGGCAATGGCTTCAAGGAAGTGGATGAGGCCCTGTGGGCGCTGGGGACCCCCATGCCCCCCTTCACCCTGCTAGCCCTGGTGGGACCGGCCATCGCCCTGCACACCGGCGAGACCCTCGTAGAGGCCTTCCCGGACCGTTATGCCATCAGCGACAACTTCAAGGAGTTGGTGGCGCGGAAGAAGCCCGGCGTCTACGGGCCCGACGGCGAGGTGGACCCGGAGGTGAAGGAGTTCTGGAAGATCCAGGACCCGCCCAAGAAGATCAGCGCCCAGGAGATGCGCGACCGCGTCAGCGAGGCGCTGACCGACGAGTGCTGGAGGATGCTCGACGACGGAGTGGTGGGCGCACCAGAGGAGATCGACATCTGCATGATCTTCGGCGCCGGCTATCCGTTCTACATGGGCGGCCTGACGCGCTACCTCGATTACGCGGGCTATTCAGAAAAGGTGAAGGGGAAGAAGTTCCACCCCGACGCCTAGATACGATTAAAAAAACGGCCCTCGTCAAGGGGGCCGTTTAATGGGGCCGTGTCTTCGATCTTCGGTTTTGAATACTTGTAGAAGCCAATTGACTCACGAGCAGAGAAAACCGAAGATCGAAGACACGGCCCCATTTGGCACGTGTACGCGCGGTAGAATATTATTAACCCATGCTTCCCGAAGACATACACCTGCACAAGGACAAGGAGACTATCTGGCCGGCTTCGGCCAACGTACTCCTCATCAGAGATAGCGACGGCGCCTGCCTGGTGGATGTGGGCTGCGGCCACGAGGACACCTACTTCCGCCTCAAAGAGTTCATCTTCTCGCTGGGCCTCACCATGCAGGACATCCATACCGTGGTTCTCACCCACGCCCACCCCGACCATATGGGGGCCATGCGCTACCTGCTGGATGAGATATCGCCCCGCATCTTCCTGCATCCCGTGGAGATTCCACTGGCCGCGGAGCCCTCCCGCTTGAACGACACCTTCGACATGGGCCTTCCCTACCGCTACGGCATCGAACTCATACCCAGGGAGCAGGCGGACATCATCGAGTACTTCCGCAACCTCTGCCCCATGGCCAGGGCTGATGCCACCCACACCATCACTCCGGGCGAGGACCTCGAACTGGGCCGCTTCACCTTCCAGGTGGTCCTCACCCCGGGACATGCCAACGGCCTCGTATCCCTCTTCGAATCCCAGAGCGGGATGCTGTTCACCGCCGACGCCGTGGGGGACATAGTGGCCTGGTACTCTCCCTCCTCGGGCGGGCTCACCGGATTTCTGGAGGGGTTGGACCGGCTTTCCGCGCTCCCGGCCTCCATCCTGGTCCCCTCCCACGGCAACGTCAGCACCGCGCCCCAGGTGGAGGTGGAGAAGACCAGGGTGAGGCTGCTGCGCCGCGAGGAAAAGATCTTGGGAGAACTCTCCGCGGGGCCGGTCCCGTTCCCCGAACTGGCGTCGCGCGTATTCAAAAACCCCTTGATCGCCCTCTTCCCGGGGCCGCAGATCCTCCAATGCCACCTGGACAAACTGGAGATTGAAGGCAGGGTACGCTGCCGCGGGGAGGAGGATGGCTGGCGCGTCGAGGCTCTGCAGGGGAGGAAACGAGCAAGACCGGGGGAATAATGAAGTGGAAGAGGCGGGCGGTATGTCCATGACCGTTCCGTCAAGGAAGTTTTATCCGGAGCATATCGACCGGACGCCTGATATTATAACGAGAAGTAGAAGGAACACGTTCACTAGGGGGTGAGGGTATTGAGTGCATGTCCGCAGTGCGGCCAGGAGAACAAGGAAGGAGCCAAGTTCTGCATCAAGTGCGGCGCTTCGTTAGGAGCGCCGGCCCAACCGGCGGCACAGCCGCCCCCTGCGGCCGCAGCACCACCTCCCGCGCCGTCCCCACAGGCGGCACCGCCCGTGCAACCCGCGCAGTATGCGCAACCGACGCCGCCCCCCGGCATCTACGCCCAGCAACCGTACGCCGCGCCTCCCGCGGCACCTTACCCCGCGGCCTACGCCCCGGCGCCGGCCTATGCCGCCAAGACCAGGGGCGGCCTTTTCTGGGTAGGGTCTTTCATCGTGCTGGTGGCCGGAATACTGGTTCTAGTGAGCACGTTCATGCCATGGTTCTATGGTGCATCCGGTTGGGACGGCGTTGCTCTCGGTAGTGGAGGCGAGAAATTCTTCGTCTATGGGGATGGTTATCCTCTTTTCACCGGTCTGTGTTCGCTGATTCTCGGAGGCCTGATCGCGCTGGTAGCGGTGTTGATGCTCATCTTCCGTAGCAAGGGGCTGGGCGGTATCGCCATCCTCTTCTCCATCTTCGCCTTGGGCATGGCTATAACCAACCTCACCACTATCGCGCGCGGCGACAGCATCGGCGCCATGGAGGTGGGCATGTACATCTTCCTCATCTTCTCCTTTTTAGGCCTGGTGGGGGGCGGAATGTCCATGTCGGGATGACGCCCCCGGCGGTTTGGCGGGCAAGCGCCGGTGATGATAGGATACGGTAAGCGTATCCGGTTCATGGCCCACGCAGGTGAATATGCATTCAAAAGGCGGCGGGACCGGCCGGCGTCGAGCATGGCTTCATTTTATCTTATGTATATCCGCCGGCTTGGCCCTGGTGGTAGCTATATTCTCCTGCGACGTCGGTGACGTCGCGGCTTGCTCTATCCTACCCCTCCCCCTGCTCGGCATAGCGGTGCTCACCAACGTGGAGGCGGGCAAGAACCGCTTCGGGCGTTACAAGAAATACGGCATCCCGGATATCGTGGGTCCCGACGGACTGGTCGTGGAGACGGAGACCATGGAGGAGATAGACGGGGCCATCGAGCGTATCCTGTCTCATGGGGAGCGCCTCATCTTCTTAAACGGCGGCGACGGCACCGTGCAGCGGGCCGTAACCCACATGGTCAACAAGTATGGCGAAGGAGCGGACAGCATCCCCATCCTCTTCCCCCTGCGGGGCGGGACCATGAACCTGTTGGCCGATCACCTCAAGGTGAAGGGAACGCCGCCCGAGCTGTTGAGGGCCGCCGCGGATACCGCCCGCAGCGCGCAGGAGTTGCCCTACGTGGAGGTGCCCACCCTTCGGGTGACGAGGGAGATAGGGGGGGTGACCGAGAGGGAGTACGGCTTCTTCTACGGCAACGGGGCCCTCTACCGCTTCCACCGCGTCTATTATCG
>Ga0315291_10002771_pt1 | contig 22791 bp, 21 predicted proteins | sample YL17G12_20_MG_FD_203070 | JGI IMG/M metagenome (GOLD analysis project Ga0315291, IMG submission 203070) | Sediment microbial communities from Yellowstone Lake, YNP, Wyoming, USA - YL17G12_20 | ecosystem: Environmental > Aquatic > Freshwater > Lake > Sediment | place: USA: Wyoming | collected... | reverse complement strand
TTCGGGAAATTTCTGCCCGATATCCGCAGTTTTTGCAATGGCAAAGGCGCGAAAAGCAAGAAAAGTAGAAAGAATTTGGTCGGGTTTTTGCGCCTCGCGAACCAGGGAAACGAGCTCATTCAAGAACTTATTCCTAAACACTTCCGTTCCCAGGCAATTTTCTATTCGCTCTTGATCAGATTTGCTCAATTCGGACCACAATCCTATCTTTTTTGCCAGAAAAACTGAGCGAAGTATCTCGCTCGCTGACCTCTGGTCTTCCTCCTGTTTATTATGAAATGACCGCATAGAAACAAGCCACAATATTTTCGCCTCTTTTCTTAAAACTAACTTTTCCAATTTTTCTTTAAGACCTAATATCGGCAGTATTTCTTTCATAATTTTTCCCCCTTTTTTAAATTTTTGTCTAATTTATAAAGTTGCCAGCGTATGTTTTATTGTCCCTTAAAAATATTTTCCTGTCAAGTAGATACCCACGGCTAAAGCCGTGGCACTCTTACAAGTCAAGCTTTGCTTGTCCTAAATCCTGACTTTGCTGATACTTTACGTAATTCATAACACTATACTCATTCAACCCAACGGTTGAAACAAAATATCCAGGCGACCAAACACAGTTTTCCAAAGAATAAACTTTGTCAAGCCAAGTGTATTTTCTTCGAATCAAACTAGCCGTTCTCCCCTTGATTATTCCCATCACTACGCTTACAGAATATTTTGGCGGTATCACCATTACCATGTGAATGTGATCACGCTGGATATTTTGTTCCAATATTTCAACTCCAGGCAATTTGCGTAAGATACCCGGAAAGGCCTTTTCTAAATAGCTTTTGATACCAGGATTTAGGATATTTTTTCGATATTTTGGTATCCATACTACATGGTATTCAGTACGATATATTGTGTGACCTGATAGTCGATTTTCCATAACCTATCAGTATACCAAAATATCGAAATAGGGAATCCCCCACGGCTAAAGCCGTGGAACCATTAAGGTTGGATTGTCGGAATTCATTCCGACTGGCATCGATAAATCGATGCGATCCAGAACAGAAACAAAATATAAATGCCCAACTTAAAAAAGTTGGGCATTTTTTAATTCAGACTTTTTTGGTCTTTCTTTCTATGAGCGTCAGGTAATTTTCAAGGTATACGAATAGCTCAATGTAGACATCAATGGCAAAGGGAATAGCTAACTTGCTTTCACAAGTCTGAATCACAGCCGAACGAGCCTCATCTTCTATAATCTCTTGCTCAAATTCTCTACAATACATCCGATCGGACTTTAACCAAATGCTTGAGTTAATTAAGGCCCAGTATGCCTCAAGGACAGATTGGGCCGAACCTTTGTATTTTCCACCTTGCGAAGTGATACTTTTGAGGCCCGACCTCATACTTGCAAGCCAGTTATTTTTGAATTCTTTGGAATTGATAATTTGTGCAAGTTCTTTTTTCGCTTTTGGAGGAAATCTCATCCAAAAGCCAGAGATTTTTGCCAATGCCACAGCGCGAAGCCCAAGGTAAACTGAAACAACCTGCTTGGCTTCTTGGCCTTGCCGAACCATGGACTCCAAGTAATCAAAAAACGTCTGTTTAACATCCGGCGAATCAATAAAGTTTTCTATTACCCCTTGCTTATTTTTCTCCAGTTTGCTCCACAATCCGGAAATTTGCGCCAGCACAAATGAAAGTAAAATTGCATCGGGAAACTTTTGCTGTGTCATCTGATAATATCTAATTTGACCCATAATTGAATCAAACCACTTTTCTGCTGATCCTTCTTGCAAGAGCAATTTTTCAAACCTATCCTTAAGCTTCGATAACACCTTTAAATCTTCCATTATTTTTTCCATCAATTTTCCCCCTTTTAAAAATTTTTTAAAAATTATAAAGTTCCGATTTACACTCCATTGTCCCTTATAAAAATCCTCTTGTCAACCTCAAACATTCCAAGTCTGTTGAAGTGACACTTCAACAGACATTTTATTTTTTCTTTTTTATTCCATATTTTTCCTAAAGGTAACGTCATAAGATTGAAGCGAATCTTGAAATTGGTTTCAAGAACGAACTTTAAAAAGTTACTGATTAAAAAGCTGACTTCGAAAAAAAAGGAGGTGAGGAAAATTTCTCGTGTCACAAAAAAATAAAAAAGGAGGCGATTGTAAATGAGAATGATTGTATTAATGGCATTGATTGTGTTGTCTGCGACATTGGCGCAGGCTGGCTTGCTTGGAGATATCGGCAATTTCGTTGACGGAATCAAATCCGGAGCAGGACAGGTGATAAATGGAACTGCCAATGCTGTTGGCGGCGCGATAAATTGGACAGTCAAAACTGCTCAAGACACTTGGAATGGCATAACAGATTTTACTCATCCCCAAGTGGAAGTTTGCGTAGCCGATGTCTGCGTGGGCGTTGACTTAAAAGAAAAAAGTGTGACTTTTCCCGTTTCGCCTTACGCGACACACGTCACAGTTACCGCCAATGACAATCTGAACGGCGTGGAAAAAGTGGCCGTTTCAGAAAAAGGCGGTTTGAGCATTAAAATCAACAAAGCTACAGTTGGTGTAACTGGCGAGCAAGACCTTGTGGTGTATAATTACGAAACAGGTTCGCTTGAGCCGCTCCAAACTGATGTCAATGCCGGAATTACGACAGGAAAAAAGAAAGACGCAACCACAAAAGGGCTAAGAGTAGAATGTACAGACACGACTAATCCCGAGACATGCGAGGTTTCGTTATGCATTGAAAAAAAGACAGAACAAACACACGCAGGCGACCATCCTGATGGAAAAGAAATGAATAGGAAAGAGGGGAGCGCTTCAGCTGGCGGTTGCCTCGTAATTATCCCGAGAACAAAGTAAAAGAAAAAGGGGGGAGCCCCAGCGCTCCCCCAAAAAAATAATGGGGGTGAATAAAATGAAACGGAATATTATTAAAATATCATTGGTCGCATTGGTTTTTTTGGCGATTTTCTCTTGCCAAAAAAGCCCAAAAATTGTGGATGTGACGGATCAAACCACGGGGACAACGACAACCCAAGATAAAAACTCTGACACTACTTCCACCTCAATTACTCATCAAGACAACAACACCAGCACAAATACCACATCTACTCAACAAGACAATAATTCGAATAAGAATGAGCCGCCTGTTGTTTCTTTAGTCAAGCCTTACGCGACTCAACTTAAAACAGGTGAAACCAAAGTTTACCAATTCAAAGGCGAAGACAAAGAAGGAAATTTTCCTATCACAGTAGAATTTGAGGGCAGTTCGACCACTTTGGCGATTGAATCCGCGGACAAGCTGGCTGAAACAGAGCTGGGATTTTCCAAAGCAGGCATATTCGCTCTGCGCTTTCGGGGAAAGGACAGTTTGGGCGCAGTTTCTGAATATACAGAAATCACTCTAACCGTAACAGATGCAACACCTCAAAAACACGTGCCCAACCTTCAGCTTAATCCTCAACGGATTGACAACGCTTCACCCGTTACTAAATACGAAATAAGTGTTTTGGTAACGGACAGCGGCAATGATGTACAAACAATTTACATTAGCCAAAATGGGAGTACGGATTCTTTGGATTATTCTTATGGGATGAAAATCCCCTTTACTACGCCAGCTTCAGGAGGAATCTTTTCTTTTGAAGTTTGGGCGGAAGACGCGCAGGGGAATGAATCCAACAAGCAATCGGTTGTTGTCATTGTTACAGCTCCCAACCATCCGCCAACACTGAATGTCGAAATTCCCCCCGGAATTATTTTGCCGGGATCATTGATGGCTTTTGCTGTAACTGGTTCAGATGAAGACGGACCTTCGGATTACCCGCTGACTGCTTATGGCAAAGGACCCAATGGCGAAATTGCTTGTACCACTTTCACCCCGCCAGCGACAATCTGGTTGAAGTTTACGGCGCCATCAACACCAGGAGAATACTTTTACACCTTTTACGTTGCTGACGCGCACGGATTGGAAAGCGGCAGAGTTACAAAAAGCGTAATAATCGGAACGCCTAAAAAAGATTATCGGGCCAAAATAGTTTGTTGCCCATCAAACCTTGTACTCAATGGACAAACTTGCCAACAGGTAAGCCTGGAGCTGGAAAATTATGGAGGCGATTCGGGAACTTTCACAATTACGCCTTCATCAACCAACCCGGCTGTGGCAAAATCCACACCGTTCAAATCATATCTTGAGTATCGCAGCAGCAAAACTGAATACACATCTATTGATAGCTACGCCTGCGGGACTGCAGTTATCACATGGACATTGACCGACCCAGATGGAGCAGTTCAAGATACCAAGACTACGAATGTGGTCTCAAAATAAACAAAGGGCTCTAGCTAATACCTGGAGCCCCAATTAAAAAGGGGGTTAAAATTATGAAAAAGATAGTTGCCTTGATTCTATCCACGTTTTTACTGCCGATATACGCTTTTGCCAAGGTGGCTCCAGGAGATTTTTATGAAGCTGTAAGTTCTAAAGACAAAGTGTTGATTGTTAAATTCAGAGATGTGGAAGCCTTTCAGCTTGAGACAAGCAAGAAAATAACCGTCGCGTTGAGATTGATGAAAGAGGGACAAAAAAAGTTTAACGACTTTCCTTGTCATCAGACCTTTACGCCAATAGGAGAATACCTTAGCCACTGGGTAATAGTCAAAAGAATGCAGCCAGCAAATTACGCATATTATGCAGTTGCGGTAAATCGCGAAACAGGAATGGTTCAGGATGTCCTTCTGGAAAGGAAGGTCACGATAAAAAACGTGAAAACAGCTAAAAAACCCAATGAAGCGCCAAAAAAATATGGGGTCAAAATCGGATATGGTATGGATGTCGCAAGCGAACAAATACAGCATTTGATTACGGGAGCGTACAGCAAAAATTTCAATGGAAAACTAATCTCTGAATTGACTCTCAAAGGTGGCTTCCTAAATTATGATGACCTTTTTGACAGCGGGATTGCTTATTTGGCAGAAGCGCGCGGATTAAATTATGTGAGTTTGAGCGCTTTTACGGGGTCAAAATGGAATTGGAGAGGCACGATTGCTAAACTTCAATATCCCTCAATAAACAAACCGATTCTGGAAGTTGGAGGGCTCTATTCGCAAAGGGACGGGATTTGGAATAACAAATATGGCGGATATGCCAAATTATATTTTGGCCCCATTTCTGCAATGTTTGTGGGCACTCAAAAAGACCAGAACTTAAACATTGCGTTGGACGCTGAAAGAACACAGTTCAAAACTGTAAACCGGTTTGTCGTTGAAGATGAGCTATTCTTGTCCCTGCGCGTAGGAGTGGCAACATTCGGCTATATGTACGCGTTGTCAATGCCTCAAAAGATTATCTTCAGATTCAATGGCAAGGATTATCCTTATCCAGAACCGACCGCGATTTCAGCACACCTAATTCAAATCGGGTTTGATCAGCAATTTGGCAGAGTCGCGACAGGCATAAATATCTGGACTGTCCCAGCCGCGAGCGCATTGCTCAACATAACTGGCACCTTACAAATTGGAAGATTAGGAACAGCCATTTCATACCAAACAATTTCAAAAGAATGGCTCTTCCAATCAACATTTAATTTTTAAAAGGGAGGTGATTAAGATGGGTGATATCAATGGCAGCTGGGGAGACCTTTCAAGAATGGCTTGCAAGCCAAGCGATGGGGGATTCAACTTTGATGGCATCATTGCGGTTGTTGTATTTCTAGAATGTGTGGTAATAGGAGCGATATTCCTATTAAAATAAAAATCGCAAAAACATTAGGGCTGTGAGTAAATCTCCAGCCCTTTTTAAATTTTTATGGACTTTTTGTTGACAAAAAACAATTTATTTGGCACAATGAGCGGAGAGGGCGCAGGCCCTTTTTATTTTGCTCTTTAAAAGATCGCTCAAAAAATAAAATATAAGGAGGAAAAAAGTGGACAAAAAAGAAAAACAAAAAAAGTTAGTATCATCAAAAGTTTTTTTAACCAAGGTTATGGTGTTAGTCGAAAAGGTCCGCATTGCCACCCAAACTCGATTGTCACATCTAAAGATTCAAGGCACGGTCGATCCGGAGACAGAAGAACTGTTTATTGAACTTAAAAGGCTTGAAAAATATGTGGATGGGAAAGCAGAGGGTTGGGTGCTCAGCCATCCGGCTTCCTACTGGTTTTTACTCATCAAAGGCGTTGGTTTGGAAAATATCGCTAAGGTAATCGCTCCGATAGATATCACAAAGGCTCATTATCCTAGTTCGCTTCATAAATTCTTTGGTTACCACGTTGTTAATGGCTTTGCGCCCAAAAGACAAAAAGGGGAAAAAACCGATTGGAACTTTGAACAAAGAGTGTTCGCAAACCGCCTGGCAACTTCCTTAATAAGAGGAAAAGGGAAATTCTACCAATATTACCTCCAAGAAAAAAAGAAATACGAAGAAAGATTTACAAGCCAGGGTTTCAAAATTGTTGATGCAGCAAAACTGCCTCGAAAGAAGGTTTCGAAGACTAAAGCCAGTAGTACTTCGCCAAAGGGCAAAGGATGGCTCTGCAAAACTGATGATTGCATATCCAAGGGTCATGTTAACCAAATGGCGATCAGAAAAATGATCAAACTTTTCCTTTCCTGCCTCTGGCTGGTTTGGAGAGAAGCAGAGGGACTTCCTTTGAGCGAGCCATATCCTATTGGCCAATTAGGGCATCAGCACAAAATTGATCCATGGGAAATGGTTGATAAGGAAAAACCAAGCTGCAAAAAAGCCGTTATTGGAAAGAAAACCAGTGCCAAAAAGCGAGCCAAAGAGATAAAGTAAACCCAACTAAAAAGCGAGCCATACCATAAAGAAGCCCAATAAAAGGAAGCGCAAAGCCAATGGAGTCAAGCAACCCAAGGTATTAAAGCGAGCCATAAATTAAAGGAAACCAAATCAATACAGCGAGCCGGATATAAGTAGAAAACCAATTAACATTAGCGAGCCTTATCTCCGAAGAAAACCAACTAATAATAGCGAGCCAAACAAATCAAGGAAACCAATTAAAGGAAGCGAGCCAATTATGATAAGCAAACCACGACTCGAAAGCGAGCCAAGAAATAAGAGTAACCCCCTTAAGCATAGCGAGCCAGAACAAGTAAGAAACCGTGATTCGAAGCGAGCCAAGATAAACAAGAAAACCAGCCCATAAAGCGAGCCACATAATCCGAGCGATCTTTGAGCAAAATATCCAATATGGGTCGTGAGAACAATCTCACGACCTTTTTTTATTTTTATAAAGAAGAATCGAGAAAAAGGCCAAAAGCTTGACAAATGTGCTATAATTAAATCACAAAGAGGAGGCCGGAGGGCCTCTTTTTGTTCTTTTAAAAAGAAAAGTTTCAAAAAAAAATATATATAAAAAGGGAGGCGAATGCTATGTCGAGAAAAAAGACATTGGCTGTACTTTCGGGTCCATCATGTGTCGGCAAAAAACCACTTCGGGATGCTTTGCGCCGGTATTTTTCTGAAATCAAATATGGCGAGCTGGTTCTGTGCAACAGCCGAAAACCCAGGTTTATTGAAGAAACCCAGCGATACGAGGCGCATGGGGTGGATTACTACTTTTTGCCACGCGGGCTGTTTGCTCAACTGGACCGCAACCGCTTTGCTGTCGCCACAGTGCGCACAGACATTCAGGCGATAGATATTTGGCAAGTGATGGACTTGCTGGAAGATTATGATTTGATCTTGGCAGAAGTTTACTATACTCTCGGCCAAGAACTCATCGAGTGGGCAAAAAGGCAAAAGGAATTTACATTCGATATCAGGACCATTGGCCTGCTTCCTCTAACCGATGAAGAACTTCTCAATAAAGCATTAGAAGAAACAAAAGACCCAGAGAAGATTATTTACGAATTAATGAAAGGAAAGCTGGAAAGGCGAAAAGAGGACGACGAAGACAAAATAGAGAAGCGCGCCAGGACGGCATTTACAGAGATGATAAATATCAAGCAATGCTACTCAAATGTTATTGTTAACCATGCCGGTGAAGATGCCCGAGAGGAGTGGAAAGATCCTTTGAGCTCCGAAGCGGAGCGGGTGCTTGACGAATTTGTTGCCGTTCTAAAGCAGCCTTAGGCCTATCAAATGCAATAATTAAAGGCCGTGAGTCAATCTTCGGCCCTAGCTAAAAGCTCCAGAGTAATCTTTGGAGCTTTTTTAATTGTCATCCTTGTACCCTCTCCCCTTGTGGGAGAGGGGAGGGTGAGGGGTATGAAAATGCCCTAATCTGGGATCAGGGCATTAGATTTTTGCTACATTTTTACATTGGAGTGAAGATATTTTGGGCATCGTAGGGTTTGCCATCGCGATTAAAAAAATCAAGATAAGCGCGGAGAAAAGTGATTGTGGTGTTGACCAAACTCATCACTGTTGTTTTTGCGATACAGGGATTGTGGGCAACGCCGAAAACATAATAGCCATATGCCATTATTTGCGTCTGGAATCTTGGGCTGGAAAAAGTCTCTATGAGGTTTCGTTGTTCTTTTTTGGGAAGATTTGCCCAAAAACCAGAAATCACGGCTGTGCCAAATGATTCCAATACATCGCCTGTTGAGTCAAGAGAACAAGCACCCACGCCATGGCTTCCTAATTGCTGTTTTGTGATTGTGACCCATCCTTCTATGCAATCGCCGCAGCAAAAATAATTTTTTAGAAATTCTTTTGTTTTTTTGGAAAATTTCTCCCAAATGCCGGAGAGTTGGGCGACGGTTTGTAACTCTACAATTGTATGTATCCTATCATGAACGGTAAAATCGGTGACAAAATCAACGGAATGTTTCTCGAAGTTTTTTATTAAATCGGGCGATTCAATCTTTGCTTCGATCGCCTTGGCATCTTTATCAGAAATCTTTTTATAATATGCCGACATTCCCATCGCATAAACAGAGAATATTGATTCCTTACCCTGCAATATCTCTTGGAGCCAAACTTTATGGAACTGCTTGCGGGAAATCTTTGATAGAAGCAGAATTACTCGTTCAATTTCTTGTTGAAAGTCAATGTCTTCCATTTTATCACCCCCTTCCTTTAATATATTTTTAAGTTACATTTTATCTTAACATAACCTAAATTAAATGCAACATAATCCCTCTCCCCTTGTGGGAGAGGGGAGGTCTCCGACTCTTCGAGTTGAAGACTCGGAGAGGTGAGGGGTATAATAAAGGTATGAAGATTATTTATGAAGACAAAGACATTTTAGTGGTCGACAAGCCGGCGGGGATGGTTGTTGATGAGGGAGCGGGGAGAGAGCGGGAAACCGTTGTCTCTTGGCTTTTGCAAAAGTACCCGGAGATGGCTCAATTGGCATGGCCAATTGAAGCGCAAATCGCAAATCGCAAATCGCAAATCGAAGAGAAAAGAATTGGGCTGGTGCATAGGTTAGATAAAGATACCAGCGGGTTGCTTGTGATTGCAAAGACCCCAAAGTCCCAGAAATCCCTGATGTCCCAATGGAAAGGCAGAAAAGTGGAAAAGGAATACATCGCGCTTGTTTTTGGCAAGGTTGAGCCAAAAAGGGGACGAATAGAATTGCCCATTGGCAGAGCGCCAATCCAACGCCAAAAAATGGCCGCAATCTCCGGCGGCCGCGAAGCCATCACCGAGTTTGAAGTTCTTTCTTACTATAAGCTATCAGCTATAAGCTATAAGCTAGAATTCTCACTTCTCAAAGTGAGAATTCTAACAGGCCGAACGCACCAAATCCGCGTGCATCTCGCCAAAATCGGCTACCCCGTGATGGGGGATTTTGTCTATGGAAATAAATCGTCAATTAAAGCCTCAAAAGAGATAGGCTTAATCAGGCAATTTCTCCACGCCTCAAAACTCTCTTTTACACATCCAACCACAAAGAAGAAACTAACCTTCGAATCTCCTTTGCCAGAAGATTTACAAATTATTATTTCTCATCTCCAAATATAGAACGGCGCAAATCCCATCATCCGACGGGACAGGTAAATTTGCGCGATCCATGGTTTGGAATGTCGTCCCGAGTACTCGGGATTGCGACCAATGCGCCGGTAAATCGGCACATTCCAAAATGTGTCGAGTGTGTCGAGGTTAAACCTCGACAATCGAGGCAGGTGCAAAGCCCTGCTGTTTTTTTTGTTTTGTTTTTGTGGTAGAGTAAATTGTTAATAACGCAATTAACGCGATAAGCCATAAGTGGAATAAAGTTTCGTAAATAGCAATTTAACAAAATGAGGGGGTGAAAAATGCCGCTCAAAACGGATCGAATTATTTTTATTGTATCCGGCCCATCTGGGGCGGGGAAAACTTACGTCTTAGAAAAAGCCTTGGAAAATTCCCGAGTTGCCGAAAAAGTAATCACTACCACATCTCGCGAACCAAGAAAAGGGGAGGCGGATAAAGTTGATTATTATTTTATCAGCAAGGAAAAATTTGAGGAAAAAATCAAAAATAATGAATTTCTGGAATGGGCCAAGGTTCACGGCAATTATTACGGCACTTCCATTCGCGCCTTTCAAGATGTCACACAAAAAGGCAAAAGTCCGGTGTTAATCATTGATCCCCAAGGCGCCGCTCAAATCAGAACAATCTTCGGGAAAAATAAAACACTTTCATTTTTTATCAAACCTGAAAGTTTGGAAGAATTGCGCAGAAGAATGGCTAAAAGAGATGGAAATGTTGACGAATTGCGCTACCAAGAATCTCTTGAGCAGATCAAGAGAGAAGGGGAGTACAATGCCATTTTGATCAACTTCCGCGGGGAAGCCGATTTTTGCGCCAAAATCCTTTCAACAACAATAAATTTTTTCTCCTAAAAACGCCTTCGAGCAGAGCTCGCGGGCGTTCTTTTTTGGTTATTGCTATTTGGAATTTGGTTTTTCTTTTTATTTTTGCTAAAATAAAAAGTGATGGCTTCGCGTAAACGTAAAACATTTTGGCTCCTGTTTTTTATCCTCATCCTCGCGGTTTGGGGAGTTTTGTGGTCTTGGCCAAAAGGGCCGGATTTGAATTTGAAGCCGATCGGCATCAATTATGATGCCAAAATCGAGGTTCATCAAGGTTTGGATTTGCAAGGCGGTACGCATTTGGTTTACCAAGCCGACCTCAAAGACATTGCCGACAAAGAAAAAGATAATGCCGTTACCGGCGCGATCAATGTTATTGAGCGCAGAATAAATCCCAGCGGCGTTTCGGAAATTCTGATTCAGCCAGCTAAATCTTTGGCGAATGAATATCAAATCATTGTCGAGCTCCCCGGCGTTTCTGACCCCAACGACGCAATCTCGCTTATCGGCAAAACCGCTAAAATGGATTTTCGCGAATTGGATGAAACAGGCAATTGGATAGAAACGGGACTGACCGGCGCGGATTTTAAGAGCGCTTCTGTGGAAATCAATTCCAGCACCGGCTCGCCGGAAATCAATATTGAATTTAATGACAGGGGAGCGACTCTTTTTGGCGAAATCACCAAACGAAATTTGCAAAAACCCGTCGCGATTTATTTGGACGATGAACTTTTGTCCGCCCCAACCGTCCAATCTGAAATTTCGTCCGGCCGTGGCACAATTTCCGGCCAATTTACGCTTGAAGAAGCCAAAAGATTAGCTATTCAGCTTAACGCAGGCGCCCTGCCTATCCCGCTCAAATTGGTCGAACAAAGAAATGTCGGCGCCACTCTGGGTAAAGACTCGATCGAAAAATCTTTTATGGCCGGCATTGTTGGCCTGCTCGTCGTTGCCCTTTTTATGATTTTTTATTATCGCTGGCCAGGAATTTTGGCTGTGGTGGCGCTGGGAATTTATTCGTTAATCACTTTTGCCGTTTTCAAAAATCCTTTTCAGCCCATTACGCTCACCCTCGCGGGCGTGGCGGGTTTTATCTTATCAATTGGAATGGCGGTGGACGCCAACATCCTTATTTTTGAAAGAACGAGGGAGGAATTACGGGCGGGGCGGTCGCTTGATTCGGCTGTGGAGCAAGGTTTCAAGCGCGCTTGGTCATCCATCCGCGACTCCAACGTTTCTTCGCTTATCACCTGTCTGATTTTGAGCTGGCTAGGCACTGGGCCAATCCGCGGTTTTGCCATTACGCTGGCAATTGGCATCTTGATTTCAATGTTTTCCGCCATCACCATTACGCGCACCTTTTTGCGCGTTACGGAAAAATTCCCTCTGGCAAAAAATTTGTGGTGGTATGGTTTGAGCAAAAAAGAAATAAAGGGGCTAAAAAATGCTTAAATTGATGACCAAAAAATTGATTTATCTTTGGTTTGGCATCTCGCTTGCCGTCATTATTCCGGGTGTGCTGGCTCTTTCTTTTTGGGGATTAAAGTTGGGCATTGATTTTGTCGGCGGCACATTGCTTGAAGTAAGATTTAATCAACCTTTGCAAATTGAGCAGGTGAGGGGAGCGTTGAAAGAAGCCGATCTTGGCGACGCGCAAATTCAGCCTGAAGGACAGAATTCATTTTTAATCCGCGTTAAAGAAATCACTAACGACCAAGCCAATGCTGTGATGTCGAAGTTCGCTGAAAAATTTGGCTTTACTGAAAAATTGAGGCTTGAGACTGTTGGCCCAACCATTTCCACCGACTTAACGCGCAAAGCTTTTATTTCAGTCATTATCGCTTCAATTTTTATTGTCCTTTACATTGCATTTGCCTTCCGCAAAGTGCCCAAGCCGGTAACGAGTTGGAGATTTGGCATTTGTGCAGTCGTTGCGCTGGTGCACGATGTTTTGGTCGTCACGGGCATTTTTGCCATCTTGGGAAAATTCTTTAATATCGAGGTGGATTCGATGTTCGTAACGGCAATCTTAACTGTGATTGGGTTTTCCGTGCACGACACCATCGTTGTTTTTGACCGAATCCGCGAAAATTTGATTACCAGAAGGACGGAATCATTTGAAGAAACCGCCAATATTTCCGTTGTGCAAACTTTGGGAAGGTCGCTGAACACTTCGTTAACAGTATTGTTCGTGCTTCTTGCGCTTTTCCTCTTTGGCGGAAAATCAATCCAAACATTTGTGCTCGCGCTTCTCATAGGCATAACAACAGGAACATATTCCTCAATCTTCAACGCCACCCCGCTCCTTATTGTCTGGCAGAAGTGGGTTGAAAGGAGAAAAAACAAGTGACGAGTGAAGAGTGACGAGTATCGAGTGAGTTAAAAAGTTTCGAGTGAAGAGTTAACTTCCTAACTCGTCACTCACTCGAAACTCTAAACTCGAAACTCTTCACTAATAATTTTGCGGTCGTCCTCAATGGACTATAAACAGGAGAGTAAATTGTCTAAGGGTAAGCACATAATAGTTGATGCCTACGATCTTCCTGCCGAGTTGTTGAATGATGATGGCAGGATTTTAAATATCCTCTCTGAAGTGGCGAAAAAGAATGAAGTGAATGTAATAAATACGATGCGCTACAGATTTGGCGCAGATACGCCGCCCGGCTGCAGCGTGATTTTGATGATTGATGAATCGCATATTTCCGTCCACACCTATTCAGAGCAGGGGATAATGGCGCTAGATATTTTTACCTGCGGCACCCGCACCAATACTGAACAGATTTGGGAAGATTTGAAAGAAAAATTTCAGATTCAAAATTTCAAAATTACAAAAGTGGATAGGTTTTGAATTACCCCTCACCCCAACCCTCTCCCTCAAGGGGAGAGGGAGGAAATAGGTATCAAGAATTTATTTATGCTATAATTAAATTGGTCGAAGAATCGTTTAGCTTGTCACGCTAAGCGTGACAAATAGGACGCTGGTATCTGCCACGCTAAGCGTGGCTAATAAGACGCTGAGCGTCTTAGGAGGGAAAATGAAGCTAAATTGGTTAGGTTGGATAGCACTTATACTCGTAGTCATTGGCGCAATCAATTGGGGATTGGTTTCAGTTTTTGAGTACAACCTCGTTGACAGCCTGTTTACCGCAGGTTCAATTGCCGCCAAAGTTATCTACGATATAGTTGCTGTTGCGGGTATCTATCTCATCATCGCCGCGATTTTCAAGGCAATGAAAGAGTAAAATTTTATTTATCTCAAAAAACCACTCGTTACAAACGTGTGGTTTTTTGGAGTTGGAAGTGGATTGTGCCAATTTATTGGCACATAGCCGGAATGAATTCCGGCATTCCATGATTCGGATCGCACAAATTTATTTGTGCCAAAGTCGCAATGAATTGCGACGATCCAAAAACGGATCGCACCGATTTATCGGTGCCTTATGAAGATGTGGTTGTAACCGTAGGTGTAACAGTTGGGGGTGGGGAAGTGGGGGTAATTGTTGCGGAGGAAGTTGGCGTTGCTGTCGGGGGTTCTATTGGCGCAGTTACTTGAACAACGTTTGAACTGCAAAGCTTGACTGAATGGTCAGCTTTAACCGCGCAAACAGCATAATAATACGTCGAGCCATCGCCAATTGGATACTGATACGCCCGCGCGGAATTCTCTGTGGCCGCGACTAGCGTATCGTCGCCATAAGTCGGATGGGAATTGCTCGCGCTTTTTACCAGCTTAAACCAACTCACATCTCCTAAATCTAAATTCGCAACTGTCCAAGAAAAATTAATTCCGACAGTATAAGACGGCTGCGCCGTACCGATGTGAAATCCATTAAAAGAGTAAGTATTGGCTGAGAGGGTAATTGAGGCGGCTTGGTTTTGGGTATTGGTGGGCGCGGGAGTATCTGTCGCTTGAGCGGTCTTGGTTATTGTAGGAGTTTTGGCTGGAGTGGCAGTTTTGGTCAGCGCTTTCGTTTTGGTTATAGTGGGGGAAAGGGGAGTCGCCTTGCTTTCTTTGATATAAATCTTTTTGAAGGCGTAATTGCCGTCTTCGCCTTGCGCGACGATTTTGATATATGTATCGTCGGATTTAATCGTGTATTCATAAGTGAAGTAGCCGTCTTTATCCACCTCGACCGATTTTTGGTTGATGTAAATTTTTACGCCTTTGTCCGTTTTTCCTTCAATATTTACAGATGTTACATCTGTTGAAACATCGGAGAGAGGGGAGAGGAGAGTCAGAGTTGGGGGAGCCAAATCCTTTAAAATTCCCAACTTATTTTTGTAATCAGAAATCCCCTTATCTTGTTGAAAATTCCAAATCGCGAATTCGTCAATTTTCAAGTCGTTAATATTTATTTCTTCCGTTTTCTTTTCTTTGCTGGTTTCTTCCTTATTTTCCGCGTAATACTTGTTCCCCTGTTCCACCGAAATATTTTTGCCGCCATCTTTTGCTTTTACCTTGCTTTCATAAACTTCGACGGCTTTGATTTGAGATGTGTTAATCGTTTTAAAAGCTGTTCCTTGCGATTGGAAAGTATAAGAGCCGACGACGATGGAGAAGGTTGAGCTTTGCGATTTTGCCACACGCGCGTAAACATTTCCGGAGTCGTTGGTGATGGCAAGTTGATCTGGATCTAAATCTGAAAAAGTGATTTTTGAGTCCGCAGCCAAGCGCACATACGATCCGCCTTTGAGTTTAAGCGAAGCAAAACCTTCGCCAGACACTCTAATTTGCGCGTTTTGCGGCAAGGTGGTATTGGCAGTCGTTTCAATCCATTTTCCGTCAGAATTATGCTCTACAAATCCTTCGACATAAACCACTTCGGCCGTGGGAGTTGTTGTAAAGCCAGTCAAAAGCCAACCCGTTGCCACACCTGCCACAGCTACCAAAATAATTAATCCAACAGCAATAAGCGCTTTTTTCGCCTTTATTTTCATAGAGAGCTCCTTATTACGACTACATTCTATTATAGCATAACAAGAAGATTCGCACGTTGATTGAGACCGGATCTCAATCAAAAAAAAGAGCACCGAGTTCTTTTACCCTTCAAGCTCAAATGTATGTCGCAAAAGAAGCATTGTGCGACAATGTTATTCTACATCGGATAGAGCACTAATGCGACATTCCCCTGCCCCGCAACATGTTCGGTTTGGGCGTCCATCGCCTTTTTCATAATTTCAAAAGTGTAATGATAATTTTCGCCTTCTTTGATGCCGGGATCGTTCGTTATCCACCCCGTTTCGTCATAGCCTTTAATAACCAGCATATGATAGGCATCATTTCTGCCGTAATGCGAATTCTCGAGGGAATGCGACATTACAGGCACAATAATCGGCCTTCCAAGCGCAATTTCACGCTCTAAATCTTCCGCAGAGGGGCTGCGATAAACTGAACTTTGATATAAAGACCCAAGATATTCAGCCGCGAAGTCGGTTAATTTCCAGACAGAAAGATCAAAATGCGAACCATAAGTGGATTTTTGCCAATCAACCATATTTTTTATTTCTGCTGTGGCAATATCCGCGTCAAGTAGCTGTTTTTGCCAATAGAGATGGACCATCAAAAGCGCCGCTTCTTCACAGCCGTTTTGGTAGGTGTCGTCGCCCCATTGCGCATAAGGCGCTTGGACAGTATAAGGTACGTCAAAACTATAAGATGAGGGCAAAGTGGTCGGCGTCGGCTGTGGAGTATTACCCTGCGGAGCAATGCCCGGATCAGGAATCCCGCCCTCTGGAAGATTCAAAACCGTTTCCCCTGCGTATATCGGCTGGACGCCGCCAATAAGATCAGAAATGAATGCTTCTAATTGTGGAAAATTATAAAAAATGATCGCATTGACAAAAAGGGCGATGCAAAACGCCGCGATAGAATGCTTTTTTTTCCTTATGTGTTGCAGCATTACTCCCCTATTATCTTACAAAGTTCAAGATTTATCAAGACGAAACAACGAATTTTTTTAATTTTGAATTTTTCTTTTTAAATTTTAAATTTATCTCACCACCACTCCCGCTCCTCCAAACCAAGAGGCAAATGCCCAAAATGAGGAAGGATAAAGCGCCAATTGGCCAAAATATGGATCATTTACATAAATGAGCGAAGGATTATTCACTGTGCCGACAAATCCTGTTACAACTCGCGTGTGTTCGCCGTGAACTGCGTACACTTCCCTGCCCCCTTCAGTTTGCCAAGAGTCAACTCCGCCAGAAATTGATCCCCAAACAATCACAGGATTGCCATTTTGCACTTCCGTAAGTATTTGGGCCAGCGACCAGCCCGTAAAAGCCAAAGTTGGACGGTAATTTGAGCCGACGCGCGCCACGGGATCCCAATAAATTCCATAGCCGTCCACATATTGCGTGCCATAAATATTGCCGACGAAAGCCGCGTAAGGATCGCCCCAAATTATCACATCCGAGCCATTTTTTTGAATGGGCGTATTGTCAAATCCCATTTGGTCAATCAAGGTTTGCTGGCCGGGATTTGCCCCTTTGTAAGCCAGCGCCATCGCCAACGAGGTTGCTTCGCATGAAAGCGGCAATTGCCAATAAAACGGCACAGAAAGATACACTTCGTTAGGCGCGAGAAAAATAGGTTCAGGAGTTGACACGAGGGTTGGGGTCATCGTGGGGGTCATCGTAGCCGTAAAAGTCATTGTAAAAGTGTCCGTGGGATAAACAATCACTCCGCCTGTTGAAATTGTTTTTTCGGTGATATTTTTTTGCCAATAAAGATAGCCCGAATAAGAAAAAAGGCCAAATGCCAAAAGCGCAACGGACCCAATCACCCACCAAGATTTGGAAAATTTTCTTTTTGTTTTTTTCATCTTTATTTTTTCTGGATTCCCGCCTCCGCGGGAATGACAACAACTCGAAACTCACTCGAAACTCGAAACTCGAAACTCACTCGAAACTCGAAACTCGAAACTCGTCACTTCCCTACTCCCCTAACCTCACCCCTTGCCCAGGTTCAATCTTCCTTGGCGCCTCTTTCCCAGACGGTTTGTGGAAAGGCACCGGTTTTGCCTCTAAAAGCGTACGAATGGAAGCTTCGGAAGTTTTATTAGGTTTTATGAGAGTTGGTTCAGGTTGCCTAAAAGGTTTTTCCTCCTTGCGAAAAGATTGCGGAGTCACGATATTTTTTTGCGGAACTGGCGGCTCGGGGGGTTTTTGCTCTTCGGGCTTTTTGCGCATTGCTTCAAGTTGGGCTTGAGCCCACTCTGCAATTTTTGCCTCAACAAATGCCCTTGGCCGCGAATATTTTTCACGGGAAACTCGATAAATTTTTTCAACATCTTGAGGTGGAAGCTGAAGCGGAGGCAAAGTTACCGCGGAAAAAGCGGGCGCGGGCACGCCGTCAATGGAAAGCTTAAGATAAATATAATATTTATTAAGATTAACAAAATCATCATCTAAAAAGATTTCGCCAAATTCGCGCACCAAATAATGAGCATCAGTCGCGCCAATGCGAAAAGTGATCATCGTGCCAACGTTGCCAAAAACAGCATCGCGCACCTCTTCGGGCATTTGGGCAATATATTGGTTGGCCATAATCAGCGACAGATGGTATTTTCTCGCTTCAGAAAGAATGGTGATAAAGGATTCGGTGGCAAAGTTTTGAAACTCGTCAACGTAAAGATAAAAATCTTTTCTTTCCGCTTCGGGCATATTCACGCGGCTCATTGCCGCCAGCTGAATTTTGGTAATCATCATCGCTCCCAAAAGCGCGGCGTTGTCTTCGCCGATCGCTTTGGACAACTTTACCAGCAAAATTTTTCCGTCGTCAATAATTTCGCGCACATCAATTGTGGAGCGCGGCTGGCCGACAATGTTGCGTACCGTGGGGGTGGCCAAAAATTGCCCGGCTTTGTTCAAAATTGGCGCGATGGCTTCGTTGCGGAATTTGTCATTATATTGGGCAAATTCATTTTGCCAAAAAGCCAAAACCACGGGATCTTTTACATTCAAAAGAATCTGTCTGCGAAATTCTTTGTCTGTAAGCATTCTAATAACACCCAGCAATGTTTGATCTTTGTTTTCCAGAAGCGCCAAAAGCGTGTGCCGCAAAATATATTCCAAACGAGGCCCCCAAGAATCGGCCCAGATTTTTTTGAAGATGGAAATGAGCCCGGAAGCAATGACCGGCTGAAAATCTTCGCTGACATTTTCCAAAAGATTAAAAGAAATCGGGAAATTAATATCTGAAGGGTCAACAAGAACAATGTCATTGATTCTGCTGTCCGGAATGGCCTTCAAAATCTTTTCGATTGAGTCCCCATGGGGGTCAACGTAAGCCAATCCCTTGCCCGCCACAATGTCGGCAATGGCCATATTTTCAAGCAAAGTTGATTTGCCCATACCCGTTTTCCCGACCACGTAAATGTGGCGGCGGCGGTCTTCGTCTTTGATGCCGAAGTCCATTAAAACGTGCCGAAAGTTGGTTTTAGCAAATGGAGTTAACTCCCCCTTCGGGGTATTTTCAGTTGTTGGCAAATTGGCTGGCGGTTCGCCCTTTTTGGTGCCAGCCCAGACGATGTTGGGAGTTTCAACAGAAACGTTGGGCAAGTGAAACAACGAGGCAAGCTCCTCTGTATTTAAAACATAACTTTTCTTTTCTTCAAAATAGCGATTGCGGTATTGCGGAACAATTTTATCGCGATCTGTAATCATTTTCCCTTCGACAAAGCCATTGATATTCAACAGTGTGAACTGATGAAAAGTGCCGATCATTCCCTTGAGTTTGGCACTGGCAGAATTTTGGTCTGACGCAGCCGAAAGCAGACGAATTTTGACTTCAAAAGGCAGTTTGGAAGATTTTAATTCAACCGCTTTAAGTTCCATTTCCGCGACAGTCGAAAGCGATTTTTCATCTTTTTTGGTTTCCTTTTTATCAGTAGATGGACCAGAAAGCGCGGTTGTAACGACATCCATAAACAGCCTGGCCGCTCCGCCAAAAATTGCTCCTAATATGCCTTTTTTGGTCCTGCCGCTTTTGACGGCTTTGACGTAATTTAAGCCGCGTTTGCGCCAAGAAAGGTCGTAAGGGCGAACTAAAATTTGGATCCACAATTGGTCTTCGGGCAAATCCTGCCTGGAGAGCACGGCCGTGATTCCTGCCAAAGGGTCAACCTCAAAATTGACGAAAGTTTTAATGGGATAAACATCATCGCGCAACAGCTTTAATTCAGTACCCACCACCGCTGTTTTAGGCGAAAGCGAAGGAACGTAATCGGGCACTTCATGAATTTCTACTGAAGGATATTGCGCGTAAATCTGCCCTTCAACAAAATCACGCAAGTGAGAGGGAGTCATTACGTAAAAACTGATGTATTTTCCCGTCGCGACAATTTCAAATGAGATGTGGTCTTGCACATCTCCCGCTTCGCGCAAAGCATTGCCCTTTAGAGCAATTCCGTAAAGAGAGGAAAACATTCCTTCAGCCGCCAGAGGAGTTTTTTCATTGTTTCTCGGCACGTTGATGCGCAAAAGAGTGTAGCGCTGTTTAGCAAGATATTCCCTGCGTTTGCGCAATTGTCCTTGCCTTAGAAAAAGCCACAAGACAAAAAGCCCTGCGGCAAGAGTCAGCCCAGCCCAGGGTAAGATCGAAATCAGCAAATTAAAAATTTCAGTATTCATCTAACACCCCTAATTATAAGACGGAATTAGCGTTATTTGGCAATTTTGGCGGCGCGGACTTTCTTGGGGATGGCCACAACATAATTTCCATCTGGAAGTTTAACAAAATTATCTTTTTCCCGCAAATTAAGCAAAATGGTCGTTTTTTTAACCTGCCTTTGCGCCATAACACCGGCTACGATCTCGTTCTCCGAGAGAGGTTTGCCTGCTTGGCGCAAAACGTAGCGGATAACATCTGCCACGGTGCCTGGCCGAAAGCCCCATTCGGCAAGCGCGTAAATTCCGCGGCCGATCAAAACCATCCTCTGATCTGCAATGAGTTCATTATGCAAAGCTTGCAAAGTAAATTTCTTTTCTTTGGCGAATTTTTCCTTCTGAACCGCCTCTGCGATTTCTTTGTAATGCATCGGCTTGCCTGCCCTTTGCAAAATCCAGTATACCTTATCTTTAAGCGATTTGGGAGTAACCTCACGCCACTGCGAAAGGCCATATTTGCCGCCCAAGCCGACAGAAACGCGGGCGCAAGCGGGCATGGCGGTTTTAACAAAGGCTTCTGAAATTAAGTGCTTGTTTTTAAGATAAGTGGGATGGTTTTTGATCTTTTCCAAAAGTTGATCTTCGTGCACTAATTTTCCTTCTTTTTCCAAAATTTCCTCCAAAGCGGCGCAAACCGGCGCGACCAGCTCGTGAGGAGCCGATTGCAAAGCCCAAGATGCCACAACTTTCCCCGCTTTTTCCACTCGCACCAGATCATCCAACTCCAGCAAAAATTTAAGGTTGTTAAGGCGCTCCGTTGAGGGATGGTTGTGGGCAAGTTTGGCAAGAAGGCTTGCTTCGGGCAAAAAACCGCCCGCGTCCTGCATCACACCGTGGACCAGCTCTAAAAATTCCTGATATTCAGCAATTTTTGCTTTTTTGATAACCAAAATGGCAGAGTTGATGATTTGGCGCGCTCTTTCCCTTGTTTTGTTGTGCTTTTCGCCTATTTGTTGAAGGGTTTGCGGAAGTTGGCCCTCTACCCCAAAACGAGCAGCCGCCATTTCCTTTTGCAAAGGAGAAAGCAGGGCTAAAAGCCTTGCCGCAAGGGTAACAGGATCAATCGCGGAAAGCTTGCGCTCCCGCTCTAAATTCATTAAATTGTCATACAAATTATTTTTCGCTTCCATTTTGCTTCTTTCCCCAATCCTTTTTTTACGGATATAAATAAGATAAACTATTTTTATTTACTTATTATACCATATTTTCGCCTTCCCGTCAAGCTTTTTCTTCGACAAAAAGCCCCCTTCGGGGCTTTTTGTAACTTTTAACTGGCAACTGTTAACTTCCCTTACTCCGTCACCTCTTGAGCCGGAATAACATTTTCGATAGCTGCCCAATCAGATTCTTCACCTTCAGGGATAAGGATAGCAACTTCGTCGCCGGGATTGGCTTTGTAATAAGTTACCGCGGCCTTGATGACTTTGTATCCTTTGCCATTGGCAAGCACCGTATAGCCCTTTTTATCTTCATTAAGTACGCCCACCAGCTTTTTGCGTTGAACAGGGCCGATTTGCTTGTAAATAAAGTCGTTATTTTCGGTGACAATTAATTTAAGTTTGTCGCCTGGGACAAGTTTTGATTTGGAAGCGTAGTTAGCAGGAACTTGATATTCCTTGCCATCCGCGCCAATCATATTTTCGCCGTTAAAGACGCCTTCGATGACCTCGCCGGTCGCCTCTAAATCTTGCGCCCGAGCTTTGTAGTCTGGCGCGTAGGAAATCCCTAACGCTTCCGCCAGCAAATTCTTAGCTGACCTTATATTCGCCTCGGCAGATTCTAAAAGCTGCCGGATTGCTTCTATATTTATTGATGTATTTCTCATTTTATTACCTCATTTATTTTGATTTTATCCGTTTTGTTTTCACGAATAATTGTCTCAAGTATATCTGAATTTTTCCTTCTTGTCAAGTTAAATCTTATTCCTAATTCTTCCTCTCCCCTTGAGGGAGAGGATAAGAGGTGAGGGGTTATCCAGATTCGGATAACATTCAGATAACAAATTTATACCTCTTATGCCGCGATAGCAGGATAAGTGATATAAATTTCTCGGGGTGAAGTAATAAAACAGTCGCGATGAATTGCGACCATCCAAAATGGGTCGCTCAATTCCCTGTAACCTAAAAAAATGGCCTTTGTGCCGCGGATCAGGGGGTGATTGACCCGCAGCACACAAGCCACTTGTATTCTCATTATATTAAAATATTACCTTGCCCGTCAAGAAAAAGACGAATAAAGTTTAAGAGTTATGAGTTGCGAAGAGTTTAAGAGTGAGTTAAAAAGTGAAAAAGTGAAAGAGTTAATAACTCTCCAACTCTCCAACTCTCAAACTCTTCAACTCATCTCCTATTCTAT
>Ga0315291_10002766_pt1 | contig 22825 bp, 9 predicted proteins | sample YL17G12_20_MG_FD_203070 | JGI IMG/M metagenome (GOLD analysis project Ga0315291, IMG submission 203070) | Sediment microbial communities from Yellowstone Lake, YNP, Wyoming, USA - YL17G12_20 | ecosystem: Environmental > Aquatic > Freshwater > Lake > Sediment | place: USA: Wyoming | collected... | reverse complement strand
CGGGGGAAAACCGATGAAGATCGCAAGGGAGTTTTCTCATCTCACCTGGCTCAAGTCGAAGAAGGGCGCCCGGCACAACCTCGGCTCCAGTTCGATCCTCTCGCTCACCCTTGAGGACATAGGGCCGCTGGACCTGGCCCAGCAGGTGGGCGACGCCAATCCGGGCGGAGACCCGGAGCTTCTGGAGCTCATCTCGGGGACCTACGGTGTCGAGAAGGACCGCATCCTGATAACGAACGGCGCCGGCGAGGCCAACCTCCACGCGGCCATGGTCTGCGTCGAAAAGGGCTGCGAGGTGCTGGCCGAAAGGCCCGTCTACCATTCGCTCGTCGAGGTATCGCGGTTTTTGGGCGCACGGGTGGTCCATTTCGAACGCCGCATGGAGAACGGCTTCGGGGTCGACCTCGAGGAGGTCAAGCGGAAGCTCTCGCGGAAATGCAGGCTGATCATCCTCACCAACCTGCACAACCCGTCCTGCGCGATGCTCGACAGGGAGACCGTGAAGGGCATCGCCGAGATAGCGGCCGACAAGGGCGCCAGGGTGCTCTCGGACGAGGTCTACCTCGATTGCGCCGGCTCCGCCGGGCCGCCAAATCTGGCCGCGATGGCCGAGAATGCGTTTTCGACCAACAGCCTCTCGAAGGCCTACGGCGCCGGCGGGTTCCGCATGGGCTGGATGCTCGCCGCGCCCCCCCTCGTCCGTGCGGTCAAGAGGCTCCGCGACCACACGAGCATAGCGCCCAACCGCATCGGGGAGGAGATAACGAAGAACATCCTGCGCCGCCGGCAAAGGTTCCTGGACCGGACGCAGGAGCTCACCACGAGGAACACTGCCACGATGGAGAAGTGGGTCCGATCGCGAAACGACGTCGCGTGGGTCAAACCTCCGTTTGGGACCATATGCTTCCCCCGGATGCTCAAGAAGGCGTCCACCATAGAGATAGGCCAGCGGTACTACGACCGGGAAGGCGGGCTGGTCTGCCCAGGCGAGTTCTTTTTCCGCAAGGGGCATTTCCGTATCGGGCTGGGCGGCGACCCGGAGAAGATGGCGCCGGCGTTGGAGGCACTCGGGCGGGTGCTGGACGCCACGGTCTGAGCGGTGGCGTTCAGGGCAGGGAAAGGGACGAAAAATGTCATGCAAAATGGTATATATAGTTACAATGAAGTACCGATGTATTTAATAACTAGGACCACCAAATAAATAAGGGCGGCGGTGAGGGCACCTGGTAGGGAACCGGTTGCGGGGCGGCGTCTTTGTCGTGTCATTTGCATTCGCCTCGCTTTTGGTGTTCTCCGCAGCCGGCGCCACAGATGTGAAGACGGGGACGCAGACCCCGACAAATCTCGAAATCGACGAGGACGGCCTTTCACCCATCGACGATACCAGCCTCACCCTCGGCACCAATGGGAGCTTCATAGTTGCCAACCGTACCGCCTCGCAGTCCGTGAGCACCGGCCTCAACTACACCCTCAGCTCGGTCGCCTGGCGTCCGGACGGGAGCTACGCGCTCATCGTCGGCGAGGGCGGGACTCTCATAAAGTTCGCGAACCTGAAATACGGTATGATCTTCATCGATTCCGGCACGAGCGAGAACCTGACCTCGGTGTCCTGGAAGCCCGACGGCGTGTACGCCCTCATCACCGGGTGCAACGGCATGATGATAAGGTTCGACCACGACACCCAGCGCTGTCTGCAGATAGCGACCAATACCAACCTCAAGCTCAAGGACGTGCAGTGGGACACGAGCGGCGAGCACGCCGAGATAACTGGCGAGAACGGCACCTCCATCATCTATCCACCGGAGCAACGTTTTAGCCCGGTCATCGCCATCACCGGCCCCCCGGCGGGCTCGGCGGTGGAGGGCGTCTTCATGGTCACCGGCACCGCTTCCGCGGAGGCCGGGAATATAATCCGCGTCGAGGCCAAGATCGATTCCGGCGGATGGCTCCCCGCCGCCCTTACGGACGGCTGGTCGATAGCCCTGGACGCCTCACCCTACGACAACGGCATCCATACCATTTATGCCCGCGCCTGGAGCTCCGATTACGAGGTCGCCCAGGTGTCCGTGGAGGTCCGCTTCGAGAACATCCGGCTTCCCCCGCTGGTGGACATACTTTCGCCCGCGGACTGCGCCCGCGTGTTCGGCATCATCACCATCGAAGGGACCGCTGCCTCCTTCTCCGGATCGGTCGAGAGGGTGGATGTCCGGGTGGACGACTTCGAGTGGGGCCGGGCACTGGGCACCGGCTTCTGGAGGCTTTCGATGGACACGACCACCCTGCCCAACGGCGTCCACCGCGTCCAAGCGCGCGTTTGGGACGGCTCCCAGTACTCCATCGCCGGGAGGCTCGTGATAATCGAGAACGCGGCGCCCCGGCCGGACGCCCCGGCCAAGCGCCCGGTGACCGGGCCCGACGTCGTCCTAGCGCCTTGGACGGGAGCGCCAACGCACCCGGAGGCAGGGCCCTTCCCGCCGGCGCCCTCCACGGCGCCCTCCGCGACCCCCTCCACGGCGCCCTCCACGGCCGTGCCGGGGAGCGCGCCGGTCGCCCGGCCGATGAAAGACGGTGGCACCATCGCGGTGCCTGCCATCTCGTGGGGGATGCTCGTCATCGCGGCGCTCGCCCTGGGCACCGAGCCGGGCAAATACGCCTTCTTCCAGTTCTTCTTCGTGCCGCTTTACAGCAGGATAAAGAAGGACGCCGTGCTCGACAACTTCACCCGGGGCATGATCTACGGGTTCATCATGTCCAACCCGGGCGTCCACTACAATTTCATAAAACAGAAGCTGGGGCTGAACAACGGCTCCATAGTGTACCACCTCACGGTCCTGGAAAGGCAGGAACTGATAAAGTCGGAGAAGGTCGGATTGTACAAGCGGTTCTACCCGATGGGCCAGACGCTGTCGGAAACGGGCATCATGGAACTCAACGAGACCCAGCAGGGGATGCTGGAGCTCGTGCGGGAGCACCCGGGCCTGACCCAGCGGGAGCTGGCCGAGCGGCTGAACATCAGCAGCCGGGTGGTGAACTACCATATCGGGCTGCTCCAGAGGGCCCGGCTCGTGACCCTCGAGAAGGACGGCAAGGTCACCAGGTGCTTCGCCACGGAGCGCATGCCTGTTTGCTAGACCACCAGGGGATGGTGTCGGAAGGAGCCATCCGGTGCCATTGAAACATAAATGTATATTGATTAATTATACAACAAACTTTTTATATCGAAAGCTCGGTTAAGTGATTTAGAGACAGTTCTCTGAGGGAGAGCTGGCGCGAATGGGAGGACAAATCATGACCGGATGGATGAGAAAGAGCATTGCGATATGGGCGACCGCTTTCATGGTGCTTTCCACCTTGGCGGTACTGACCACCGCCGCGGCCGACGAGGGCTCCGCCGCGGGCAGGATCAACCAGCCGCCCCCGCAATGGAAGGTCAACGATTACTGGCGGTACGAGTACAAGGCGAGGTCCCAGAGCTACACCATTCAGGTTGTGTTCGGAGGCACCCTCCCCGGGACCGGGGCTTTCACCGGCACGGTGGACCACTACGAACATTTCCTCGTGACCAGCGCGACCAACAGCGAGTACTTCCAGGTGTCCTACACCCGCGAAACCTGGTCGAACGGCACGTACGTCCTCACGCCGCAAGGCTACCAGCCCTCCACCCCGGGCAACTACAACTATTACACCAAGACCCTCTCCCAGGAACCCACCAAGGTCCGCAAGACCGACCTGGCCTCCGGCTCGTCCACCATGCGGACGACCTCGACCGAGACGTACACCCAGACCAACTACGGCGGGTTCGTCAACTTCGCCTCCGACGAGACCACTGCGGAAACGGCGAGCGGCGGGTACATGGTATTCTACGGCTTCCCCCTGGACTACAGCAAGACCTGGCAGATCAAGTCCGGCAGCTATGTGATGGACCGCCGGACCGGGACCCAGACGCAGGGACCGTACTCCGACGGCACCTCCGACAATATAGCGTACGATCTGACCGATACATTCACCTACACCTCGGGCACGGGCAGGACCGAATCGCAGGCCAACACCCCGTTCCAGGAAACCCCGGTCGGCACCTTCGACGATTGTTTCAGGATAGACCTCAGCGCGTTCTTCGACTACACCCAGGCCGGCTCCTGGTCCCTGAACAACGTCCCCCAGACGCCAATAAACGTGAACGACCCGGGCAACTACATGTCCACCACCCGGTGGTACTCGAACAAGGCCGGCAACATCGTCAACTACAACAGCACCCAGAGCAACAACGGCCTGCGGCTGTCCGACTACCACTACATATCCATCCCGCCCAACTACAAGCCCGACCCGGAGACGCTGGGCGGCCAGCAGTACACCACCAGCCTCCCGCCCATAATCGTAAGGGAGGGAGAGCCGACCCCCATCGAGATGACGGTCATCGACCGTGACGCGGACGACAGGCTCAACTGGAGCGTCGTCTCCATCATCGGCTCCGGCTCCAACCCGCAGGGCGCCACCCTGATGGACGGCACCCCGCAGTTCTCCACCCCCAACCCCACCGACGGGAACGTGAACCAGGTCCACACCAACAAGCTGATGATAACCGCCAAGCAGCCGAAGACGGTCGACCGCGACGAGTACACTGTAACCATCAAGGTGGACGACGGCCGGGACAACGGCAACATCACCCTGCAGTTCCGGGTGAAGGTGCAAAACGTCAACAGCAAGCCCTACCTGGCGCTCCCCGTCCCCGAGATAACCATGCGCGAGAACAGCACCATGACCTGCACCACCTGGAAGCTCACCGACATATTCAAGGACTATGACAAGGAGGCCGGCATCGTCGACCCGCTGACCTTCACTGGAGTCGTCACCGCCGGCCCGACCCTGAGCATCAACATCGACCAGGACACCGGCATCGTGACATTCACCATACCCGACTACGCCAACGACCAGACGCCACTGTCGGCCTGGGACAGCACCATCAAGTTCACCTGCACCGACTCCGGTTCGGGGACCCCGGCCAACAAACTGTCCAACAACACCAACGCCAAGATGCACATCGAGCACGTCAACCACGACCCGATGCTGAGCGGCAACGGGACCGATCTGGCCGAGAACGGCCTCACCTGGCTGGGCGACCAGCCCGACAGCCGGCTGGACCTGAACAAGGCCTTCTTCGACCCGGACGTCAAGTACGCCGACGACAGCCTGACCTACTCCTGGAGCGGCCAGAAGTTCATCGCCGTCAAGAACAACGCCGGGCGCGTCACGCTGACCCCGACCATCTACTGGAACGGCAAGGAGACCATAAAGTTCAAGGCCGTCGACAAGCTCGGCCGGTCCAAGGAGCTTCGGCTGGACTGCACCATCATGCCGGTCAACCACGCCCCCTACTTCTGCGAGACCGACATGGACGTCCTGTGGAGCGACGAGGAGACGCTCACCATCAAGGAGGCCAACAGCGCCACCTCGGCCAACAACAAGCTGCTTTTGACCATAGCGGTCAACGACCCGGACACGCTTTACGGGACGGACACGCACGAGTGCATGTGGTACGTGAACGACACCAACGGCAACAACATCTACAAGACAGCGCGGTTCTCGCTCAACGACGACGACTACGAGTTCAAGGCCGCATTTGTCGGGATAGCACCCAACGCCTACAGCTCCACCGGCAGCCCCTACGAGGTCAAGGTCGTGATACGCGACAAGGGCGGCCTGGTGTCGACCTACATCTGGAACATCACGGTGGCGGACACGAACCGCCCGCCCACGGCGCGCTTCGACGCCCCGATAGACAACAAGAGCTTCATCAAGGGCAAGAAGATCTACTTCGACGCCGCCAACAGCTCGGACCTGGACGATGGCCAGCTGAACGGCCGCCCCAACATAGACGGCCTGACCTTCATCTGGAACTCCAGCCGTCAGGGAACCATCAAGCAGGACCGGGGCCAGGCCGGGGCCCAGTTCAGCTTCGGCAGCCTCAAGGCGGGCAAGCACATCATAACCCTGACCGTGATAGATTCCGCCGGCGGCGAGAGCGTCGTGGCGTTCACGGTGAAGGTGAACGAGCCGACCTCGACGCCGGGCTTCGAGGGCGTCATCGTCCTGGCGGTCGTCGCCGCAGCCGCCGTGTTCGTGGGATGGAGGAGAAGGCAGTAGCCCCTCCTCTAAAATTTTTTTATTTGCCGGGCGCGGTTGCGCCGCGCCCGGATTGTCCTATTTTTTATTGATATGTAAGCCGGCAAGCCGGTAAGCTGGAAAACCGGGGGGAAAGCCGGTTAACCGGAGAACCGGTAAGCCGGTTGGACGCGTCGTTACCGGCTTCCCGGCCCACCGGCTTACCGGCTTACCTCCCCGGCTTTCCGGCTCACCGGCTCCCCGGTTCCCCGGTCTTCCTGTTCAGGCGGACCAAGACCAATACGGCCACGACAGCCGCCAGCGCCGCCGGGCCCTCGAAGCCGGGCAACATGCCACTCGATTCTCCCACGGTCTTCGGAGCCCCCCTTCCACTTCCCTGCTCCGGGATGTAAGGCTCCGGGCTTGCGACCATCGACTGGTCCACATTCACTATGAAGTTTCCTGAGACAAGGGTCCTTTTGCCGGCATCCTCGTAGATCTCGAGCCGGACATTGTACTTGCCAGGCGTGAGGTTGAGAATCCCGGTGGCCCGCGCGATGCTGCCGGGCTTTCCGCTGGGCGGTATCTTGCTGGAGACGTTATTATTAATGTCCCGCAACTCGGAGGTGTTGAATCCGCCGGCCTTCTGGTTGGGATTGGTGTAATTGAAGGCATCGCAGTAGACCTTGACGACGCCGCTTTCGCCCTCGCCCTTGTTTGCTATCTTTATTTCAATAGGTACGAGAGCGGACTTGTTGTCTCCGGATGGCGTCGAGGCCGAATAGGTCACGTCATACTGGCCCACCGAAAGCTCCGAATAGACCGTCCGGGGCTGGGGCCGCATTAGATAGATGGCCAGGACAGCCGACAGCACCACGATTACCACGATAATGGTTACAATGAGGGCCGCGGCGGTCCGGCTCCGGTCGGCCGAGCCGTCCTCGAGGTGCTGCTGCCAGTAGGGCTTCTCCTCCGGCTTGGCCTTCCTGGCCGCGGCCGGCCTTTCCCGTTCGCCCTCCTTATTCGCTGGAGCTTCCTTTTCCGCTGGAGCTTCGGTCCCGGCCACTTCCACACCCGCATTATAAACCGTCCGGTGCGCATATTAATCTTTCGAATTGGTTGGGGACGGGGCCAACGGCAAACGACGGGCAAGCCGGTAAGCCGGTAAGCCGGCTAGCCGGGGGGAAAGCCGGTGAGCCGGTAAGCCCGCAAGCCGGTAGCGGTACCGGTTCCCCGGCTCGCCGGCTCGCCGGCTTACCCACCGGTTTGCCGGCTCTCCGGCTCCCCGGCTTACCCACCGGTTCCCCGGCTCGCCGGTTTGCCGGCTCACCCCCCGGCTCCGTAGAGGACCTCCGGTCCTCTCGGCCTAGACGACCGAAGGTCGTCTGCGGTTCCGGCTTCCCGGCTCGCCGGCTCACCGGTCGGTCTTTGCTCTTCGCTTACCCATTATGACGACCAATGCGATCCCCGCCGCCGCAAGTGCCCCCAGAGCCTCGAAACCGGGCGTGGATTTCAATCCAGCCGAGGGCGCCTTATCAGTATAGCTCCGGCCGGTCGACCCTTCCGGCGTGAACGGGTCCGGTACCTTCACGCTATTCTTGTCGACTATGATCCTTATCAGCCCGCTGACCAGGGTCCGGTTCCCGCCGTCCTCGTAGATGCGCAACCGAAGATCGTATTCGCCCGTGGGCAACTGGAGCTCCCCGGAGAGCCGGACGATGCTCCCCGGCTTCCCGGCCGGAGCGATGCGGCCCGTGAGGGAGTAGTCGCTCATGGTTTTCAGGGAAGAGGTGCTGAAATCGTCCAGAAGCAGGTTGGGCTGGGCATGGTCGAAGGCCCCGCACCAGACGAGCAGGCTGCCGCTTTTGCCCTTCCCGACGTTTATCATCTCTATTTCTATGGGGATATTGGCCGTCTTGTTGTCCCCGGACGGGAGCGGCTGGCGCACGAAGACGTCGGCCGGGGTTATCTCCGGCATGGCCGCGGCGAGAGGCTGGGCCGCCACCGGCGCCGGGCCGGTGCTCAGCGCCAATGCCGAGAACACAATAGTGATTATCAGCCCTCCGCCCATCCCGACTATCACCAGCGGTTTCCACCACGGACCCTTCGACCTGTCTTCACCCTCGCTCATGATTGCCACCGCTACCGTTTTGGCGCCCGGACGGGATAAACCTGCCCAAATCGTTGGGAAGAAACCATACGAAAAAATGGGTGAGCCGGGGAGCCGGCGAGCCGGTAAGCCGGGGGAATAGCCGGTGAGCCGGGAAGCTGGTAAGCCGGGAAGCCGGAGGACCCGTTTACCGGTTCTCCGGCTCTCCGGTTTGCCGGCTCACCCCCCGGCTCACCAGCTTGCCGGCTTGCCGGTTCACCCGTCCCGTAGCGCAAGAATATATATCCCCAAGTCAATTTCCGGATTCGTGGTATCCATGGCCGACGAGCTTCTGGGCAAGATTTCGGAAAAGATTCAGGGTTTCGAAAACGAGATGGTGGAGTTCTCCAAGACCATCATCGGGATTCCGGCGCTGTCGCCCAAGGAGGGCGGCAAGGGCGAGTCCCAGAAGGCCGCCTACATCGAGAACATCCTGCGCCAGTGGGGCTTCGACGACATCACCCATTTCGACGCCCCGGACGAATTGGCCCCGGGCGGCAAGCGGCCCAACTTCGTCGTCCGGATGAAGGGAAAGGATTCCTCGCGCACGCTCTGGCTGGTGGCTCACCTTGATATCGTCCCGCCCGGCGACCTCAAGAAGTGGACCTGCGACCCCTACCAGGCCTGCGTCAAGGACGGGAAGATATACGGCCGGGGCTCGGAGGACAACGGCCAGGCTCTCGTGGCGACCTGTTTTGCGTTCCGGGCGATGAAGGAGCTGGGCATCACGCCGGCGATCGATGTCGCGCTGCTCATGGGCTCCGACGAGGAGACAGGCTCGGAGAAGGGCGTCCATTACATGATGGACAAGGGCATCTTCAAGAAGGGCGACGTGTTCCTCGTCCCCGACGGCGGTAATCCCGCCGGTACCCTGCTCGAGGTCTCTGAAAAGACCATCATGTGGCTCAAGTTCACCGTCGAGGGCAAGCAGTGCCACGGCTCCATGCCCCAGAGGGGCAACAACGCCCACCGCGCCGGCATGAAGCTGGCGCTGGAGCTGGACAAGGTGCTCCACCAGAAGTTCGGCAAGAAGAACAAGCTCTTCGACCCGCCCGTGTCCACTTTCGAGCCAACGAAAAAAGAAGCAAACGTGCCCAACATAAACACCGTCCCGGGCGAGGACATATTCTACTTCGACACCCGCATCCTGCCGGAGTTCAAGGCGGCCGACGTGGACAAGCTCATCGCCGCGACCATGAAAAAGATCGCCAAGGCCACCAAGACGAAAATAAAGGTGGAGAAGCAGCAGTTCGCCGAGGCGGCGCCGCCGACCGCACCGGATGCGGCCATCGTGAAGGCCCTGAGCCAGTCCGTGAAGGCGGTCTACAAGAACAAGCCCTACGCCGGAGGCATCGGCGGCGGGACATTCGCCGCGATATTCAGGCGGGCCGGGTACGATGCGGTCGTGTGGTCCAGGCTGGACGACACCTGCCACGGCCCGGACGAGTACGCCTGGATAAAGTTCATCGTGGGCGATTCGAAGGTCTGCGCGCACCTGATGGCGACGTACCAATAGGGATTACTACGAACAGCGTACAGCGGACGGCGGACACCGGGCAGCGTACGGCGAGCAGGGAGCCCTATTGCACTTGCCCGGTTCCATCAGTCTCAGGCGGTTTTCCGTTAGCAGAAAAGCACTTGATCGTCATCCCGTGCCTTTCCAGCCGGAGGAAGCCCTCGTCGGCCATCTTGTTCACGTGCCGGTTGATGGTCGAATCAGGAATTTCGAGCTGTCGGGAGATGTCGCTTTGGCTGATGCCTTCGTTCTCCTGGACCGTATCCAGTATCAGTTTCTGGAGCTTGGACAGGCTTGGAGATGGCACGGGCTGCCGGAATTCCGCCGGATAGAACCTCTTGAATCGGCCGTCGGCCCTAGATTTCACCAGGCCTTCGCGCTCCAGCGTCATCAGATGGTAGGCGGCGGCGCCGTTGCTCAGTTTCAGGTTCCGCATGATTGCTTTATAGTGAATTCCGGGGTCGGTAATTATGCATCCGCGTATCATGCCCCTGGTCTCGTTGTCCAAAAGCGCCGCTTTCTGGAGGCGCGTGTACAGAGGCAGGAAGAACAGCGCCATCTTGAACTTGCCCGTCTCCGAGTAGGCCGTGTAGGCAAGACCGATCAAGGTGACCGAGGCAACGACCGCACCTGCCATGCTGGCCTCGACCAGGACCGATGAGCTTCCCTCCGGGGCCGGATGGTCCACTTTGAACTCGATTTTCAGGACATCGGAATACTCTTTCCCGTCATAGGCCCGGAACTCGAAATCGTGCTGGCCGTTCTTCAGCGACCTCGTGCTAAGCTTGAAGGACCAGATATAATTGCCGACTGCGTCGTTCCATTCCCCTTCGTCGACCCTCATCTGTACCCGGACCACTTCCCGCGTCCCTTTCGTGACCGTGCCGGAGAAGGTGATGATACCGGTCAGGCTTCGGTCCAGCGGAGGCTGGAGCAGAACGACCTGTGGCAGGACCGCCGGCTGGACTTTGATGACGAATTCCTGCCTCGCTTCGGCGCCCTTTCCATCAGTTACCCTGAGTACCACCTTGAAGTTCCCAGCTGCCTCCGGCGTCCAGTTGATCTTTCCCGTTTTGGCATCCATGCTCATGCCGGCGGGACCGGTCTCGATCGAATATGTCAACCCATCCAGATCGGAATCCGCTGCCACTGCCTGGTATTGATACGGAACGTCTACCATTGCCGCAACGGCCGGGCGGCTCTTGAACTCCGGCGCCCGGTTGCCCTGAATTACCTTGATTGCGAAATCCTGGACGACCTTCGCCAGCCCATCGGAAACGGTCACCTTCACATCGTAGTCCCGCGCAAATTCCGGTACCCATCGGAGAACTCCTGTGGTGGCATTGATCTCCAAGCCGATTATCTCGCTAGAGACCGAGAACGTCAGCGGGTCTAGATTATCATCTTCGGCCGTGACATTGTAGATATATTGAATCCCGGTCGTCGCGCTGACCGGAGGGGTGCTAGTCACCCGTGGAGCTTTGTTGGGGACAACGATCGAGAACTTCTGTTCAACCATGATAATTCTGTCCGAAACCGCGACAGTGACGTCAAAGCTGCCCCTGGCTTGCGGCATCCACTCGATCCTGCCCGTGACCGCATCGATTGTCATGCCCGGCGGCGCTTTAGATAGGCTGAAATGCAATTGGTCCTGGTCCCCATCCACTGCCGTGACATTGTAAGAATAGGGCACCCCGGCCTCTGCATTCTGAGCTGGAACGCTCGTGAACTCGGGCGGGTCGTTCACATTCTTCACCACGATGGTGAACAAGTTGGATTCGGTCTTCTGATTCCATTTGTCGGTGCAGGCGACCATGGTTTCTACTGTGCCGGTCCAGTTGTCGTTGGCGTCGCCGGTCATGGCGTCGGCCGAAAGGTATCTTTTACCGGATATCCAGAGCCGGACAAGGCTCGAATTCGTGTAGGAGGCCACAGAGAAGTTCAGGTCCTTTACGGCGTCGACATCATCCTGGAAATATGGATACAGATCTATAAGCGTCAAATTAGCGGAATCTTCATCCAGTTGCGCATTATTAATTCGGCCCACCAAAGCAGGGGCTATGTCACGCGTAAGTTTCAGGCTGGAGAGGTTCACCCTGCCCGGGCTCTTTGAACTTATTCTAATAGGAACGGCAATGTCTCCGTTTGCGTCTTTCTCGGCTTTGTGGTTTATAAGATAGCTGTTGAGAACGGTTGCAAAATCTGGGGTGGTGGCGTTGTATTGGTAGGTGATGGTCAAATTCGACAGTCTGAGGCCTCCACTACTTCCAGCGCCCACATCCAGTAGAACGTCGACATACCTGTTTCCGAACTCGTCGGAGGTCGAGCCGACGGATGCGCGCAGAAAATCGTTCAATGCCTGCGAGAAGTCCGCTAAAGTCTCGGAACCGTTGTAATCGCCGGTTTTGGACCATATGGGGCTGGGCCCGATCTTTATGCTGGGGTCCCGAATATTGCTGGCGGGCTGAATGGTCAATGAATAGATGTAAGCCCTGCTTAAATTGCGATAAGTATACTCCCCAATTATAATATCATTGTTTCCATCAGCGTTAAAATCTCCGGCGCCCGAGACAGATGAACCAAAGTTAATATCTCCTACAGGTCCGCTAAATATTTTGTCTGCAATATTATCCATATTCTGCCCGCCATAGAAAATGAAGACCTTGCTGCGGTTATCAGAATCCCCAAAACAAGATCCCACGATCGCATCATCATATCCATCATTATTCAAATCGCCACCATCTGAGACGGCCCAGCCAAATTGCGAAGATGATGTCTCTGAAAGAATCAAATCCAAAGAGTTGTCCATGTTCTGGCTGCCAAAGAAAATATAGACATTACGGGTTCTATTGCCTGAACCCTGCCCGGGTTCGCCAAGTATCACATCATCGAATCCATCTCCGTTCAAATCGCCTGCGCCCGAGTACCAATGGTATGCGCTCGGATCAGTTCCATAAGCAATGCGTCCAGAAAGAACGGCATCTGGATTGGCATCCATATTCTGGCCGCCATAAAAAAGACTCACTCGGTAGTGTGGCTCTGCGGCATCATTCCATCCCACTAGTACATCATCGTACCCATCACCGTTCACATCGCCAGCGTCCGAAAGATCACTGCCAAGGCAATTATATTTAGCAGCCCCGGTGAAAATCACATCTGCGTTCCCGTCTATGTTCTTGCCACCGAAATATAGATAGGCCCGGCCCGAACCCGATCCATTGAAATCATTCTCATACGCGCCCACTATAAAATCATCATAACCGTCACCGTTCACATCGCCAGCGCCTGAGACGGTCAAACCAAATTTGTCCCCGAGTGCCTCTCCATTTAATACTAAATCGGTGGTATTATCCATATTCTTGCCACCGAGGTATACATAGGCTGAACCTGTACTTTCGGAATCGTATTTACCAACGATCACATCATCATATCCGTCCATATTTACATCGCCTATGCCGGAGACAGACCAACCGAACCAGTTGTTCGCAAAATTCTCTATTAGTAATAAATCGGCTACATTATCCATATCGGGACCGCCGAAGTAAATATGTGCACAGCCCGGCGCCTTACTGTATACTTCATCATGGGGTGCTCCGACTATCACATCATCATATCCGTCTCCGTTCACGTCTCCGGCATTTGAAACCGACCATCCAAGTGTCTCACCGATATAGGTTCCTGAGAAATTCGTCAGCTCGTTGTCCAACACCGGGGGAAGGATATTCACATCCATCGTGGCGCACTGGATGACCGCATCTCTTGGCATTCTGATATTAGCTTGGCGCTTGCCCCCGCCCGTGCTGAAAGCGAGCTGAACCCGCTTCTGGCCCGTCGAGAACAAATTCTGCAATCCGAGAGGCCCGTATCCTGTCCTGTTGAAGGCCCACAATACAGAATTATTGAGCGTTACATCGACATTCTCGGGGTAGAGCGATGCGTTCCCCTCCGCCGCCATCCCGGTGACATGCATCGTGGCGTTCGTAATATAGTAGTCCGCCGGAAGGACGAGATTGACGGTCGCCTCGTAATCGGGCGCTGTCAGGTTCACCGTTATATCGTCCGTCCCGCCTTTGAACGAGGGAGCGCTTCCCGCAATCGGGAACAGGGAGCTCAGAATCAGCACTGCAAGTACTGGCGCGATATCCTTCCTCATGCGAGAGCCTCCACCGGATTAATGCATTTGTTCCGTACTAATAGCTGTCGGTTTGAATACGATACCGATAATGAGACTACCATGAACTCCACTCCTTCGCTCGAAAGATACAGGGGGCGCGCGTGCGCTCCCTTCAGGCTCATCCCTTTCTTTGCAGACGGCATGTTTATCCCCATGCAGACGGATTCAACAGGTCCCTTTCGGCATACGTGATGCCGGCCGCCCTTGCATTGCCCCAGGCGCAATAGGCCATCCCCAGCTTCTTCGTGGTCGTGATGCCGTCGTTTGAATAGTAGAATTGCAACGTTGTATGGCTATATGTGTTCATTTCGGGGTCGACAAGTTCGTACTGCCATTTCCCATCCATCTTGGTCGCGACCATCACGCAGTGCTCAGTACGCATGGCGCCAATATTGAGGTAGACATCGCAGCTGATGTAGGGCTTAACCGTCCCGCCGGTCTCATCGAGCGCAAGCGAGCCGCCGGAGTTGTGTCCCAGTGTCTGGCTCTCCACGTCCCAGCCCCCCTGAGCATTCGGGGTGAAGAAGCTGAACACGTGGTAGCTGCATAGAATGTAAGGTTTGTCGTTCGAGTCCAGTTTCAAATCGGCATTCACCCCATAGCCTACGCCAGTTCCAACCGTCTTGATAGTCCAGGTGCCGGACGCCCTCCTGGCATATTTGAGGATGAAATCGTATGTGGAGGAGGAATAGGCGATGGCTGGTTGCCCACTTGAGTCAAAGCACAAAGAGCAATACGCCGGGTTCACATTGCTGTCGACCAGGGTCTTTGTCCAGGAGCTGCCGTCGTACTCTGCGTACATGAGGCCGGACCTGTCCTTGTTGTAACTGATTCCGATTCTGTACTTGTTGTCCTTGTTGAAGACCGCTATGCTTTTGGTCGACGAACCGACATTTTTACTTTCCAGGGTAGTGACGGACCACGCATTCTGGCCGGTCCGCTTGGCGAACTTGAGCGCCCCGCTGCCATAAGCCAGGACCCAGGTGCTCCCGTCCCATGCCAGGTCCAGGCCATAGGGTGCGACGCTGTCGACAGTCTCGGTGGCCCAAGTACCGTCTGACTTGAGGTAGGCGAATTTAAGGCTGGTCGAAGTATTGTAGGCGACTGCGGGATTTCCGTCGCTGTCGAATGCCATCGAGTTGTAATACATATTGGAGCCGCTTTGGATGTTATCATCGACAGCCCAATATGACTCGTCGGTCGTGCCCTTGGCAAATTGCGAAGAAATGTCCCCGATGTTGCCCATCTCATCGATGACCTTAATTGCGAAGGTATATGAGGTCGTTGGTTTCAGCCCGGTCACGACGAGGGTCTCAGCACCACCCGATGCCATGGGCGCGGGTTCAACCATGGCCAGCTTAGCGTTTGCCCAATCGAACGAGTCATGATTGCCTTCAAGGTACCGCACGTCATAGGCATATGCCGTCGCGTCCGATCCAACGGAATTCTCATCGACCGAAGTCCAGGTGAGAGTAAGCGAATGAGGCTTCTCGCTCCCGCCTTGAACGGCAAGGTCCGAGACCGCTTCTGGTTTGTCGGAATCGGCTGGCAATTCATTGATCCCGAACATCTTACGGACATTGAGCCTGCCTCCTGACACGCATTTGCCATTGAAGGCTGGCATCGTGTCTACATTGTCCATGATCTTTTTCTTGATTGTCGCGATGCTATCTGTTGGATGATTCGATAACCATAGCGCTGCCGCTCCGGAGACCTGCGCCGCGGCCATCGATGTTCCGTTCAGCCACCAATAGCCCCCTCCAGCAATGGCACCCGGATGGCAGACATAGATGTCAACACCAGGCGCCGCAAGGTCGACCCAGTCCGAACCGTAGTTGGAGAATGGGGCCAGGGCGTCATTCCGGTCAGAGGCGGCCACAGAGACTATATTGTCCAGAGTGTAGGCCGCCGGGTACTGATAAGCGGAGCCTCCGTTGTTTCCGGCGGAGGTCACGAATAGAGCGCCCGAGTTCTTGATCGCGGTTTGGAGCGCCTTTGACGAGCCGCTGACGCGCCAGCTGCTGCATGTGATTTTAACGAGCTTGCTGCCGCCGCTCGTAAACGAGGCGGCGTAGTTGATGGCAGCGACTGCACCATCGACCGTTGAGAAGCCATTCCAGTTGATCCACTTGACGGCCATTATCTTGACCTTGGCGCACATCCCTGCCACGCCGACATCGTTACCGCGCTCGGCCGCAACGATTCCGGCGCAGGCGGTGCCGTGGCCGTCGTCGTCCCACGGGTCGTTATCGTTGTTACAGAAATCGTAACCGTAGACATCGTCCACGTAACCGTTGCTATCATCATCTATGCCATTTGTGCTCTTGTCTTTTCCGTTGGCATCGGTCCCGGTCTCGCCGGTGTTCTTCCACATCATGTTCGCGAGGTCCGGGTGGGTATAATCCACGCCAGTATCGAGAACTGCCACGACCACATCGCTGCTCTCTGACGGTGAGTTCCAGTACTCCAGCATGTCGATGTCTGCATCCTTGGTCCCGCCGGTCTGGCCGACGTTGTGCATGTTCCACTGCTCCCCGCGCATTGGGTCGGTGGGGAATGCGTCCGCGAAGCAGTAATAGTTCGGCTCCGCAAACTCGATTATGTCGTCGTATTTCTTCTTCTCGAACTCCTTGAGTGCTTTCTCGACATCGACGTCGTCGCCAAGCTTCCAGTGGCCGATTCCCAGGCTTTTGAACGCTTTGATCTCATCGGCACCTACGGCATTCTTGGCGTTCCCCTTATCATCGTCGGAGGCCGCGTCCTTGAACTTGACCAGCAGCTCCCCGGGCGCGTAGTCGCCGTCCATGTCGGCCCGTTCGTCATTGTTGGGGTACGCAACAACCACACATGCACTCAGCAACAAGCTAAGAACGCAGAAGACCGCGCCAAGGATATTGAAAAAACGGCGTCTTCCATTGCGCTCGCTCACGCATTTCTTCCTCATTGTCATTCCTCCACACCCTCCGGCTGGCTGGATAAAAGTAATGCCCTGACTTTATTAATGCATCTTGGTACGAACGTGGGAAACCTTATCAAGCCGGCTTCAAGAGGAGAGACGATTGGGCAGTGGCGCTATTGCGCCTGCCCGCCACCAGTAGTCTCAGGCGGTTTTCCGTTCGCCGTAAAGCACTTGATGGTCATCCCGTGCCTTTCCAGCCGGAGGAAACCTTCGACGGCTAGCTTGTTCACGTGCCGGTTGATGGTCGCATAGGGTATTCTCAGGAGCCGGGAGATCTCTCCCTGGCTGACGCCCCTGCGCTCCCGGACCGTTCTCAGGATCAACTTCTCGGTCCTGCTCAGGCTGGGCGGCGCCTCGAGGTGCGCCATCTCCCGCGGATAGAACCTTCTCAGGCGCCCGTCCGATCTGGACCATACGAACCCTTCCCGCTCCAATGTCGTCAGATGGTGGGCGGTCTCGCCGTTTCCGAGCCTGAGGCGGCGCACGATCTCGTTGAAATGAATGCCGGGGGCCTTGAAAACCCATCTCTTTATCTTGCCGCGGGTCTTGTTGTCAAGCACTTCATTTTTACGAATGCGGACATAGAGCGGAATCGACATGGCCGCAAAGACAGAGCCGGCAAGGTCCGGGCTCGGCATTCCCGGATACAACGCCTTTTTATTAATTTTTTCTGGCGATTCACCGGCACCCTGCAACCCCGGACGAGTGACATTATATGAGGCAAAAGCCGCATCGTCGCCGGTCCCGGTGAGTCGAGTACCCGAGGCCGCGTTCTCGCATCCGGTAGCCGCGCCGGCATCCTCGCGCCCGTCATCGAATTGCGGGTCCGCGCAGCTGAATACCGATAGTACCGTCGCCAGAGGCATTAGCCATAAAATGAAAAGCTTTCGTCTCCGGCATGCGGTCCGCGCAAAACGTGATCGCGCTGCAACCTGATTCCTGGACGGTGAAATCCACCGCGAAATGAACCTGTCCCGGACCGGGAGAATCCGAGCTACGGACGTACGATTCATCTCGACGACCGGTCGTGTACCGGGCTCCTGCTTATTAAATCTATTTTGTCGCATCGTCGGAATATTTAAACCTACTACCGGAGATAAAACATTTTGCGGCTTAAATACCCTTTATGAACATGGCTTATCGAAAGCCGAACCCCAAGGAAAAAAAGAAAGGGGAGGCGCCAGAGCGCCTCCCTCTTATGCGCATATGCACGGAAGCGGTCGCTCTATCCCCAGGTGCCCGGATTCGCAAGGTCCCTCTCGGAGTATGTTATCCCGGTGGCCCTCGGGGCGGGGCTCACGCCCGCACCGGCGCCGTAGCAGTAGCCCAGTTTGAAATCGGTGTCGTCTGTGTAGAACTCCAGTATGGTATTGAAATTGGTCTCCATGCCGGGGTCGACGATCTCGGGCGTGAATGACCAGACGTCGTTGGTGAGCGTGCCCTTAGATACGTAAACATTATTCTTCCCCGGGTCAGTGTAACCGACATAGGGTATGTTCGTACCACCGGAGTCGTCGACAGCGATCGAAGGGTCTGACCCATATGGGTCCCCCACGTCCATGCAGGTCCATCCGCCTCCCGCCTTCGTCGTGAAGAAGTGGAAGCTCCAGCCGCCGCCGCTCCGGTAACCGCTGCATGCAATATAGGGGGTGTTGTCCTTTGCCAGGTCCAGGTCGCAGAGGACGCCGTAGCCCACGACCCCGGTTGCCACCGTTTCGACCGACCAGGTGCCCGAGGAAGACCGCTTGGCGTACTTCTGGATGTCCAGCATGTTCCCATTGGTCCCGGTGTAGTCGCAATACGCGATCGCCGGTTGCCCAGCGGAATCGAATTTAATGGCGCTGTACCTGCAGGCCGCGGCGCTGTCGACGGTGGTCTTGGTCCAGGCGCTTCCTTTGTACTCGGCGTACTTCAGCCCGTTCTGGGTGCGGTAGCTGATTCCTATTTTGTAGGTGCTGCCGCTCTTGTAGGTCGCGATGTCCTTGCAATCATAGCCGACATTGTTCCTTTCCAGCATGGTAATTGACCACGAGTTCTCGCCGTTGCGTTTGGCGAACTTGAGGCCTCCGGGGCCGTAGGCTATGACCCAAGTGTCCCCGTCCCAGGCCATGCTCATGCCGCCGCCGCCCGAAGAGTCGACGGTCTCCATCTTCCAGCCCGTCGTGGTCCGGTAGGCGAATCTGAGGCCTCCCAGCTCGTAGGCAACGGCAGGGTTCCCGCTATCGTCCAACGCCATCGCCTTGTAGGTGGTCCCGGTGCCGGTCTCCATTGGACCGTAGACGTCCCAGGTCGACGGTGTGGTCGTGTCCATTACCAGGTTGGAAATGGCGCCTGCCTGACCGACCTCGTCGATGAGCTTCAGGGCGAATGTATAGGTCGTCTTGGGCAGTAGCCCGGTGACGGTGTAGCTCTCGGCTTCGCCCGCTACCTTGGGTACAGGCTCGAACGTGGCGAGCCGGGCGCCGGCCCAATCGAAGCCGCTCGTGTAATCGCCTGCCAGGTACCGAAGATCATAAAGATACCCGGCATCCGAACTTAAAGAATCTTCGCCGACCGAGGTCCAGGTGAGGTCAAGGGTATAGGGCGTTTCGGTGTCTAGATCAACGGCCAGGGTGCTCACTGCCTGGGGGAAAGAAGTATCGGCAGGCAAAGAGGAGCTCCCGAACATCTTGTTGACGTTGAGCCTGCCACCAGATACCGTTTTGTCATGCAGGGCCGGTATATCGTCCGTATTGCCCATTATCGCCGTCTTTGTCTGGGCAATGCTATTCCCCGGATAGTTGGACAACCAGAGCGCTGCCGCTCCGGCAACGTGCGGCGCCGACATCGAGGTGCCGCTCATATAGGCATACTTGCCGCCGTAAACGCAGGAATAGACATTGACCCCGGGCGCTCCCAGGTCGACCCAGGTCGAGCCGTAGTTCGAAAACGATGCCAGGGCGTCGTTGTTGTCGGTGGCCGCCACCGAGACGATATTGTCCGGAGTGTAGCCCGCCGGATACTGAATCGTTGAGCTGGCGCTGTTCCCGGCCGAGGCCACGAACAGGGCGCCGGAGTTCTTTATGGCCGTCTCGAGCGCTTTCGACTTCTGGCCGATGCCCCAGCTGTTGGAGGTTATTTTGACGACCTTGCTGCCATCTTTCGTAAATGAGGCGGCGTAATTGATGGCCGAGATGGCCCCATCGACATAACCGCCCCCGCCCGAGTTCAGCCACTTGACGGCCATTATCTTCGCGTTGGCGGCCATGCCGGCAACTCCAACGCCATTATTCCGCTCGGCCGCGATGACGCCCGAGCAGTGGCTCCCGTGGCCGTGGTCGTCCATCGGGTCGCCGTCTTTGTTGTAGAAATCGTAGCCGTGGACATCGTCCACGAAGCCGTTGCCGTCATTGTCGATTCCGTCGCCCGGGGTTTCTCCGGTGTTCGTCCAAATCACACCATCCAGATCCGGGTGGTTGTAGTCAACGCCCGTGTCTATAACGGCCACGACCACCGTGCTCGTCTCGGTATCGGGCGGCGAGTTCCAGTACTCCATCATGTCGATGTCGGCGTCCTTGGTCCCTCCGGTCTGGCCGAGGTTGTGCATGCTCCACTGCTCGCCCCGTAACGGGTCGTTCGGGATATCATCGATGTAGCCGTAGTAGTTCGGCTCGGCGAACTCGATGATGTCGTCGTATTTCTTCTTCCCGAACTCCTTCAAAGCCTTTTCGACGTCGTAATCGGCCCCGACCTTCCAGTGATTGATCCCAAGGCCCTTGAATTCCTTGATCTCTTTGGCGTCCACGGCCTTCTTGGCGTCCTTCTTGTCGTTGTCGGAGGCCCCGTCCTTGAACTTGACCAGGAGCTCGCCGGCGGCGTACTCGCCGTCCGGGTCGGCCTGTTCGTTCCCGACAGGATAGGCCAGCATCACGCCCGTGCTCGACACCATGCAAAGAACGCAGAAGAACGCGCCTATAAGTTTGACAAAACGGCGTCTCCTGTCGTGTTCGCTCGCACCCTCAATTCTTGTCTTCATGTCCATTCCCCCTCCGCCGGCTCAGGTCACGATTAAATGTCACCCTAGGTGCGGTCACCGGAGAGTCAGTACTGGGATTCATTTGTAAAGACCAAAAAGAGAGAATGGGTCCTGCCTATTAATCAAAATTGGTACGAACTTGAGAAACCTTATGAAGCCCGAAAAACTCGTATTTTACCTGAAACAGAAAAAGTTGAAAGAGGCCGGGATATGATCCCCGGCCTCGGACCAATTTTTTATTCTTATATGTTATCAATTATCCACTGGGCGTAGGCTATCAGCGCATCTGCCTCCTCGTTGGTCAGCTTCTTTCCGCGCTTGCCTTCCACTGAATGGATGAAAGCATTCAGCTCCCTGATGGCGGCCTGCTCGCGGTGGGGGTTGTCGCTATTGAGTGCAGTAATGGCGTTCCCGAGGGGCTGGACCAGGGAAGTGGTTGTCCCGGTGTCCAGGCCCAGATCCTCGATCGTATCGACCAGATCCTCTGTTGCACCGGCCGGAGCGAGCACCGTGACGGTCAATGTATCGGAGGATGTCGAGCCGTCGTCGTCGGTCACGGTGAGCGTGACCGTGTAGACGCCTGCGGTCGAATAGGAATGGGTCGGCGTCGCTCCCGAGCCGTGGGTGGAGCCATCGCCCCAGTCCCAGTCGCAGGAGGTGATGCTTCCGTCAACATCCGTTGACCCGGAGCCGTCGAAGCTCCCAATCTCGTCGACCATGATGGTCAGGTCGCTACCGGCACTGGCGACCGGCGCGTTGTTCTGGACCGTTACCGTGCAGGTATCCTCGGAGATGGAGCCGTCATTGTCGGTCACAATCAGAGTTACCGTGTATACTCCATGGTGGGTATAGGTATGGGACGGTTTTACGTCGGAACCGAGATCGGTGCCGTCCCCGAAGTTCCAGTCATAGGTGATGATCGAACCGTCCGGGTCGTTGGAGCCGGAACCATCGAATGTTATCGTGGTCCCGAGATAGACCGTCCTGTCGATGCCTGCGCTTGCGACCGGCGGGTTGTCGAGCACCGTGACCGTGCAGGTGTCTTCGGAGGTTGCCCCATCATTGTCGGTGACCACCAGCGTGACCGTGAACACCCCGTGCTCGGAATAGACATAGTACGGGCTATCCCCGGAGCCGTAGGAGATATCGTCGCCGAACTCCCAGTCGTATGAGATAATGGTGCCGTCCGGGTCGTAGGAACCGGAGCCGACGAATGTTATTCCGGTCCCGAGGTAAATAGTCACGTCGCTGCCGGCGTCCGCAACGGGCGGGTCGTTGTACACCGTGACGGTCATTGTGTCGGTATCGGAGGCTCCGTATTTGTCGAAGACCTCCAGCGTGACCGTGTAGGTCCCGAGCTCTGAATAGGCGTATACCGGGCTTGGTCCGTAGCCGCAGGATTGTCCGTCACCGAAGTCCCAGTAATAATCAACGATGGCGTCATCAACGTCGAAGGAACCGGTGCCATCGAAGGTCACGCTGTCCCCGAGGTGGACGGCCTGGTCCTGGCCGGCCTCGGCGACGGGCGGGTTGTTGAGTATATTGACCACGCAGGTGTCCACGGAGTAGTCGCCGTTGTCGTCGGTCACTACGAGTGTTACTGTAAATGCTCCAGGTTTGGAATAGGTATGCGTCAGGATCTCGCCACTCGCGTAATCGGGATTCGGAGGGATATTACCGTTCTCATCCTTGACCACCGGCATAGGCGGGAATTCCCCGAAATCCCATTCCCAAGAGATGATTGTGCCGTCTGGGTCAATGGATTGGGAGCCGTCAAAGATCATCTCGGCCAAGGCATAGGCGGTCTGGTCTTCGCCGGCTTCGGCAACAGGCGGGTTATTGCTTACATACACTTTCGTTGTGTCGCTATCGGTTACCCCATCATTATCGGTGACGGTCAGGGTGACTATGTA
>Ga0315291_10002765_pt1 | contig 22825 bp, 16 predicted proteins | sample YL17G12_20_MG_FD_203070 | JGI IMG/M metagenome (GOLD analysis project Ga0315291, IMG submission 203070) | Sediment microbial communities from Yellowstone Lake, YNP, Wyoming, USA - YL17G12_20 | ecosystem: Environmental > Aquatic > Freshwater > Lake > Sediment | place: USA: Wyoming | collected... | reverse complement strand
GGCGGTACGATCAGCGCGATCCCGCCTCCTCCATATCCCGAGCAATAACCGCGCGCGAACAATGATTTTTCCTTGAGGTTGAGAATGCTATTCGTTCCTTCGGGCGTCGGGAAGGCCAGTACCGCAATGTCATGATAGTAGACCGGTTGCGTTTTTGTGTCTTTCTCAAGGGGTCCCCAGGAAAAACCCTCGGGTTGCTTCAGCACGCCTTCAAAATGGTCCGGGCCTTCGATGTTCGTCTCAGTCCACACCAACTTCTGCGACGCCTGTTCGGGGCCTATCCACGACCCGCCACTGCCCGCCCATCCGGGACCGTTATACGCCGTCACTTCCATCCCAAGTCGAGCGGCTTCCGCAACTGAGTATTTGAATTTCTCGCGCCATTCCGTGCTCAAGGTGGCAGGATTACCCATGATGAGCACGCCGTTGATGCCGACCCGCTTCATCGATTCCAGATCCGCAGTAGCCCCTTCCTTTGACCAGCGCCCCCCGCCCGCGAACCAAACCCAATAGGCCCACGGCTTGGCGGAGTTCGGCGGATCCACGAAGTTCTTCTCCAGGTCGCCGGCTGCCGGTTTGGCAGCGGCTTGTCGGGCGGGTGCCTGCTGCATGAGCATGCAATTCGCCGCCACGATGGCGGTCGCCAGAATACGAGAGGGTCTGTACGTGCTTATCATTTTCGTGTTAATAAGTTCGATCCTTTCTCGCTAGCGTATGTATTCATGCAGCAGCCGGAGGTAGATGCGGTAATTCTCCAGCGAGACACCGGGAGGCGTCTGGTGATCCACACTGGGGATGGATCCGCCTGATTTCATCAGGGGTAGGAGCCGCTCGAACTCCGCCCGCATGGCGGTTTCACCGTGCGTCATGACCATCTTGTCGTAATGGCCGACCATTCTCAGGTTGGGGAATCGGGTACGCAGGGACATCCCATCAACGCCGGCCTGCCGTTCCAGTGGCAGCACGCCCTCGATCCCGTTGTCCAGCAGCCACGGAACAAGAAGCGTCACGTCGCCGTCCGTGTCCACGATGGTCAGCATTTCCATCTCTTTGGCCCGTGCCATCAGCTTCTTGTAGTAGGGCGACATGAATTCGTCCATCAGTCCTCTGCTGATCATGGGGCCGTTGTTGTACGACATGTCCTCGGCAATCGTCATGAACGTCGGACGGCCGCTTCTCTCGATCCGCTCGAGGATGGCCAGGTTGAAATCCAGCAGGTCCTGGTTCATCTGGTGCAGGAGCTCCGGCTGATCGTAGAAGGCCAGCATCAGCTTGGTGAAGCCCATAAGCGTGCGCGGAAACCAGAAGAAGCCTTCGAGCGTGATCCAGATGACGGCTTCGCCCTTGTCCTGCAGTTCGAGCCACGGTTTCATCCCCAGGATCGCATCGCCATGGTCGGGGAACAGGCTCGGGCGATGCGCCAGGTAGTCGTCCATGTTCGAAACGATGCCCTCGACGTGGTGCTGCTCCGCCTCGATCGTCGCGTCCGTCGTGCTGAACCAATACTGCTTGTAGGGGTCGAGGCCGAAGTAATCGTGTATCTCAAAAACCCCCGTCAGCCCGGCAGGCAGTCCTTCGGCATGCCAACGCTCGATCGTCTTGTCCCACCACATGGCCCACTCCCAGCGCGGCAGCCGGTCGACCGGTTGGAAGTTCATGACGGCGCGAAATCGTTCGACGTGATTCATCTTCGCAATCATATGTGTATTCCCTGATAGGCGTGTTTCATTTAACGGTTTCGGAACCCACGGCATAGACAGCGGCGCTGTGTTCCATGCGCCAAAGAATATGCTTTTCCCGGTACGCGACGCATTCGGCATATCCCCGTCCGGCCGATGAAGCCCGCAACTTGACCGCTTTGGTAATCTACTTCCGGCCGGTCGGCGAAGTCAATGACGCCGAAATCGAAAAAGCAGATCGCTTCAGGGGTCATCTCTTGTGACCTGAACCCCATTGAGGTCCTTGAGCTGACGGCTAAATTACCATTTTCTCGGGGAAACAGAGAGCGCGCCTGGAGGGACTCGAACCCCCGACCCGCTGCTTAGAAGGCAGCTGGGCTACCTTATTAATTGACGCACTTTGAATGGCTTACGATATCGTTTCCGGATGATGTGCTCATCATTGTGCACACGGACGGCCCGGTAAGGGGCCTCTGGAAACGGGAAATCCGTCGCCCTTAAATTCGACTAAGCGTTTCCCGGCCATCGCCACCTCCCTCGACGCGGTAAAATTCTAACACCTGGGCTGGATCCCTATGAGGGGGTCAGGTCAGTCCGGGTTCATTTGCCGCAACGTTCTCATTATGGGTGGCACATTTTACAATTCATTCATCAGATCATCAATTCTATTGAGTGCAGAAATCAGGTAATCCTCGGGAAGCCCGTAGCTTATACGGATGAAATGATCTATCCCAAAGTGATCGCCAGCAACAATCAGAACGCTTTTTTCATTCATCAGCCTTTCGACGAACTCCGTAGAATTGATATCCATCTTGTAGCGCAGAAAAGCAATGGCGGCCGCATCGGGTGGGCGCATTTCAAAAGCATTCGGATGCTCATTCATCCATTTTTCCAGAATCGGGAAACCGCGCCTAATATACCCGCGAGTTCTCATGAGGAGTTTTGGGCGAACATCGGGCGACAACGCAATCTCCGCAAGCACGTTAGATAGCATTGAGGTGCTAAGAACGTTATATTCGTGTCTTGCCAAGATTTCATCAACTGTATCAATAGGCCCGACCACCCAGCCCAGCCTCAAGCCCGGCAGCCCGTAGGCCTTGCTCGTGCTTCCAATAGCCAGAACCTTATCATATAAGCTATAGAATGATGGGTTTTCGTCATTGGTGACTCTGGTTGCACCGCTGTAGACTTCATCAGATAAAATCCAGGATCCAACCTTGGATGCGCAGTTCACAACGGCATCCATTTCTTCTTGCGTGAGAATCTTGCCGGTCGGGTTATTTGGATTGCAGACGGCAATCAGCTTGGTTTTAGGAGTCACGGCGGCTTCCAACTCCGCAATATCCAACGCCCAGCCGTTTTTTTCACTCAAATGGAATTCATTGATTTTAAGGCCGCGGTTCTTGGCAACTCCCCAAATCTGAAGATAATTCGGCAACATGATGGCGATCTCGTCTCCCGGAGAAAGCAAGCTGTGAATGGAGTTGTAATTAGCCTCTATGGCACCGACGGTTACCAGAACATTATCCGCCGAAGCTCCATGATATATCTGGGCTATATTCTCTCTAAGACCCGGATTGCCATTAGCGTAGGGATAATTGATGAGGGTGGATTTAATCTTATCCATGATCCCCGGGCTGTAATCCAGGAATTCATCCACCGTTAAAGGATGCACTCCGCTTTCGGATAAGTTATAGTCCACCTTATTTTCAAATTTAGACATTATTCTTTCCTGGACAAAAGGTTGAAAGCGCATATTCATAAACTCCTTATATGGAATCGTTCCTTCTTCCTTGGACTCTCCGCCTGTTATCAAGTTTATGAGCTGCTCGATAACATGATTATGTTGTAAAAGTACCCAGATCATTCAGCGACGTCAAGGGCATATTGACCTGACCCCCTCACAGGACTCCATCGCTGGCTTATAGGCCGCCTTCGCCGGCGGATTGTCGGACCGGACGTGCGAAAAAGCGGCCAAACGAGGCAAGGCCCCTCCCTCCCTGCACTCACCGGCTATTCGTACTCCCCACTCTCCTCGGCCGCACTCATGGAGCCGATAGTACGTCTCCATGAGTACTGCGAGGCGTCTGCCATCAGGGCGACCTGTTCGAAGACATGAGCTGGCGGCGGCTTCTCCGCGACGAACGTCAATCCCAGGTGACGGATGATCCTGTCGATAACCGCGTACTCCGTCAGGAAGGCCACGACTCTCATCCTCCCCCCGCAGCGGGGACAGATCATCGGGTCCACCTCGTAGACTTTGCGGATCATCTCGGCGCTTCGCAGTCCTCGATGAGGCTTCCGAATCAGGGCGGCCCAGCCCTTGGAGGAAACGCGCGGCGACTCCTCCTCGAGCATCCCCAGGGCAACAGGGACACGGCCCGCCCTTCAGACCTTGCCCCGGTGAGCGTTGGCATAGAGCCCGTAATAACGGACCATGACCTGGGCCTTGTCGGGGATATGGGACGTCACCCGGGCGATGAGTTCCAGGTAGTCCATCCGCTCGAGCTCGGCCCCGTCGTCGCCGTGCCGGCAGCCGACCCGGCCCAATCTGTCCAGAAAAGACAGGCGGTCCAGGGCCAAGATGGGCCGGACCATGTACTTGCCGATCCGCTCGGCCTCGGTCTTTATCATCCAGTTTAAAATTTGCCCTGCGGATGCCCGTCGACTTGCAGCTTATCCTGTACCCTACGGCGTAACCAGCAGGAAGAAGCTGTTACCTTTCTCCGGCAACGTCAGAGCACTGCTTTTCTGAAAACTGCCTGTCGCAACGACATCCTTTTTGTCTAGGTCGTAGAGGCGGTAGCTCAAAGGTCCCTCAGGGAACCCCTGAAGTTTTATCGTGCTTCCCGGAATCTGCCCGGGCAGGTAGGCGAGAAAGGTCCGGCCGTCTCGGCTCCATGAATAGTGTGTTTGTCCGCCCGGTACCACGATTGGCCGCACGTCTTTCAACCAGTCGGGCAGATCGCCTCCGTCCGAAGCGAAAGCGGGATTCAGACTGCTCTGCTTGTTGAGATCAATGACGTGCGCGACGCCGTCAGGCATGGGCGTGTTTCCCCACAGATAGGTGGTCTCCAGGGAAAGGGCGTTCATTTTTTTCTCATAATTGTAAGATTCATCTATCAATCGGGCGCAGCCAAAGAGATCGGGCTCTTTAGATCTGTCCCGGACTGTCTTAACGCGGATAGCCACCGGAGCCGGTTTCCACTCCTGCGTCCAGTTCACGCGTTGCCGCACATCCTGATGCACCTTGCGTTCATCTTCGATGATGCATTCACCCCACGACATGCACATGGATATGCGATAGACCAGCGCCAGGTAGGTTTCCTCGCGTGTCAGCAAGCGGTAGTGGGCCAGTGCCTTGGCCGACTGCAACAGCTTGCCCTGGTCGCGGTTATGGGTATATGAGTCGCCCTCGAAACCATGAAGCTCCGTTGGCAAAAACCCCCAGAAGTTCCCCTCCGCCTGGTAGGGGTGGGGACGCATCATTTCCGCTTTGTACTTGCCCTGGATCAAACGGATGTTCAGCTCGGCGTAGGGACGATCACGGTCGTGGCAAGTGTATGTCCGGAAGCCGGCAGGTTTCGGTTTGAACGCAGTAACGGCCATGGGGTCGTCAAACGTATCGAATTCGGTGATGACCAAATGGTTCGGGTCCTCAGCGCGATATATGTCATAGGTTTGGTTCACAAAGTCAAGGGTTCCCGTCCGGGTGTCCCTGTCCCGTTCGCCGTTGGCGGAGACAGCCAGCAAGGAGGTCTCGTCTCTAAATAGCCGCGCAAAAGCGGCTGCGTAGCCCATGTAAGTCTTGACCCAGCCGGAATTCACCGAATAGGACCATTTCTGGATGCCCGCGTCCACCTGCTGCTGGTATGGAACGCAACCATCTTCCGTCGGGTGGTGATTAGCCAGATTGAAATACAAGAATACCCCGTGCTTCCTGTTGGCGCGCAGCGTACCGGCCAGTCGTTCAACTCCATAGGGGGCAACATGGTCGAGATACTCCGTCCTTTCCCAATGGTGCCACCAGCTGCTCAAATGCATCAAGTTGAAACCGCATGAGGCCAGATACTTCGCCTGCTTTGCCTGGTCTTTCTCATTAAGCCCTTCCCACCACCGGTCGGCAATATCTAAATTACCGCCTTTGGCTGCGGCGACAACTTCGCTCCATTCCTTTTCTCCGCGCACCAGCGACTCGTTGGGTGTATCGGGTTGCTGGTAAATCAGCTTGCCGGTCTCCGAACCCGCCATTGGAGGCATGGGTTTTCCGTCGTAAGTGAGTAAACTCCTCGCGAGATCGAAACCAATGAACTTTCCGTCGGTGACGGAAACATCCAGCATCGCAACCCGTTTCTTTTCGCCCCCGAGCCATTCAGCTTCAAGGGAGGCCCGATGATCGCCCATAGGCAGGTCGTGGACGCGCGTCCGCCATATCCCGCCGGTTTCCTTCATCTCATAGGTCTTCCCGTTCACTGTGGCCCTAACCACTACGGTCCCTTCGCCAAGTTTCCGGGCTTGTTCATCGACGACAATGCACGCCAGCGGAACGCCTCCCTTACGCTGCCTTTGATCGGTCCGGATCACCGGCAGGGAGGAAATGACAGCCCCCTCCCCGGCCATGTGCAGCTTAAAGGTCGCGGATTTGGGTTTGTCCTGTGGTCCGACGATTGAAAACAGGAAATAGACATGAGCAAAATTGCCCTGGTAGCCCAGCGTCCGATAGATACTCCGCAGGTCTACCTCCAGTTTGCCGGCGCCGGTCTTCCAGTCGCAGATGTAGGAAGGTTTGCCTTCGCGTCCCTTGAGCACGACCATGAACCGCCAGGGCGCGGATGCGTCGGTGACTTCCAGAATCGCCTTCGGATGTTGTTCCAGGTTGAACTGGAAAGGCGACGTGCAGGCGTGTCCGATCGAGAGCTTCATGATCTCCGTATCAACCGTGCCGGTAAAGAAGGGCAGCTTAACGCCCTCATCGGCAAGTGCCGCCAAGAATGAGGTCGAGTTGTCTGCATTCTCCGTGATCGTTCCGCCACGCCAGATGGAGACCTGTTGCTTTCCGCTGAGCCACAATGATTCGCCACCGCTATAGCAGATCGGAGGACCGTCAACACCGTCCTTCTGTTCCAGCCAAATCATGGCCCGGTTGAAGACCCAGGGATCCCTGATGCCGGGAAAAGAATAATATTTATCGGATCCGGGATAACATAAATACGGCGCATAGTCTGAATAGGGTGAAGCGTTGGTCGGAATGCCCGGCAGATGTTTGGGAACATTGTCCCCCGCGTTGCAAGCCTGCACCATCAGTGTGACGATGAGAAGCGAAAGATAGATTTTCATGAAGTAATACATTTTTTCATTAATAATATTTATTTGAGGGCCGTGTCAACTGACGTTCACGACTTCGGGGCCATCTAAGCCTCTTCAGTTAGCCGCTTGAGCCGTCAGCTCATGAAGCCTGTCCAGGGACCCGTTGAGTGACTCCGGCGACAGGATCCGGTAGCCCATAGGATCCCAGACGACCTCGCCGCCGCTTTTAATGGCCAGGAGCGACAGATGGCTCAGGGCGTCGGAACGCACGGCGTCCTCGATGGGCGATATCGAGGGTAGCCCGTCGCGAACGCTGTCCACGAAGGCTTTGTAGTAGCGGTTGTAGTAGGTCACGCGCTTGGTCCCTTCGCACGTCCTCAGCTTGAGCCATTCCGGATGGCTCGCCGCGGCACCTTCGCGGCTGAGGCTGACCCAGCCCTTGCTGCCGAAGAAGGTCGTGCCATCGCCTTGGAAATCGCTCCGATACTTCGCGACGATCGGCTTGGCGCGCTCGGTGCTCATGAAACGCATCGGGATCCCGCCGGCGAGCGTGATCTCCACGTCCCACGCGGCGCACGTATCGAACAGCCCCTTGGGCGTGGGGAAATCGCCGGTGCCGCGGAAATTGATCGGCCCCTTGGTGTCGTCCTCCATGCCCCAGATGGCGATGTCGAGCGGATGTGCGCCCCATCCGGCGATGAAGCCCAGGGCATAATCGGAGCAGTACCAGGAAGCGGCCGTGGTGATCCGATCCTTGGTGCAGGGCTTCATGGGTGCGGGGCCGATATAGAGCTCATAGTCGAGCCCCTCCGGGACGGGGATCTCTTCGAGCGATCCGCCGCCTATCCCTTCCGGTGCCCAGACCTCGAGGCGCTGCAGATCACCGATGTAGCCGTTGAGGACGAGCTCGACGCCCCGCTTGAGCATCTCCTGGCTGCGCTGCTGAGTGCCATATTGGAAGACCCGGCCGGTCTTCCGGCAGGCCTCGAGCATGGCTTTGTTCTGGGCGAGGGAATGGCCCAGGGGCTTTTCGATGTACACATGCTTTCCCGCCCGCACCGCAGCCAGACCGATGGGCACGTGCCAGTGGTCGGGAGGAGCGATGACGACCGCGTCGATGGCCGGGTCGGCCAACAATTCGCGAAAGTCATTGTACAGCTTGGGGTCGTGCCCCTGAGCCTCTTTGACGAAACCGGCCGCGCGCTCCCGGCGCTGGCGGTAGGGGTCGCAGATCGCGGCCGAGATCGCGGATTCGACCGTCAGAAAGTTGCGCAGCAGTCCCGTGCCCTGGCCCCCGGTGCCGATGTGGCCGAGGTGGATCTTGCGGCTGGGCGCGTTCTGGCCCCCTAGAACGCGGCGCGGCACGATCGCGGGCGCGACGGAAGCAGCGAGGATGCCGGCTAGGAAACGCCTGCGGCTCATCGAATGCTCATCAGATTTCATGGTCTTGCTCCTCTTGATGTGACATTCTCATCATATCCAGTCAACAACATTGACGATTTCTGAACATTTCCGAAATCTCCGCTTATCAAACATCTGTTCTACCGCAACTGCACCGGGCCGAAGAGCCCCGATTCGTGAGGACCGTCCACTTTCACTCCCTGCGTAATGCGCGTCACGCGCTTTTCACGCGGAAGCTTCGAATCGCCGACCAGGCGGTTGGCCCAAAGGTTGGTGATTTCGATTTTCAATTCGTTCTTTCCGCTTCGGACCAGACCGGTTACGTCACAAGCATAAGGCGGCTTCCATAGAATCCCCAGATGCTTGCCATTCAACGTCACATCAGCGACGTTGCGTATCTTGCCGAGGTCAAGCTCGAGACGGCGGCCATCTGCCAGCATTGATGCCGGCACCTCGAATTCCTTGCGGTAAGTCGCAGTCCCTGAGAAATATTTAATTCCATCGTCAGGAATATCTGTCCACGAAAGCAGCTTCTCGAATACGCGCGATTCCGGCGCACCCAGGTTGGCCGGGAAACGGACTTCCCAGGGACCTGCGAGTTCGTACGTCTCGCGCGGCTTGCCATCATCCTTCGCCGCAGTCGACGCTGCGGACTCTGGCGCGGGGCCTGAAAACACGACGAACACAGAGCCGGCCGGCGGCAGGCGCAGCTTGATCTTCATACCTCCGGCAACCCTGGCGAAATCGGCGCACGGCTTGATTTCGCCGGTATCGGGGCACCACAATTTCGGCAGGCGCTGTGCTACGCGGAATGTGCAATCCGCTTCAGCCTCCTCCATCTGCGTGTTGCTGACAAAGTAGATATCGGCGTCCGGAGTGCGGCGGTGGATGTAGTCGAGGTCGGCCTGTTTACCCGGACTGCTGGTGGAGAAATCCGGGCTTATGCCGCGCTGCTGCAGAATTTCGCGAACACGATTGCGGTCGGCAATGACCCGGCCTTTGCCGTAAGAACGCTCGCGCGCATCCTTTCCATCGCCAGAACCCCAGATTCGTCGCGCTATTTTCTTAACCTGCTCATCACAGCGCGGATAGTCGGCCAACGAGGTGTCACGCTCGGGCCTGGGGCCGAGGAGTGTTCCGCCATCGCGGACGAGCTTCTCCAGTTTCTTCAGCACGGACAGAGGAATGTCTGTGCGTTCTGGCAGGACAATAACCGAGTAACTCACGCCATGGGGCAGAACCAGGCGTCCGTCCTTGAACCCCATGCTGTTCTCGATCACATCGGAGTTAATGACGTCGTAGTCGTAACCTGTTCCGAGCGCGTCGGCGGGCGCGGGGTTGGGCCTCCCGCAATGGGCGCAGGTTGGCCCGTCCAACCTCTTGGAATCGGGACCTATGCGGCGGGTAGCGACCAGGTTGGGCGCATCGTCGCCGTAGTAGAAGCAGACATCGGCCACGGGCAGGCCCTGTTGGAGCAGATAACAACAGCGCGAAAAGTAGGACAGCATTGGCGCGGCTTTGTGCCACCAGGTGGCGTTGACATTAAAGTGCTCGCCAGCGTGATACATATTTCCCGGCACTCCTCCTGAGGGAGGTGTGTGTGCAAAGGTATGAAATGTGATGCGATTCATCCCGTCACAAAACGCCGTGTCGGCCAGCCGCTTGTATTCCAGCGGCCCGTCCTGCCAGTGCCGCCAGCCGGTAAAAGACTCGGAATCCACGATCTGCCGGCCGTAAATGTGTGCGGCGGAAGCCGCCTCTTTAACCACCCAGAACTGTGAGCCGTTCCAGAACTCGCCACGCGCGATATCCACGACTCCGCAGGCGCGCAACGGGTCGGCACGTGGGTAACCGCCATGTCCACCCTCGGCTACCAGCTGCATTCCGTAAGTGTTAAGGATCTTCCTGGAAGCGGCGTAATGGCCGTCAATCCACAAGTCGCTTACGGTCTTGTCATAGTCGTGCTGGAAACGGGTGGTGATCTGCGGATCGGCAAAGCTCTTCCCCTTGAGAACGGGCAGGTACGGAACGGGATCATAACCGCGCCGATTGCGGAATTCCGCCACAAAGGAGTCGGTCCAATCCGTTAGATTATCAACCTCGACGCTGTCGACTTCCATGTAGCGCAAAGCGTCCAGGCTCGGCCGCACTTTCAGGATTTGGTCGATGATGTAACGGAAATGGCTCCTGGCCGCATTACCGTCAAGGTGATCAATGATCAGGCCGTTCGAGTTGGGGCTGGGCACCATCAGTGTCTGTCCGGTATTGCTGGTGATAAACCTCACAATCACCCAGGAACCGGCAGGAACATCCCAGGTGAGCAGTCCTTCGCTGTTCATCTTTTCGCTGAGGTTTATGACCGCGGCGGCATTGCCGATGGTATTGCTCGGTGATTGCTGGAACGCCAGCACGGCGATTTCCTTGTAGAAAACCGGCAGCCCATTTGCGCCTTTGGGCGCGTTGCATGCGGGAAAAGGCAATAACCGTGACAGTTTAGCAGGACCGTTTACAGTGATTTCGCTCTCGTAAAGGCCCTTCATCGCATCGCGCGGCTCCACCCAACTGCCGCCCGCATTCCAACTGCTCGACGCCACCATCCCCAGATGTAAGCCCAGTCGGTCTGCCTGGTCAATAGCATGATTGACAGCCTTCAGCGATTCAGGACCGAGGAATGCCGGACCGGCCGGAATCTTGTCCTCCGGAAGAGGCCTGATGACGCCGACGTCCCAGATCTCCACACCGGACATTCCCTTCGCCTTCATTTCCTCAAGTTCATAGGTCATCCGGTCAAAATCCACATTGCCGTTCATCCAGTCCCAGAATGCCCCGGGCCGCGCCTCCATCGGCGGATTCAGGAACAAGACCGGTGATGGTTCACGCTCCGCCACCGGACTTGCGTGGGCAATCACGAATTCAACAAGCTCCCGGCACTGGAAGAAACCGTCCCACATGTTGTGGCCCTGGCCCGGCGGGATCCGCAGCCGCATCGAACCGCCCAACTCGCGGTAGCGACTGGCGAGGAGGCTGGAATTATCCTCTAAAGGAACAGTCTTATCGCTATCGCCGTGGATATGAAAGATAGGCACACCTGCCTCGGCGAGCGGGGCCAGGCGATCAATCGGATTATGTTGCGTCAGTTTTTCTTCCAGTTGGGCAGCGGACAGACCATATGCGCCGCAGGCCTTGTCAAGACCTGGCCAACTGCGGATGTTACAGACAGGATAAATGCCGGCCATGCACCCCACCGACTCTGGATGCTCAGCCGCCCAGTTATAAAGCATCAAGCCGCCGCGGCTCCTGGCCAGCAGGCAAGGCTTGCGGCTGAACCCGCGCCGCTCAACCAGCTCCCGGTACAGGGCCGTGAAGTGGGCGCGCCCCTTAGGACTGCCGTAAGATTCGCCAACGTCCACGCCGGCAACAGCGATACCCGCTTCCAGGAAGCGTTCGAACATCCATTTTTCTTCGACCGCAGGAAGTTTCGGCAGAGTTGGCGCATACCACACCCATGGAACAGGCCGGTTAGCATGAAGATTCTCAACCGCAGGAAGAATCACAAATGCCGTGCGGCCATCGACTTCAAAGACCTCTCCCGGCAGCGGCAAGATCGTTTGCGGTCTTGTTGTGACGGCAACTGAATGAGGACGCAACAAACGGCCAGCCGACAAGAAAGCAATGCTGACGACGCACAGCAGACTAGTTAGCGCTTTATTCATTTCATCAGACCTTTCATCCCTTCACCCGCCGCATCGCCAATCAGAAAGTAGCTCTCCGCGTTGGCGAACCAATGGTGTCCATGGGTCGGACAGGGAGACAGCTCCGCAAACTCCTTACGCAGATCCTTTATGAGGTTGACGAGGTTCTGCGCATACTCGGGTATAGCCATGACCCGCCCATTGGGCGGTGCCGAGCGTGATTGGTCGAGGCACGATGTTGCCTCCTTTTAACTTGGGATATTGGTAAGCCGGGGAACTGGTAGATTGGTCTGCCGACCCATGACACCACCAGCTGACCAGTCTGCCCATATACTAATTTGCTAATCTACCGCCATACCCTTCTACTCCGCCCCCAGCGCCTTCAAATACGCATAGCTCTGCAGTACCGCCGCGTCGCCGGCGACTTCCAAGGTGCTGTAGCCGTCGTAGCCGACCGCAACCAGCGCGTTGAAGACGCCCTTAACGTCCACGACGCCGGTGCCGAGCGGGATGCCCGACATGCCCGCGCCGAACTGCTTGCCGCGGACGGCTTTCATCTCGGCCGGCCAGTCCTTCCAGTGGACGTGTTCGATCTTGTCAGCCAGCCGTTTGACCATGGCGACCGGGTCGGTGCCGCCGAGCCAGGAGTTGCCGGAGTCGAAGTTGACGCCCAGCGCCGGCGAATCGCACAACTCCAGGATCTTTTCCATGTGATCGATGGAGTCGGTGTACTTGCCGTGCGGTTCGAGCAGGATCTTGACGCCGTGATCCTCGGCGATGCGCAGCGGCTCATACAGCCGCTCGCGGATCATGAACAGCGCCTCCTGGTCGGTGAGGTTGTGGCCGAACGCGGTCTTGGGATCACCTTCCGACGTGATGACGTGCTCGACGCCGACTGCGGCCGCCAGGCGGACCGCTTTGATGATCTGCATCGTGCCGAACCGCCACGGCGCTGTCGGGTCCAGCAGGTTCGCGTGAGCGCACCAGGTCGTGATCTTCAGGCCGCGCGCGTCGAACATGCGCTTGATGTCGAACGGGTTCGCGTCGAGGCTCGCGACCGCTGCGAAGCCATACTCGACGCCCATGCTGCCGCCATCCGTGCTGTCGGTGACGTCGGCGTACTTGAATCCCCAATCCCGGATACGGTCAAGTTGATGCTCAAGGACGGAGAAGGGATCAATAAGTGCGAAGCATCCGACTTTAATCGCCATATGACCTCCCTTTGATTGATAGGAATATGCTTTTCATGCGCGGCATGAAAGCGCCGGCCTCAGGCTCGCAAACTCCACGTCCCAATAACGAAATGAGGATATGTCGGCCCCGGACAGGTGTCAAGGAACTTAAAATCCACACGAACGTCAACTCCAGGTGATGGATTATCCGGTCAGAAGCAGCGACTGGCGTCATTGACTTCGCCGAGCGACCGGAAGTAGGTTACCAAAGTGGTCAAGTCGCGGGCTTCGTCGGCCGGAGCAGGGATACGCCGATTGCGTCGCGTACCGGGATAATCATATTCTTTAGCGCACGGAAGACAACGTCGCCGTCTATGCTGTGGGTTCCGGAACCTATCGCGTCCAGTCCCCCCTCTCCGAAACCGTTGACCTGCCCCCTAGCATTGAGCCAGCCCTAGAGTGAATCTTCCGACCATTGTGTGCTCAACTGATGCCTAAAACGGTATAACAGTGTACAAATTTGCGACAACTTTGAGACCCCGAGATGCTGCCCGAAATGCCCATTTCCTCGGGGAATAAGAGAGCGCGCCTGGAGAGACTCGAACTCCCGACCCGCTGCTTAGAAGGCAGCTGCTCTATCCACCTGAGCTACAGGCGCGTCATTGGAGGGCGGAACGCCTATCGGGGAGAGCGGATTTGAACCGCCGACCTCCTGCTCCCAAGGCAGGCGCGCTAACCAGGCTGCGCCACTCCCCGTCCCGTTCAGCTGTCAAATCTTAACAGACGCGCCCGCAGACTGTCAATTTGGGACGGCCGGGCTCCGCGAGACCTTCAGACATCAGGGGGGACAGTCCCTTATTATCGTTGCCCGTTATCTTCGGCCGAGGCCCTTGTCGATCACGGACTTCTCGACGCGGACGACGACCGGACGGCCATGCGGGCAGAGGGCCGGCCGAGAGGTTTTGAACAGCTCCTCGACGAGGTAACCCATCTTTTCCCTGTTCAGGGGCTCCCCGGCCTTGACGGCCGTCTTGCAGGCCAGCGTCGCCAGCATGTGCTCGCGGCGGTCTTCGGCGGTCTTTTGGCCCGCCTCTTCGAGCAAGCCAAGAAAGATGTCCACGGCCTGCTCGGGCTTGAAGATATCGGGGTATTCTTTGAGGGCGTAGGAGCGCCCGCCCATGGGTTCGACGCGGAAGCCCAGGCCCTCGAAAAGGGCGGCGTTCGTCTCGATGCCGACGACCGCCGACGGAGAGAGCTCGAGGATGGGAGGGATGAGGAGCATCTTCCGCGGCCAGATCCTCTCGCGGTCGATCTCCCGGTATTTTTCGAAAAGGACGCGCTCGTGGGCGTTGTGCTGGTCGATGACGAGAAGCCCGTCCTCTCCCGCCGCGACGATGTACATGTTCTCGTACTGGCCGAGGACGACCGGACCGCTCGATCCGGCGGCGGACGTCGGCGTCGCGACCGGGGACACGTACCTCGAAGCTCGGTACATGTCCCCTGCCGAGCCCATGTCCCCGGTCGAGCGCCCGTCGGCACCGGAGGCCGGCCCAGCCGCGAGGGCGTCCGCCCCGGCAGGTTCGAAGCCGAGGCCCGGCGACGGCCAGGCGACGCCTTCTTCCGCGACGCGCCCGGCCGGCCCCTTGTCCCTGGCCGCCGGGAGGACTTCCTTTATTGTATGTCCGCGCGCGGCGCCCTCCGCCACGGCCCGGAGGACGAGCCTGAAAACGACCTGGGTGTCCTTGAACCGGACTTCGGCCTTGGCCGGGTGGACGTTGACGTCGACATCGGCGTGGGGCAGCGACACGAAGAGGAACGCCTCGGGCGACCTTCCCCGTTCGAGGATGCCGGCATAAGCCTGGTTGAGCGCGGCCATGAGGATCCTGTCCTTGACCGGACGGCCGTTGACGAAAAAGTGTTGGACGGTCTTGTCGGGCCGGCCGGCCAGCGGCAGCGAGGCCAGCCCCTCGATGCGGCCGCCGCCCTCTTCGGCGGCGACGTCCATCAGGCCGTCGACCATCTTCTTGCCGAAGATCTGGAAGACCCTTTCCCGGAGGGTTATGACCGGGGGGCAGGCGATGACCTCCCGAGCCCCGTGGACGAGCGTGAAGCGGACGCCGGGCGCGGCCAGGGCGGCCTGGGTCACGTACTTGGCGACGGGCCCGAGCTCGGACGGGCCCGAGCGGAGGAATTTCTGCCGGGCCGGCAGGTTGAAGAACAGGTCCCTGACCTCGATGCTCGTGCCGCGGGGGAAGGCGATGTCCGTGACCGCGACGAGGCGCTCGCCCTCCCGCTCGATCATCGTCCCCCGGTCTTCGGCCCCGTCCTGCGTGCGCAGCGTCAGCCGGGATACGGCGGCGATGCTGGCCAGGGCCTCGCCGCGGAAGCCGAGCGTCTCGATGCGCTCCAGGTCCTCCTCCGTGGCCAGCTTGCTCGTCGAATGCCGCCGGAAGCAAAGGGCGGCGTCCTCCCGGCCCATCCCGGAGCCGTCGTCCTGGACCTTGATCAGACGCTTGCCGCCGTCGACGAGCTCGACGCGGATCTCCGTCGCGCCGGCGTCTAGGGAGTTCTCCACGAGCTCCTTGACGACGGAGACGGGCCTTTCGATGACCTCGCCCGCCGCGATCTTCTGGGCGACAGCCTCGGGCAGGAGATGGATCTTCTTCATGGGACGGCCTCGCCTTCCGTCCGGCGCGGCTGGACGCGTCCGATCGCGACCCGGACCAGTTCGCATTTCGGAGCCCGGCACGAGGGGGCGAAGACCCGGATGGCATTCCCCGTCAGAAGCTCGGCGCCCCTCTCCGACGCGTGAATGACCGCGGCCTCGAGCTCCCGCCCCATGAACTGCCGGCGGAAGCGGAAGTCCTTCTCCGCCGCGAGCCGCCGGAGCTCCATGGCCCTGTCCCTGACGACGCCCGCCGGAACACCGGGCCGCGACGCGGCGGGCGTCGACGGCCGCGGCGAATACGAAAAGACGTGGAAATAGGTCAACGGAGAGCCGGCCAAAAAACCCCTCAACTCGTCGAACTCCGCCGCCGTTTCGCCGGGGAACCCGACGATGATATCCGCTCCCAGGGCCGCTTCCGGCGACCTCGTCCTCAACTCCCTCAATATCCGCTCGCCCGCTCCCGGCTCAACGTCGCGGCCCATCAGCCGCAGCAATCGGGCCGAGGCGTGCTGGAGCGAAACATGGAAGTGCTGACAGATCTTCGGGTTCGCCGCGATGTGTACGATGAGCGCCCCGTCCGTCTTCCCCGGGTCGAGGGAGCTCAAACGGAGCCGCCCGAGCCCCGGGATCCCTTCGAGCTCCCGGAGAAGGCCGAGGAGAGTGCCGGGCGGCTCGAAGTCCCCCCCGTAGGACGAGAGATGGATGCCGGACAGGACGATCTCCCGGAAACCGCGGCCGGCGAGTTTTCGGACCCGGGCCCTGACTTCGTCCGGGCCGACGCTCGCGCTCTTTCCCCGGACGCTCGGGATGACGCAGAACGCGCAGCGGTTGTCGCACCCGTCCTGGACCTTCAGGAAGGCCCGCGCCCGGAACGGGGCCCCCGTCTCCGGCGCCGCCTCGGCCCGCGCCTCTTCTCCCCCGACGATCTCCATCACCCGCTCCGGCAGACGGGCCTTGGCGCTGTTCGGGAGGACGGCAACGACGTTCGCCATCCCGGCGATCTCCGCCGGCGCCCGCTCGGCGTAGCAGCCCGTGACGACGATCCTCGTCCCGGGGTGATCGCGGGCGGTTTTCCGGATGAACCTGCGGACGTCCCGGTCGGCCCGGCCGGTCAGGGTGCAGGAGTTGATCAGAACGACGTCGCTCCCGCCCCCGTCCTCTTCGAGCCGGAGGCCCCGCTCCCGGAAAGACTCAGCCCAGGCGAAGGCCTCGGCCCGGTTGACGCGGCAGCCGAAGTTCCGGACGGAAAAAGAGAGCATCGCCGGGGTTCACAGCTTTTCTTTGATCTTGAGCGAGGCCGCCTCGACCTTGTCCGCCATCGCCGCCCGATGGGCGACAAGCTTCGTCCGGAGCCCCTCGTCGTTGAGGGCCAGGATCTCGACCGCGAGCAGGGCCGCGTTCGAGCCGCCGTGCCGGCCCAAGGCCATGGTCGCGACGGGGATGCCCTTGGGCATCTGGACGGTCGAAAGGAGGGCGTCGAGTCCCGCCAGCGCCTCGCTCTCGACGGGGACCCCGATCACCGGCTTGACCGTTTGGGAGGCGACGACGCCGGCCAGGTGGGCGGCCTTGCCGGCCACGGCGATGAAGATCTCGGTCCCGCCGGCCTCCGCCGATTTAACAAGGCGGAGGGTCCGCTCCGGCGAGCGGTGGGCGGAGGTCACCTCGAGGCCGAAGGGCACGCCGAAGTCCTTGAGGAGGGCGATCGCGTCCTCGACCGCGCCGAAGTCCGATTCGCTGCCGAGAAAAACCATGACTTTCATGTCCGCTCCTCCTTGATCGCGCCGATGTCGCGGCGGTAGTGCATGGCCTCGAAGTAGATCCGGCCGCAGGCGTCGTAGATCTTGGCCATGGTCCCGGCCAGGTTGTCCTCCGAAGCGCAGACCCCGAGGACGCGGCCGCCGGTAGTCAGCCATTTTTCGTTTTCATACTTGGTCCCGGCGTGAAAGATGTGCACTCCTGGGATCTCGGCCGCCTCGGCCAGACCGGAGATCGTCTTGCCTTTCTCGTGGCGGACCGGATATCCGCCCGAGGCCACGACGACACATCCCGAGGGTTTGGCGGACCAGCGGACATCCTCCTGTAGGATGCGCTCATTGACTGCGGCTATCAGGAGCTCGACCAGATCGCTCTCCAGACGGACGAGCTGGGGCTGGGTCTCCGGGTCTCCGAAACGGCCGTTGAACTCGAGGACGCGGGGCCCCTGCTCGGTGATCATCAGGCCCGCGTAGAGGACCCCCTTGAACTTCCGGCCCTCCTCGAGCAGACGGGTGACGGCCGGGGTGATCACGGTGTTCATCACTTCGTTGAAGAGCTTCTCGGTCATGAAGGGCGACGGCGATATGGCGCCCATGCCGCCCGTGTTCGGCCCCTTGTCCCCGTCGTAGGCCGCCTTGTGGTCCATCGCCGAGACCAAGGGCTGGACCCTCATGCCGTCGGAGATGACGATGAAGGATACTTCGCGGCCGCGGAGGAACTCCTCGATGACGATGCGCCGGCCGGCCGGTCCGAACTTCTTCTGGACGAGCATCTCGCCGGCCGTGTCCTCGGCCTTCTTCTGCGAGGAGCAGACCACGGCGCCCTTGCCAGCCGCCAGGCCGTCGGCCTTGACGACGACGGGAAAGCCGAACTCTCCGGAGGCCAGGATCTTCTTGGCCTGGTCGAAGCCGTCGGCGACCTTGAACCGGCCCGTGGGGATGCGGTGGCGGTCCATGAACTGCTTGGCGAAGACCTTGCTGCCCTCGATCTCGGCCGCCTTCTTCGAGGGCCCGAAGATCTTCAGGCCGCGCGTCTCGAACTCGTCGACGATGCCCATGGTCAAGGGGACCTCGGGGCCGACCACGGTCAGATCGATAGTTTCCCGAGCGGCGAAATCGGCCAGCCCGGCGATGTCCGTCTCGGCCAGGGGGACGTTTTCGGCGACGAGCCGCGTCCCGCCGTTCCCCGGCGCGCAATAAACCTTGTCCGCATGCGGGCTCCGGGCGATTTTCCAGGCCAGGGCGTGTTCTCGGCCGCCGGACCCGACGATCAGTATCTTCATCGTCTCACCCTCCGTTCACGGGACGATCGATCTTCTCCTCAGCCCCCGGCGGCCAGGCGGAGGTTCTCGGCGAAGAGGGCCGCGTAGCCGGGGTCGGGGATGACACTCGAGAGGATCCGCGCCGCCAGCGGCAGGGCCTCGGAGGGCGGGAGAGAGAAGCCCATGGTCAGGAAATTCTTTCGGTATCGGGCCACCTCGTCCTGGGCGGGCTTGTCCCTGATGATGATGTCGGCCATCAGGCCCGCCAGCGTATCGAAGTCCTTTTCCTTCATGCCGAACCGGGTCATCTCCTGGACGCCGAGGCGGATGCCGCTCGACTCGAGGAAGGTGGCGTCGTCGGGCAGGGCCTGGTAATTGGTCAGGACGTTATTGATCTCCAAGCGCCGGGCGATGTCCATGCCCGGCCCGAAGGCCTTGACCCGGAGGATGACCTGGTGGGTTTCTGTGTATCCGTCGGCGGGGTCTCCTTCGACCGGGACGCCGTGGGCGTGGAGCGCCCTGGCGAAGGCCCGGGCGTTGGCCCTGACCTGGTTCTGGAAGGCCTCCTTGAACTCGTTCATCTCGTAGGTCGCCAGAAGCAGGCCGAGGAGCGTCCCGAGGTGGTGGTTGCTGGTCGATCCGGGGAAGGCGCGGCCCTTGATCTCGAGCCAGAGCGGCCGCAGGGGCGAGCCCTTGGGGAAGTTCCCGGCCACGAGGCCGCGCTGCGTCCCAAAGAAGGTCTTGTGGGTGCTCCCGGTGACGATGTCGGCGCCCTCATCGAAGGGGGCCTGGAAGGCCCCGTAAAGGCCGAGGACGTGGGCCATGTCGTACATCAGGATGGGCCGGTCCTTCCAGCCTCTGGCGATGTCGGCCACGAACCGGACGGGCTCCCGGTAGAGGAACATGCTCTTGCCGAAGACGACGAGCTCGGGCTTGTGCGAATCGAGGACGGCGGCCAGCTTCTCCAGGTCGGGTTTGTAAGGATTCTCTTTGAGGACGGGGAAATTGACCACCCGTTCCTTGCCCGTCGCCGGGTCTTCCTCGACGTAGTTGAAGAGGGCTCCCATGGGCTGGGCACTGAGGTGCCCGCCGTAGATGAGTTCGTTGTTCAGAACGAGGCGCAACCGGCGCGAGCTCTGCCCCACGTCCCGGCCACGGTTGATGGACTTGACGAGGCCCTTGAAGACGATTTCGTTGGCCATCTGTCCGCTGACGGGGCGTAGCTCGACGTCGGTGCACCCGAAATACGTTTCGAGCTCCCTCTGGGCTTCGACTTCGACGTCGCGGATGAAATCGGTGCCCTGGTAGAAATAGACCTCATCTCCCTTCATCGTCCGGTGCTCGGCGTAGCGGCCGGCCGGGTCGGCGATCTCGCACATCTTGACGAGGAAGGAGGGCGTCGATTCGGACGGGATGAGGTTGAAACACTCTCTTTGGCGCCAGGCGTTGTTCCGCTCGACCCGGGCGGCCAGCGACTGGACCTTCTCGCAAAAAGCAGGCATGGAGCGGCTCCTCACTTGAAATTTTTGTCTTCGAGGTCGCGGATCTTTTGGACCCTCCGGGCGTGGCGGCCGCCCTCGAAATCGGTTTCGAGCCAGACCTTGACGATGCCCAGGGCCTGCTCCAGGGAGTGGGTCCTGCCGCCCAGGGTCAGACAGTTCGAATCGTTGTGCTTGCGGCTCATCTCGGCCGCGGACTCGCTCGAACATGGCGTCGCTCGGAGGCCCTTGAACTTGTTGGCCACGATGGCCATGCCGAGGCCGGTGCCGCAGACGAGGATGGCCCGGTCGCAGGCGCCGGAGACGACGGCCCGGGCGCCCTTGGCCCCGTAATCGACGTAGTCCACGGATTCCCCCGGCCCGCAGCCGAAGTCCTCGAAGGCGACGCCGCGGCCGCGGAGATGATCGGCGATCCCCGTTTTGAGCTCGAACCCGGCGTGGTCCGAGGCGATAGCGATCTTCATTTCTGTTCGAGGAGCCTGGACGCCTCGGGCATGACCTGGATGGCCTTCATGACGACGGGGTCGTTCACGCGCGCGGCCCGGGCCCCGGCCTCGACACCCCAGACGGCGCCGGCGATTTCGCGTTCGAGCTCCCAGCGGATCTCGGTCTCGGCCTCCCGGAACGTCTTCTCGTCGTATTCGACCTTGCGCGTCCCGAGGAACTTGCGGAAATCGGCGACGACGTCGGAATTGACGATGAACGTCGTTCCGACCTGGATCTTCCCGGGCGCGGACGCCCCGGCGTTCCTCGGGTCCTGCGGAAAGACGAACTTCCGGCCGAGGTCGGTCTGGTGCTGGACGAGCCTCCGGGCGTAAGAGAAAAACGCCCCGCTCATGCGGAGCCGCCCGGTGAACGGCTTGAGCAAGGAGTTGACGGCGTAATCGGGCGTGATCCCGCCCTGGCCGAGGACCTTGCGGCCGCGGTCGGTGTAGCGGACCTCACGGCTATCCTCGGGGGCGCGCTTGCTCAGCATGTAATCATCGAGATGGCTAAAGTCGCGCTGGATGGACCGGCCGCTCGGCGTCAAGTACTTGGCTATGGTCAGGGCCACGGCCATGTTCGGAGCCAGCGGAAAGACCGTCTGGACGAGGCCCTTCCCCCAGGAATCCTCGCCGACGACGATCCCCCGGTCGTGGTCCATGACCGCCCCGCTGACGATCTCGGAGGCGCTGGCCGTGCCCTGGTCGATGAGGATGACGAGCGGAACCTTCTCGTACTGGTTGTCCAGGAAGGCCGGGAATTCCCGGTCGTAGGCCGGGTTACGTCCCTTCATGGAGACGATGAGCGAGCCCTTGGGCAGGAAGAGGTCGGAGACCTCGATGGACTGGACGAGTGGGCCGCCCGTGTTCAGGCGGAGGTCGAGGATGAGGCTTTTCATCCCCTGGCCGGCGAGCTTGGCCAGCCCGTCCTCGAGCTCGCGGGGCGTGTTCTCGGCGAAATTTCTAATATAGATGTAGCCCACCCCGCCGTCGAGGAGAAAGGCGTACGGGACGCTCAGGAGCGGAATCTCCTCGCGGGTGATGGTCAGTTCGAAAGGCTTGTCGGCGCCGTCGCGGACGATGGTGATGGTGACATTGGCCCCCTTCTCGCCGCGGAGCTTCTGCATGGCGTCGTAGCTCGAGATGGGCACCGTCGATTCCCCGTTGATGCGGGAGACGACGTCCCCCGGAAGGATGCCCAGGCGCCAGGCCGGCCCGCCCTCGATCGGCGCGATGACGACGATGTTGTCGCCCTGTTTCTGGATCTGCATGCCCACGCCGAAGTACTTGCCCTTGTACTCCTCACGCATACGCAAGAAGCTGTCGGGGTCCAGGAAATAGGAGTGGGGGTCGAGCGTGTCCAGGGTCCCCTTGATCGAGGCGACGGCCAGGGCCTCCTCCTCGAGCGGCTTGTAATAGCTCGCTTCGAGGATGCCGGCGATGGCGCGAGCCTTGTCCAGGGAGGCGGCCCAGAGGTCCTGGTCGTGCGACGGCATCCGGACGAGGACGAGCCCAAGCAGGATGACGGGGATCAGGCGCTTTTTCATAGACTTCACTTGCTGATAATTTTATCATCGGCGGCCCCCGTTGTAAAGCGGGGAAACGAGCCGCTTCCCCGCTGCGGGGCCCCGTGCTATAATACCGCCGCGAGACGGACATGTTCGGGAGCATCGGGCCGGCGGAACTCATTCTCATCTTCGTCATCGCCCTGCTCATTTTCGGCCCCAAAAAGCTCCCCGAGATCGGCCGGTCGGTCGGCACGGCCCTCCGGGAATTCAAGAAGACGTCCGACGAGATCAAGGGCCGGATCGAGGAGGAGATCGAGGCCTCGGAGATCAAGGACATCCGCAAGGACATCCGGTCGGGCATGGACGATATCAAGTCCGGAGTCATGAGCTTCCAGGACGAC
>Ga0315291_10002764_pt1 | contig 22835 bp, 16 predicted proteins | sample YL17G12_20_MG_FD_203070 | JGI IMG/M metagenome (GOLD analysis project Ga0315291, IMG submission 203070) | Sediment microbial communities from Yellowstone Lake, YNP, Wyoming, USA - YL17G12_20 | ecosystem: Environmental > Aquatic > Freshwater > Lake > Sediment | place: USA: Wyoming | collected... | reverse complement strand
ATCTTCTATGGATGTAATAAAGTGTTTGTGCCATTTGAGGATTTAAACGCGGGGCGTCTGCTTGTAGGCACCCCCAAATCCGACGGCTCCATCCCATTTCAGACAAAAAATATCGGTTCCCGCAATACCGGTCTGGAAGAAGTCATCTTCTATGATGACCAGGGACAGCCCCTTACCAAACCCGTGAATTTTAAATATTCAGAGATGGTTTTTCATCCCACAGAAAATATCGCCTTCATTGCAGATGCAAGAGACTCGGGCATTTATCTGGTTAATTTGAATGATATGGACACTGTTTACCTGAGATATCGCGCCACAAAATATGTTCATCCCAAATCTGTCACAATTAATAATGACGAAACCCGCATGATTGCCATCACCGGTGACGGACAATACGTTATGTGCAAGAGCGCTTATCAGAATGGCTATAAAGGGGCAATCTACCCATTCAAACTCAATCATGATATGCAGGGACTGCCCTACCTTGAGCCTGTGAGCGCCATTAAACCTGTGGGTGACTACACCTTCAACCGCGTGACCAAATTCGCCGCCGGCGCACGAACCAGCGTCTATGTCGTTAATGATACCACAAATGAACTCATGTATTTCAGAATCTCGGATGATAAGGATGTGGTGACGACATCTCCGCTCAAGAAAATCGCCCTCCCTTCCGGCATCCTGAGCAGTATTTACACGGATAATAATAGAGAGATGCTCGCAGTGCGAGGCGGAGGCGCTACTGCGGATGGAGATGCCGCCTATTTCTTCAAAATCAACAACTGGTATTACAAGTTTGAATACCTGAAACCGAAGAGGCTGCCCAATAGCACCTGTCGGTTCTGCGAGCCGATGTTTCCATTGGGAGGACCTGTTGAGGTCCGCGTCAAGATAACCGATTTCTCTGGAAATGTCATCTCAAAAACGGATGCCGATGTCACATGTTACTACATTATCACTGGTCCCGATGGCACATTCCAATCTGAAGAGAAACCGATGGATGACCTGGGCGGTGGTGAGTTCTCAACGAAGATTCACCCGCCCCATCCGGGGGATATTGAAATAATCTGCAAGGCGACGCCCAAGGGAAAAGCGGTCTCGGACAACGCCTCCCTTTTCGCCTGCGTCAGCGACAAGAGCGCCCCAACCATTACATGCGATGTCATTCCGAAAAATGTCATTATTCCATACTGGCTTGACAAACCCGGCGGAGGGCGCGTCTATTATGTGTGCAAGGTCAAAGGAACTGTGCAATGGGGGGCTGGCTCGGATTATCCCAATAAAACCGTCACAGTGTATGAGACGAAAAACTCCTCAATTTACAAACAAGTGACATATCTCAACCTCGATACGGAGAATGACTTTGAAGTCTCTTTTGAGCTCAGGAAGGGGGAATTCCCCTATTTTGACCAGCCCATAGAGTTCAACCTCACCGCCGTTGCGGAAAAGGGCGTGGGCGATACCATTGGCAGCGGTCTTGTCCATTTTATACCCAGCCCCCAGATTTGCATTGTCTCCCTGGATAAATACAACACTACCCAATACGGAAATTATTTTGAAATCAAAAGCATCCTCTACGACTCCTACATATCATACAAATGGACAGTTAATCTACCTCCCTGGGGTGAGAAATTTGATTTCACCTTTAAGGGCAAGGACCTGAAAATCCTCGGATGTGAGATTCCCGTCATTAATGAAGTGGAAATCAACTTCACGACATTCTTGAAACTCGTTCACGCCGCATTCTCCGATTATCGCCCGCCTGTGGTCTGTGAAAGCAGTGGCGGAGTGTCGGGAGGCGCTACCATCCCTTATGGGATTGGAAAGTTTAGCGGTCAGTTAAGTGCGAATGTGAAAGGAACCGGCTATTACAAGCCCGATTGCGATTTAATGGCGTTTCCTGTCGGAACGCCCAAAGTGGAAATCTCTGGCGGAGGCAAACTCGGCGGTGAAATCAGCGTTCTCACCCTCTTGAAAAAACTCCGCACATTGGAAAAGGTCGCCAAAAGCGATGTTTTCAAGAACCTTCTGAAATGGCTGGGGAATGTGATGGAAAACCCCGCATACGCAAGGGTTATGAAATTCCTCGAGGAATGCGCCGCTGTGAGTGTATCTTTAGTGGTGCAGTGCACCCTCAAGGGAGATATGATTGCTGACCCGGCGTCTCCCATATACGTCCGCCTTACCAATTTCAGTGGAGAGTTCCGCAAGTCCGTCGAGCCCAGCATCAGCATCAGCCTGGACCGCTGGTTCCAACTCACGATTGATTTTATCATCGGGGTTGTTTCCGACCCCGCCGACCTCACCTTCTCAATGGCAAGTATCACCACGTGGATGCCGGGAAAAATCAAGAGCGGCTTCATCATCATAAAGGGAGGATGGAAGGCGGGCATTGTCGGAGGCGATATCACCAAAACGTCCTGGGTGGAGGTTTATTATCCCGAAAAGCCATCTGGCGGTATGGCGCCATCCCGACTCGCTGCTGTCCCGGACTTCCTGAGAGCCGACTATAATCTTCTCGCCGTGAAGCCCCGCACCAGGATTAACGCCGATGATACCCCGACAACCATTGTCAATAATATCTATCTCTTCTCCACACCCTTCCAGATTGTGCAGGGCACCAAGAGGATGATTATCTATCTGCATCGGCGACCCGACCTCCCCTTTGAGCGTTCAACGGAGATTTACTACCTCTACCTTGAAAATGATGTCCTCATGAGCTTCGGACCCGTCTGGGAGGATACACGCTTCCAGGATTATCCCACCGCCGTCTTCACAGCCGATGGCAATGTCCTCCTCGCCTGTCAGTCCATTAAGATCGATGACTTCACTGCGCCTGACACGAGCGATATTATTGCATCAAACAACGCCTCTGCGCCTTATCAGGAAATCGCCTGGTCGCTCTTCAATACCACCTCACTCCAATGGTCGGCGCCTGTTTATCTGACCAATGATACCAAGGAGGACTTTGAACCGCGGCTCTTCATTGACCACAAGAATAAACCCATACTCCTGTTTCAGACCTCCTCCTCAGTCGGCTGCTTCTACACCTCGGAAAATACCAAATGCGCCTTGAAATTCAGCCGGTTTGATAGCGGTAACTTCTCAGCGCCTCAGATTCTCGTGGATAATATCGGCGTCCCCATCCGGTTAGACTGCCATGGCTATTCGGACAAAACATGGCTTGTTTATTCCCGTGACCAGGATGACGATGCCCTCACCACACCTGATACGCAACTTTATGCCCTGAGTTATACCGGCACTCCTCAGGCGTGGGATGCAACACCAACCCAGCTCACCTCCGGCGCGGCATATAATGACACCCCGAGACTCCTTGCGGATGAGCAGGGGCACGTGCGCCTCATCTGGCAGCACAACAATGAAGTCTGGTCATCCGTTGGCGAGCCTCTGGCGCAGAATCCTCAGGTTCTCTTGAAAGGTGAAGGACTCTCCCGGACACAGGTCTCGCATTTTATCCAGCTCCTGAACGGCGACATCGCAAGCCTGACTTCAGGTTATATAGGTGATAAAAACAACCCCGGCTCTTTCATCTATCAGCCGTTTTATGACTATGTTGACCCTACGACGGGCACCCTTGGCACGGAGGGGGCTGGAGGCGGCGGCGCTAACGGCTCCATGTATCAATTCCTTGTGGATGCCGTCGGACTCCCCAATGAAAAGGTCAGCGCCCTCTTCTTCCGGCGGCAGATAACATATAGCCTTGATGACATAAATCCAACCTTTGATGTGGGAACCGCATCCCTTATGCTTTTCAATTTCCTCCCCTCGCCGCCGGAAGACTACAAAATTGGCATCACTGTGCAATGTCCCGAAAGGGCAAAACCGGGTGATACCGTCTATGTGAATCTCATCCCCAACCGCAGGATGAAGGTTTATTCCTCGGATTTCAAGATAACGGTGGATGAGGGGCTCACTATCAAGGAGGTACAACTGGCGGCGGGCATGGGAAGCGCCACAATTGCGCTGGATAAAAGGTCAGCAACAATCATCCGAAGCGGCGTTTACCCCGTGGGTTTCCTCCTGGAAAACGCATCGCTCGCCACTATGACTATTGAGGTGGCGGAAAATACATCCGCCAGCACCAAACATATATTCCTCTCCGACCTTGATACCTTGGGGGACTTCATGACCACAGAGGGCATGGGGATGAAATTCACATCCGAGCCTGCGAGCCTTGACATTATCTTTCCTGCAAGCTGGTATGTGCGTGGGGATTAACAATCTCTCAAATGCATATTTCACACAGAGGCACAGAGCATTAATCTCCGTTTTTCCGTATCTCAGTGTGAGAATGATATTAGATGAGCATCAGCGGTGCCGCGAAGCGGTGTCGGCTGGATTGACTTGTCAGGCTACTTTTTCAATAATTCTGCTTCTTGTTTGCATCGAAAGCCTGATGGGTACAAAAAATTGGGAAGGATAAAGGTAATACTCTCCCGATTCATCAATAATTCTCACCTGATTGTGGCGCTCAGCCTCCTTGTCTGTAATCTTCTCATACAGCTTCCGAAGTTCCAGGGATGCTTCGTAGCCCTTGTTATCGATGCAAACCAGAAATTTATGTTTCATAATTCTTTACTCCAAGTATTTTTTGATTTTTATTTCTTTCCTTCCCTTACCGTGCCCTTCGTACCAGTGCAGTTCTGCAATCTTTACAGTTCCATCTGTCAATCTAATTTTAGCAATTCCCTTGCATTTTCTCCAAGTCGCTCTTCCATATATGCGATTCAGTCTTCGTATCTCGCGGATGCTATGACCAGAGGCAATCGTTTCTGGCCAGAGAATCCCTCCTAAAATCTCAAAATACATAAGCTTATCCCATCATTGCAAACAACCTAACTAATGAGGCTCAACTTTTCGCGCAGCAAATAATTTGTAGCCTCCAGCCGATTATTGGGTACTTTATTGTTGCGTGACTTGATTATTCTCATCGACGAAAAATACTGTTATATCGAGCTGTTTAAGAGTCTTTGCTATCTTCGCGACAGCGTTCCGGTACTCTTTTAAATCCGGAAAAGCGACCGCCGTTTTTGCATTAGGATTCTTGTCTTTGGCTGAGACCGCACAATAGAACGCCTCAGCAGTATTCACGGCCATTTGTGCTGGATCGAACTTTCTGCCGTATCGTTTAGTTCCTTCCTTTGAACTCGTTTCACCTTTGGCTTCCACAATCAAGAGCTGTCTATTTGTGGTCTCTGCCTTGATATCATATCCACGTTGGTGTGTTGTCAGCCGCTGTGTGATGTGATATCCACGTGTCTGTAGGTAATCACAGACTCCATTAATCACATCTATCTCTGTAAGCATATATTTCTCCTTTGCGCCCAGCATTGCTCATTTTAATCCGTATAATATTACAAACATGACTTTGTGCACCGTATAAAACGACTACGAATAATGCATCGCCCAGCGCATAACCGATTAAGTTGAGGAGATGTTTTTATCATGATGTCTTATACGGTTCGGCATAAAATCCCCTCCGCCAGAGGCGGACAATCCGCCACAGGCGGATATTGGCGTGACGACGACCCGGTTATGGCAGTTGCTCTAAATCATTCAAGTCCTTGTGCCTGCCGCACGCCTTCTTGTTGGTCTTCAGATCATCAAGCCCGATAATGCTGACCGTCACCTCATCAATCAAAGCCGTGACACGGCGTGCGTAGCAAGCTGAAAATTCCACACCCGAAATGGTTGTGACAATCTCCAGCCTCATCGGCGGAACTCCCATCCGCACTATCTTGCCCGGTTCTGTGAACAAAGCGGCGGGAACATCCTCAGCACGGAAGCCGAACTCCACCAGCGCCTGCGCCACACAGGAGGCATTCAGCGGACTTGCGGCAATCCAGATGTCCATGTCGCCCGTGGGGCGGGGATACCCGTGATACCCAACCGCGTATCCGCCAATGAGCAGATACTCAACGTGTTGGGAATTCAGCAGTCTCAAGAACTCTTTGAAGTCGGGTGGTAACAGGATCATAACCGAATGCAATCTCCCGAAGAAGTTCTAACGCCTCGAGACGCTCAAGCGGTGTTCTGCTTAGCCAGAATGCCTTCTCATCGGACTCATCCAAGACATTTCCCACAGTTACAAAGGAACGATTGACTCTTGGGAAGACTGAATGCCCGGATATCCTTATGGTCATTTTATCCATTGTCTCACTCATCAGAATTAAATCCTCTCATGGCAATCCGCTACAGGCGGACTGAAATAAAGACAGATGATATGTCTGACTAAATAATCTTTCATGTCAAGGGGAATATAAATCAGAAAAGTTGCCCATCCGCCGGTTCTTTGCATGATGTTTCTGTTTTATTCCGCCAGAGGCGGATGAAACAATTAATTGCTCACACTGGCAAAGGCTCAGCGCAGGGAGGCGGAGAAGGTTTCAAAAAGGCGCTGTTGCTCGGCATTGAGGTTTTTGGGAATGCGCACCTTTACCGTGACATAATGGTCTCCAACCCTTCCCTTCGTGAATCTGATTCCCCGCCCCTTCATTTTGAACACCGTCCCGGACTGCGTTCCGGGCGGGATTTTCAGTGTGACGGTTCCCTGAAGGGTTCCCACATTAACCTTTCCACCAAGCATAGCCGTGGCAAGGTCAATATCGGCACTGCTATGGATTATATCCCCCTCGCGCCGTAAGACTGCATCATGCTCCACATTCACCTGTATGAAGAGGTCGCCGTTGGGACCCCTATTCTGACCGGCTTCTCCCTCACCGGCGAGGCGAATCTTCTGTCCATCCTTGATGCCCGCAGGGATTTTCACTGTAATTGAGCGGGGGGGCTGGACCTTTCCCTTTCCGCGGCATTCCCGGCAGGGATGTGTAATCCTGGTGCCGGTTCCCATACAATCCGGGCAGGGGCGAGACACGCCGAAAGCCCCCTGGGAGATAAGGATAGTTCCGGTGCCTTCGCATCTCGGACATTTGGTGGTCTTACTGCCCCGTTCCGCACCCGTTCCAGAGCAACTCTGACACGTTTCCGTTCTGGAAAATGTTACAGCATGTTTACCGCCCTCAGCCGCCATCCGGAAGGGGATAGTGGCGCTTATCACAACATCCTCACCCCGAAGGGGTCTGGACATCCCCCTGCGGGACGATTTCCTTTGCGAGGCATTGAAAAATTCAAAAACGTCGCCCAGTCCTCCCAGCCCGCCAAAGATATTCCCGAAATCTTCCCCATTGAACTTGAAGCCCTGGGGTCCGGCGCCAAATCCCTCGGCGTCAAAGCCGTGCATTGCGCCATAAGGGTTTTTCCGCATGAAGTCATACTGTCTGCGTTTTTCATTATCTGAGAGTATTTGATGCGCCTCATTAATCTCCTTAAAACGCTCTTCGGCGCGCTTGTTACCCTTGTTTTTATCGGGATGATATTTGATGGCAAGACGGCGAAATGCCTTATCTACTTCATCCTTGGTGGCATTTTCGCTCACACCAAGGACTTTATACAAATCCTTTATCTCGGCAGGAGACATTTTTCAACCCCTCGTGAATGAGCAAATTGATAATTAATAATTGACAATTGACAATTAGATAATACGGGCGAGTTCTCTCAGGCGCGCCACGCGCTTTGCCGTTGCAGGATGGGTGCTGAACAAGTCTAATCCGCCTCCACGCCTGCCCACTGCCGGATTGACGATGAAGAGATGCTGGGTGGCAGGAACCACCTGGACCGGCGCACGGCGGGAATATTCCTCAAGCCGTAACAGGGCATCAGCAAGTGAGTCGGGATTGCCTGAAAGTCTCCCGCCACCCTCATCCGCCCTGTATTCACGCGAGCGGGAGATGGCAAGCTGAATCATCAATGCCAGAAAGGGCGCAAGTATCATCACAAAGAGCATACCGAGGGCATTATCGTCACGCTTGCGGCTACCGCCTCCACCCAACAATGCTGACCATAATGCCATGCGACCGAGGAAGGAGATAATACCCGCAATGGCGGCACAGAAGGTCATGATAAGTGTATCATAATGTCTCACATGACTCAGTTCATGTGCCAGAACACCTTCAAGTTCCCTCTCGGGGAGGAGATGGAGGATGCCTTCAGTAACGCACACTGCCGCATGAGATGGATTTCGTCCCGTGGCAAAGGCATTTGGCGCCTCCATGGGGACAACATAGACCTTCGGCATGGGGATATTGGCGCGCTGACTGAGCCGTCTGATTATGTTAAAGAGTTCCGGCGCCTGCGCCTCCGTGACGGGCTTAGCCTTATAAAGGGCAAGGATAATCTTGTCCGAAAACCAGTAGGAGATAAAGTTCATCCCCAGTCCGATGAGGAGAAACATTAAGGCGAATGAATTGGTTTTATAATGAATGTCAATGAAGTGGCCAACAAAGACGAGCAACGCCGTCAGAGTTGCCATCAGGAGACCTGTCTTGAAATAATTCATAAAAATCACCCCCAAAATTTCTTTTATTCATTTAATTAAGGAGCAATATTTATACCAATCACATACCAATATGCAATGGGTTTTTTACGATATACAGCACTAAAATCCTTGGATAATTTCATGCGGAGAACGCTGAATTTAATATACTTGAATATGTCATGCGATGTAAGGCAGAGATTCGGACTTTCAGCCGCCCAAGGTCGGGGGGTCTTGCCCTTTGGTCAGGGCAAGTATAATATCCTTCTCTTCCTGGCTGGGCTGTTTCTCAAGCGTCAGCCCCACGATACATGTCGGAGGCTGTTGCTTGGCGTCAAAATTGAGCCATGAGATACGGCAGTGGAGAATGAATTCTTTTCCCATTTCCTTCAGATGGATACGAACCTTGGCATAGCGGTTCGTCTGAAGGATTTGCTTGTATAAATCTTGATGTATATCATAAGTGATGACTCTGATTCCGGTGAGGCTGAGGTATTCCAGAACGCCCCTGAGACGTTTGGGGGTGAATGTTTCTTCCGGGAAGACGATTGCTATCTCCACCTTAAGCCTGGGAGAAATGCCCGCATCGATGGATTTGTAGCCATGTTTTTTAAGAATGCCTTGCAGGTTATCATCATATCTGAGCTCAAGCTCGGAGCGAATATAATACCACAGGCAGTTTCCGCCGAAAAGAATCCTGTCTCCATTTTTAAGCACACGGGGTTCCTTGATGTGTTCATTGTTGACTAACGTCCCATTGCGACTGTTGTCATCATAAAGTATGCAGCGGGGCAACTCATCCGGGTTCTGGAAATTCTCATAGAGTATATACGCATGATTTCGGGAGACCTTCATGTCATCAATGATGATATCACAATATGGTGCTCGCCCGACGGTAGATTTGGGTTTTCTGACAACATATGCACCGGTGTAAGTTTCTCCGCTCATCTTACTGAGTACAGGAAAGACTCTGCCTTTGGGGGGCGGCGGTATCTTGCCACCCTCCTCGTCGAATAAGGTTTCAACAAAAACCACATTCTTATCTTTGAATTCCTTATCTGGCTCCATATTTTTCTCCATCGCTCACTTTACTCCTTCCAGGGATTCTTCTCTGCAAATTTTCCCGAAAGAATCAATAATGTAAAGTGATGGCAAATCCCTGACATGACTGCAAGAAAATTATTTTTGCGCCTGTTCATGGGGCAGGAACTCCTGGTCTATGGAGATGACTGCTCCACCATTTACAATATTTCGAACTTGACAATCTTCTCAAGCTTTAATAAGTAAAGGGGTTTGTTAATTAACAAATTAAAGGCTTTTTTTCAAACATTCCGGAATTGGAAACGCAATCTCTCAGACCCGGAAATTCGTGCAGGCTTTCTATATGTCATAATGCCTTTTACCAGAAGGAGTTTGATACGTTGAACAACCAGGAAGCAAACGAAGGAACGGAAAGTAAAGACCTCACTGAACGCGCCTCTGAAAGACTCAAGCATCATGTCTCCATCGCTTACTCCCTTGATATTTCCAAAACACAGGAGCAAAAATTTTCCCTTTACCAGTTCGGCACACTCTTCGACATAAATGAGCGAGGAATTTGCTTTGAGGGAAGTGGGAAATTCCAGATGCACGGCATAATCTCGCTTTACCTGAAGCTTTCCAACGACAGCAGCGGCATCAAAATGCTCGGAAAGATTATCTGGACAAAATGTCTCAATGAAGAGCTGGCACTCGTGGGTGTCAAATTTATCGGCATCCTCCCACCCGACTGGGTCAAACTGGTTCAGGGCGACTGAGCCTGATTGCCAATGGCTCCTCTCCTGACAATCTGACATCCTTCTCAAAAATTATGGCGACGTCCCCTTGCAGGCATCTCTTCTCTGCGGGTATAAACTGCCCCCGCATCCTGCAATCCAATGCGGTGAATTCCCCCGTTATCCCTAAAACTACCTCTCTCAATTCCAACACCCCTGCATGCAGAGAAAGACTGATTTCCCAGAGCCCTTTTGAGTCAGACCGTTGTTGAAACTCACCCCATGCGTCATTCACGCTGAAAAGGCAGCGGAAGCGGGATTGATTCAGGCGCGGTGCAAATCTTATGCGCCTTGCCGGCGCACTGTATTGAAATCCCGACAGAACCTGGAGAAGCGCATAACTCGCCAATGAGCGGGCGTAGTGATTTCCGCACTCCATCTCGTTCCAGGGATTCCTGTTGTGTCCATTATAGCGCTCCCGGACTCCCTTGAGAATGGAAAGCCCTTCCTTTAGAAACCCGTGAGATATCATTGTGCAGGCGACCTGATATTCAATACCGCACCAGACCTCATCGGAATATGGGAATGGGAAGCGTGGGCGACCGCCATGCGGCCATGAGCAGAGCGCCAATCCCTTTTCGTTATTCATGGCAAAGACGCGCTGTGGATTCTGAAAATCAGTAAAATCCCTCCAGTTATATTTGTAGATGCTCCGCAGCGCCTTCCTGATATGCGCAGGATTTGTGAGGTTTCCCAGACTGAGCATATCCGCATACCACTGTCCAATCATCTGGTCAGAGAGACACCCCGCGCCAAACTGATATTTCGCATGGTCGATATCATTCAGCTTTTGACAGTAATATTCACCGTTGAAAAGTTCGGCATCCATTTTGCGACTGCCGCTCTCGAAGAGGCGGCGATATTCAGCCGCGGCGGACTCATCGCCGAAATGCGCCGCCATTTCCGAGGCGGCTCTCAGGGCGGCGAGATAAAGAGAGCAGGCAAGCGGTTCGGCGCTTACAAATTCAATATCATACGTATTGTGGTGGAGCCCCTCAATAAGACCATCATGGTCTGCGTCCCATGTCTTCAAGGCATATTCAAGCGCCCTGCGAGCGCGTTGCCACCACAGACTCAACCACTTTTCATCTCCGCAGAGGAGATATTCGCGGTAAAGTTTAAGCACCGTGCCGAGTTGCCCATCCACAGCAGCGTGAAAATTATGCAGGGCGGGCGAACCCGGAGGGAGAGGCATGCGGAACTGCATGTGACCGTCTTTCATGCGGACGCAGTATCTCAATTCATTCTCCCGCAAAGTCCGCTCAAGATGCGGGAAGAGATATGGAAGCGCCTGAGCGTAATTCCAGACATGGGTGCAGGTGCCCTCACAGCAGCCCGAGCCGGCATTACATCCCTCAAAGCCGTAAAAACTGCCATCCTCAAGACGCACACAGGTCGGGGTCTTCAGGATGGAGAGATTATCCGCCACCGAATTGAGCGCACATGCGGGAATGGTGGAATTATAAAGCGCATGGCTGAACTCTTTTGACTCATCATGCAATCTCTGGAGATTTTTCACGCAGTATGTGAGAGCATCCCATGAGTCCTTGAAGATTGTCGCATAATAATTGCGCCATCTTGGCGGTTCGGAATCACAGGAATCCTTATACAGACCGGACTCCCAGTAGCGCTCAAACCGGGGAAAATACCATGCGAGTATGAATGGCAGGCGCGCCTCCTCACCGGATGCAAGTTTCATGCGAAGTCCCAGGGAAACAACGTCTGTTGCATTCTCAGCGGAGGGCGAGGTCTCATTATTATTGTCAAATCTCCCCGTGCGGACAAAGGTATTGCAGAAATGTGTCAGGCTGTCAAACCATGCGCCGCGGAGCCAGGGTGCCTGATACGCCACATTTTTCCACGGTGTGCCGAGGGCGAGATTGCCGAATCCGCCTGAGGCGGACTGAAATTTCCGGCTCTCCATGGAGATGCCGCACAGCCCTTTTTCTTTTCTGAATCGATTGACGCACAATCCGGGTTGGGGACGGCTTGGCTTGCGCCCATCCACACAGCAGGGAGGCTGATAACCTATCATGTTTTCCACATTCATGGCGACGGTTGCCTCAACCTCTTTACTCCCCTTATTTTTCAATGTGATGAAAAAAATTGCGACCGGCAGGGAGGAATCCCGGTCATTATGCGGGATGAACGGATTGAATGCCTCTAACGTAACCCGCAAAGGGACTTTCTTATCCTCAAATTCCACAAGGGCAAAAGGAAACTCACCCGTGAATTTTACCGCGGACATGCGGGCGAGACCGGCTGAATAGCCATGATGGGGCGATGCGTCGGCATCATGCTTCATCAAATGGCGGGACCATGCGGGCGAAAGTTGCGCTTCAAGCACGCGGAATACGGGCTCCTCCCCAGCCCTCCCTGTCCAGAGGGAAAAGAAGGTGTGGCGCGGACGATAATTTTTATTCGGGCGATTGAAGATTTCCCAATCCACCAGTTCCCCGCGCCCCGAGAGGGAGATGCAACCCGTCCCGATGCCGCCAATGGGAAAGGCAATTTCATTCAGATATTCCCCCTCAAAAACCCGCCGTTTATAAGGGGCAAAGAGTTCGTCTTTACTGAACACCCGTTTTAATTTTCCACCCATGTCTCTTCCGATTCTCTTAGAAGGTCAATCTCACAGTCAGAATTTTCTTATGCGGGACGGTGAGTGAAATTTCCCGTCCTGAGAACTTAACCGCTCCGGTTTTCACCGGTTCCTCATTCAGGTTCGAAAGCGTGGCGCTTTTTACTTTGCGCGGCAGGGTGATTTTTCCGCTGATGCGCCTCTCTGTCGGGTTGTAAAGGCGCAGGATTACCGCATCCGAACCTTCGGCGCGCTTGAATGCGGAAAGGATAAGGTCAGGTGGGCGAACTTCAAGGAATCCGGTGGAAAGCGGCAGGCGGGCTTCAGGGGCGGGTGCATCAGTTCCGCACGGACCTGCCTGTGCCACCTCCATCAGGAGTGTGAAATGTTCCGCCTCCGCCATGACACACCCGCCATCCCAGTCGCCCCTGTGGGGATAAATCGCATATCGCATTTCATGCGGTCCGAGCTGGTGGGAGAGTTCCTGGTCGGGACGCCTCTCCCAGCGATATGACACAGTGCAGAGCGTCACCTCATAGGCGCGCAGGAGTGTTATGGCAATTGCCCGCCGTTCGTCCTCGGTTACCTCATACTCATGGAGTCCCTCGGCGAGTATGGCGAGTCCATGTTTGCCGTCCGAGACATCCACGAACCTCAAGAAAGGATATTGGGGATTGGGCGCCTCGCTGTATGGATGTTCTGCACCGCGCACGATTGGACGCCTCACCACATCAAATGGGGCTTCGGCGGCGGAGTCGGCGGCGGCAAAAATCCCGCTGGGGAAAAAGAGGCGCAGACGATGGTTCCGGGCGAGGTTCTGAAAATGCGTGACACAATCAATGCGCCGGGCGCCGGCGCGAAGGGTGAAGAAGGTTTCAATCTCGAGAGGCGCTTCCTTCTCGCCTCGCAGTGCATAGTGAAAAGTGTCATCATGAATTATCCCCGTGGGGATGGTCATTTTATAAAGGACGCGGACGGTGGCTGAAAGCGAGGTGTTTTCCACAAGCGAGATTTCCACGGGTGAGCCGATACTTGAAACAACCTTATCCATGCCGGGCTGGCGGCTCTCCCACCCCGTTCCCTTCTCACCCTGGTCTTCAAAATAATGCAGACCGGCATACAGCCTTTTAGAGTCCTTGTCAAAAAGGTTAAAAGTGCCGTCGCAGTTAAAATCGGCGCGGAGGTGTTCATTCTCCAGTTGCGTGGCAGATGCGGCGATGCGTTCCATCCTTGCAGGCATGATTTTAATGCGGCGAAGGACATACGTCCTGTAACCGAAGGCGGGAACATCCTCCGCAAGAACGTGCAATTTGACCATCCACCCGACAAGCGCCATGGTGAGGTCTGTGTTATTGCGGACAGTCTTCTCAGATGGCTTGCGATAAATAAACGACCAGCGCACAGGCTGTCCGTCGGCGCACTCAAGTCTGAAATCGGGCATACTGAGATTATGCGGCGTATCGAGATATGCCTCCACGACCTCCGTGCGCGGGTGCGGCGAGGGATTGAAGACCGTGAGCACGATTTCATCAGGGGCAAGGCGGGAGGTGTCAATTCGTGTCTGGAGGTCGCCGAGGGCGCTGTCAATCAAGACATTTGAAATACTCAACACCTGCTCAAGGCGGAAATGGCTGTCTCGCTCCAACTGGTCAATGCCACAGCCGGCAACGGTGTCATGAGGGTGGCTCTTAAGGAGATATTCCCATGCGAGGTCAAGATAAGGTTTCGGGTATTCCCCGCCGAGGAGAAAATGAAGTGTGGAGAGAGGCTCGGCAAGACACTGGAGGGCAATGCTCGCCTGCGCCTGCTTTATCTTCTGCCTTATGCGTGAGGAGACTATGTTTTCCAGATTGGTGACATAGGGTGAAGGCGGACCGGGATGGCGCATCTCGCCGCGGAAGATGCGAAGTTTTTTCCCCTTCAGCGCCTTTTTAAGCTCCGCAACGTAGGCGGGCAGGGTGCTGAAAAAGACCTCCTGACCGGCGGCGAGGTATTTTCGGATGCGGGATAATATCTCCGCCTCCAGCTCATCCGGCATGGTGGTGTCCATCCCCTGCATGAGGGGAATGATATGCGTGGTGTAATGGGGAAGTTCGAGTTCGAGAAGTTTTTCCCAGGAAGGTTTGATAAGGGATTTATCGATTTCGAGTTGCGGACGCTGGATGAAGTAATGGTCATACTCGTGCGAGGCGCTTGCGCGCTTGAAAGGGATGCCTCCCTTTGTCCATTGAAAGATGCGGTCGAACATCCCGCCGCCATGCACAACAGGACGCCACACCTCCATGAAGAAATTGTAGCGGGAGCGGGCGCCGAAGCGACTGCAGGCGGCGCGGGTGCCATCCGGGGATTCCCAGAAAAACTCCGCCTTTGGCGATTCATACTCTGTGATGCCGCGATAAAATAAGATGAAATCAATGCCGAATCCGGCGTAAATCTGAGGGAGCTGTGAGACCTGCGCAAAACCGAATGGGGTGTAACCGATTTTCATGACGTCGCCAAATCGGGCGGCAAGGCGATGCCCCACGAGGAGATTGCGGACAATGGATTCGCCGCTGAGCGTCTGGCAATCCGGTGCGGTGTACCATGGACCGATGTTAAGTCGTCCCTCACGGACGTACTGTTTCAGCGCCTCCTCTTTTTCCGGTCGGATGGCAAGATAGTCCTGAAGGGGAATTGTCTGTGAATCGAGGAGGAAGGTGTATTCCGGCACCTTCTCAAATATCTTCAGGAGGCGGTCGATGAATTGCACAAGGAGATGGCGGTGGGTCTGGAAATCGAGAGTCCATTCCCTGTCAAGATGGGAATTGGGGATAAAGTGTCCGCGCAGTTTCTTCTTCATGGTAAAACCCCCATTTCATATTTCCACTACTTTATAAAGCATCCACGCACAACGGAAATATGTCAAATTTTTGAATATACTCCCGAACGTGGAATGACCGGCGATGAATCACTTTTCACCCGTTTTCCCCTCTGATAATCTTTCCCGCAGGAGTTTTAATATCATGACAGCAGTGGCATTTGACGGATGGCGGGAAAGCGCATGGCGCACAACTGAGAGGGAGTCGCGGTAACGTCCTATTTTGCCCAGCGTGGCGGCTTTTTCCACAAGAACCATGGGGTCGTTCGGTTTGATACGCTCTGCATGTCCCAGAAATTCCAGCGCACGGTCGGCGCGCGGCGGCTTGTATTTCATGTTGATTATTGCAATGCAGTAATACAGGAAGGAAAGGGTCTGGGGTGCCTCCGCGGCATAACTCGCGCCCCGGAGGAGAAATGTCTCCGCACGCTCAAGGTCGGGCTCCCTCATCTCAACGCACAGCGTTCCGTAGTTGTAAAGATTCATGACATCCCTCGGTTGTTCCTTTATCCCCTGTTCCAGCATTTTCAGCGCCCTGTCCTCATAGTCCCGCGCCAGTTCAAGATGATATGCGGACTTCTGGAAATCCCCCTTCTCACGATAGATATTTCCCTTGACCAGATGGTCGCTGCGCCCCATGGCATACTCCGCCCCGAGGGCGCTAAATCTGTCCGCATTGAGCGGGTTCTGCCGCATCTCCGCCTCCCACAGGGTTACACCGGAACGCCAGTCAAGATTCCTCAAAAACGTGCGCACGGAATAAAACGAAATAAGGAGGCAAAGGAGGGTAATAGCCAATTTTTCATAGCGCTCCTTCTCCCTCAACCGTGCATAAAGAATCCCAACGAGCAGACAATATCCCACAGAAGGGAGGTAAAGAAATCTCTCCGCAATAAAGTCCCCGAACGGGATGATATTGGAGAAGGGAAAAAGTGCGATGGGGAAAAAGAGCAGCGGATATGCCTCCATTTTTCTCCGTTCAGCGGAACGAAGGGTGAAAGCGGTATATATAATAATGACACCCAGTCCGGCGAGCGCCCATACATTGAGAAAACCCGCGGGCTTCCAAGCCCAGACCGGTCCCCAGATGCGCACGGGGAAGTTGTAATCCGGACTCATTGCAACGGGGGCGATGAGAAGGCTGAGATATGTCAACATCCCCACGCACATGGCGGCAAGCCGCTGCAGGGTCGTCTCATCCACAAAATACCAGCCAGACCTCGGTATCCCGATTCTCCCCAGGATGTGGAGTCGGATGACAATGTAAAAAAGGAAGACGGCGGCATAAGGAAGGGCGCGGAGCATGGCGTTGCGCAGGAAAATGGCGCGGGTTCCGGCAGGCGACCCCTCCCCTTTCCGACTCGCCAGAAACCAGTCCGTTAATAAGATGGCGACCGGAAGCGTGATGGCGCTCTCCTTGCACAGAAGTGCGGCAAGGAAAAAGAGATAGGAAATCAAGAGACGCGGTGTGAAAAGCATGCCACGCTCACGTCCCATCAGAAAAAATATAAGCGAGAGTAAATAGAACATGGCACACATGGACTCCGCACGCCCCACGAGCGATGCAACATTTTCCACATGAACCGGATGAACGGAAAATATAAGCGCTGAGGCGAAGGCAATGCGCCCATCCTTGAAAAGCCCACGCGCAAGAAATAAGAGCGCCAGCGCCGCACCGATGTGAAATGCGATATTGGTGAGGTGAAAAAAGGGCATCTCCACACGGTCATTGAAATGCAGGTCTGCAAACTCACTGGGATGCAGGCTCCGGCACCAGTCAATCATATAAGAGACGGAAACCAATGGACGGTAGAGCGAAAGGGTGGGTTTGTGCGGCGGATAGGATTGGGTGAAAAGGGAGAGAAAATTTTGAGGGTTCTGAATGACAGGGTTCCGAACGATATATTCCATATCATCATAGCTGAAACGGTTGGAAAGGGTGTTGGCGAAGAGGAGAAGGTTCAGAAATATGAGAATATAGACCTGTCTGCGCACATTTTGCCGGAGTGGAGAACCAGCATGCGGGGCGATGGGAGGATTATCAGGACGTGAGAGGACATCAGCGCCTGTCTGATGCCCCTTGCGGGATGTTTTTATCTTTTCCACACGGAATGACCTCATTAATTTTACATCCCCCTCTAACGAGAATGATAGCGGATGAAATTTCCCATTGCAGAATCGCCCACTCCCAATTATGAGAATGACTTCATATTCAACACACAGGATAAAAAGAAATAAATGGATAAAGATAAAAAATTTCAAGAACAAATGAAGCGCCGTGCGATTCTGCCTGCACTCATCCTTGGGGCGCTGGGCTGCGTTCTACTTCTGCGGCATAAACCTTATTTTCATATCCCCTGGTGGTTTTGCCTGTATCTACTGGCGGGGATTGCAGTTCACCCGGCAATTTTGAAACCGGCTGACGCCGTTGCGCGCACAATTACAAAAGCCCTTGTCTGGACAACCTCAAGGCTATTACTCGGGTTCGTTTACTTCTGCATCATAACTCCCATAGGGCTATGGTTCAGGCTCCGCGGGCGCGACCGGCTCCTTCTGAAATTCCCCGCAGACTCTGACTCATTCTGGCACCGCCGCCCCGAAGAGGAGCAAACCCCCAAATTTGATAAACAGTATTGAGAAACTTTCGCCTTAATATAAATCATAACAGGTGCGGGTAAGGATTTGCATGGAAGCGGAAAAAAAGTTTATCGACCACGTCAGGATTCACGTGAAGACGGGTGATGGGGGGAATGGATGCGTCTCTTTCCGCCGTGAAAAATACGTCCCGCGCGGGGGACCTGATGGCGGCGATGGGGGCGACGGGGGCTCTGTTTATCTTGAGACCGATGCCCATCTCGCAACACTTCTCGACCTCAAATACCGCCCATACCAGAGGGCGGAACACGGCAAAAACGGGCGCGGGAAAAATATGTCCGGCAGAAATGGCGCAAACCTCATCATCAAGGTGCCTCTGGGCACAGTTGTGAGCGATGAGAATGGGAATCAGCTCGCTGATTTGACGCAGGTCGGTCAACGCTTTTGCGCCGCTAAGGGAGGCGTCGGCGGACGCGGCAATCAGCATTTTGCCTCGTCCACAATGCGCACACCCCATTTTGCAAAAGATGGACTGCCCGGCGAGGAACATATCCTAATCCTGGAACTTAAACTCATTGCGGATGTGGGGATTGTGGGACTTCCCAATGCAGGCAAATCAACGCTCCTTGCACATCTCACTCACGCCATGCCTAAGATTGCCCCCTATCCCTTCACCACCATTCATCCCAACCTCGGCGTGTATGAGCGACCGGTGTCCGGCGAGCAAATTGTGATAGCAGATATTCCGGGACTGATAGAGGGTGCGAGCCGGGGGGCGGGTCTGGGAGACCGATTTCTGAGGCACATTGAACGCACACGGTTCCTTGTCCATCTTGTCCCCATCGAACTCGATTCTCAGGATTTTGAGACATTGTTTTCAAAATATAAACTGCTGATGACAGAACTCTGTTCCTACAGTGAAACCCTTGTAGAAAAGCCTCAGATTGTTGTCCTGAACAAGATTGACCTTGCCCCGGACAAGATGGTGCGAAGTCTTGTGCGGCGGTTTAAAAAAGAGGGGATTTCCATTCTGCCTGTTTCTGCGAAAAAAAATACAGGACTGAGCCAGCTTCTCGCAAGAATTTTAAAGACACTTGATACGATGAAAAAAGACTAACCAGAATATTTGATTAGTCTGAATCTGATTTATCCGCGAATCTCCACGAATCCGCCTCAGGCGGACAAATTATCCATCTGAGGCGGATTGTTTTTCACTTCTATTCCTTTGTCAGGAATGGATATCGGTAATTGGTTGGGGGCACGAGGTTTTCCTTGATGGCGCGGGGGGAGACCCAGCGGAGGAGATTGATTGCGCTGCCCGCCTTATCATTCGTGCCGGAGGCGCGTGAACCGCCAAAGGGCTGTTGACCCACAACGGCTCCTGTGGGTTTGTCATTGATGTAAAAATTCCCCGCCGCATACCGCAGGGCGCTCGCCGCCTGTGCAATCGCAATTCTATCCCGTGCAAAGATGGAACCTGTCAAACCATAGGGAGAGGTCTCATTGCAAATCTCAAGCATCTTCTCATATTCATTTTCGGGATAAACGTAAATGGTCAAAACTGGACCAAAAATCTCCTCGCAGATTAGTCGGGATTTTGGATTTTCTGTAAGCACCACCGTTGGCTGGATATAATATCCAACGCTGTCATCATAAGTTCCCCCGCAGAGAATGTTCAGTCCAGATTCACCTTTTGCATGTTTGATGTAATTTGTGATGGATTGGTAGGCGCCCTTGTCAATGACGGCATTCATAAAGTTTGAGAAGTCACACACATCCCCGACCTTGATGGTGGAAATTTCGTCAATGAGGTGGCGCTTGAGGGGGGACCAGAGTGTATCAGGGATATAAGCGCGGCTGGAGGCGGAGCATTTCTGCCCCTGATATTCAAAGGAACCGCGGACGAGGGCGGCGGCAAGCGCCTCCATATCCGCCGAGGCGTGGACAAATACGAAATCCTTTCCGCCGGTCTCTCCCACGATGCGCGGATATGACCTGTATCTCAGGATGTCCGAACCGACGGTCTTCCAGATGTCGGCAAAAACGGCTGTGGAACCTGTGAAATGAACACCGGCAAGGTCATGGTGGGCAAGCACCAGAGGACCAACAACCGACCCCTGTCCCGGCACCATATTTATCACCCCATCGGGCAGACCCGCCTCCTTTAGAATCTGCATGATGTAATATGCGGGAAGGACGGCGGATGAGGCGGGCTTCCAGACGACTGTATTGCCCATGAGTGCTGGAGCGGTCGGGAGATTCCCGGCAATGGAGGTGAAATTAAATGGGGTTATGGCAAAGACAAAACCCTCTAAGGGTCGCTGTTCCACATAATTCATTACGTCCCGCGTGGAAATCGGCTGTTCCTCAAAAATCTGGGTCATGTAGTATGGATTGAACCGCCAGAAATCAATCAGCTCACATGCGGAATCGACTTCCGCCTGATGGCACGATTTGCTCATACAGAGCATGGTAGCGGCGTTCAGCGCCATGCGATATTTCCCGGCAAGGAGTTCCGCCGCTCGCAGGAAAACAGCGGCGCGGGTGACATGGTCCATTGTGCCCCACTCCTTACGGGCATTAACGGCGGCATCGATTGCCATTGCCACTTCCTTTGCCCCCGCCTTGTGATATCTTCCAAGAGACTGCTCAAGATTATGGGGTGAGCGCATCTCGGCGATATCCCCTGTTTTGATTTCCCTGCCGCCGATGATGCAGGGAACCTCCACAGGTGCGTTGAGCATCTGCTTGAGGCGGGTCTTGATTTCTGTGCGTTCCTTCATCCCCGGGGCATAGGAGAGAACAGGCTCATTCTCCGGTTTTCGGATGCGGACAAATCCATTCAACATAGGAATCCTCCCCTGATATAAGTTAAAACATAATCAATACATCAAAAAGGGACTGGTCAAGTGGATACTGAAGGGACAAAGTGGCAAAAAATAAAAAAAACTATTGACACTAAGTGCAATCGCTTATATACACTTATATATATTCTTTTAAAGTTAAACATTAATTCACATTTAAAGGAGGTAATAATTTTCAAGATATCTGATTTGTTATAATTTCCAAAGACAAAATTTCAAAGGAGAAAAAAAATGAGAAAAGTAATTTTGAGTATTATTTCGGTCTTTATGGTTTCCATGTGTGTGTTTGCACAAACGCCTGCGGCAATTACCGCGTGGACTCGGCAGACCCCCATATACCCAACCGGCTACGCTCCGGAGATGGGAGGTGCGGCAATATACGGCGATTATATTTATGTTTTAGGCGGAACTAATAATACGGATGGAGATACAGCCAAAGTTTTCAAGATTAAGGTTGACCAATACACTGGCGCTGTCGAATCAGCAGTAGAGATTACAAATTTTTCCACAAATGCTAATTATTCCTATATTTCCAGTGCCTGTGCCGCCTATAATGGTTATGTTTACGTTGGCGGTGGTGGATATAATTCCGGCCTCGGTGCCGGTCCCAGCAGGAATGATGCTACATTTATCAAAATAGTATCCAATGGTGACATTGATGCTGCATGGTCTGAAAGCACTGTTTTCCCGAGCAGTTACGATCCTGAATTGTGCGCCCTTGTCATTGTCAATGGCTACCTTTATATAATGGGCGGCGATAGCGAATCCGGCATACTTATGGACAAATGCTTTTATGCCAAAATCAAGGTTGATGGGACATTGGACACCTGGCAGACCGGAACAACCCTTCCCAGTGCGTGCAACTTTTCTTCTGCATGCGCCGTTGGTAATGACATAATCATGACCCAGGGTCTAACTACCTATTTTGTCAATACTTCTGCTGTGAATACTCTTTATGTCTGCCAGACCAATCCGACCACTGGCGCCATGGGTTCATGGACGCTTCAGGCCAGTACGTTCCCCTCGACAATTTACGGAACACGTCTTGTTGCAGTTGGTGATACAATATTCACCATCGGCGGCAGAACATCAGGTGGGACTGGTGTAAACAACGTATGGCGCGCCACATATAATACCTCAACACATACAGTGGGCGCATGGGCCTCAACAGACACTCAACTCCCTGATTCTGTAAAATATCATGATATCGTTTATTCAGATAGTAGCAAGAGTCTTTATATTGTGCATACTCGCAGTGGCAGCACAGCAACAATTTATGATGAGGTCTGGATTTCATCACCGCTCTTTGCTCGTCCCATACCAACACCCACTCCCACACCTATTCCTGTATTGGATGCCAAAAACTGGGAAATGTATAATTGATAACTATTTGACACTTAAATTTTTCTTAAAAAGCCGGGATTATAAAAAATTCCGGCTTTTCTTTATTTAAAAAAGATTTGACAAATACTATCTCTTAAAGTTAATAAAAACTTAGATTTATCGATACTTGGAGATACCATTTACAAATTTTTGTAAGGAGGTGATACGCAGGGAAAAATGTTACAATTTGATTTGGATTCAGTTATGTTAAAGAAATGGAATAAGTTCAAAAAAAATGAAAAGAGGTATCTAAATTATGAAAAAGATTTTAATTGTTATTGCAATTTTATCGCTTCCTTTTTGCGCCGGCGCGCAGACAATCATCTTCAGCAGCAATATGGGGGTTTCCGCT
>Ga0315291_10002763_pt1 | contig 22836 bp, 17 predicted proteins | sample YL17G12_20_MG_FD_203070 | JGI IMG/M metagenome (GOLD analysis project Ga0315291, IMG submission 203070) | Sediment microbial communities from Yellowstone Lake, YNP, Wyoming, USA - YL17G12_20 | ecosystem: Environmental > Aquatic > Freshwater > Lake > Sediment | place: USA: Wyoming | collected... | reverse complement strand
GTCATCCTTGTCCACGAATGTGAAATCCACGGGCAGGGAGTTGAGCATGGCCTCCAACTGCTCCTGGGTCAGCGCGCCGGAGGCGAAGCGGATCTCGCCTTCGCCGCCCTTCGCCGCGATTTCGGCCTTGGCCCCGATGGCCTCGGCGGGCGTGAAGGCGCAGTAGCCCAGGTCGTCCATAGAAGCCTTGACCTCCGGCCACTCGTCCGGGGTGAAGACCTTCAGCGCGGTCGGGAACAGAATGTTCTCTTCTTTGTAGAAATGGCTGGGGACGCCCTCGGCCAGCGCCCGCAGGTGGGGAAGCAGTTGCGCCTTGAATTCGGCAAACGGGAGTGACGCCCGGTTCGCCAGCGCCTCGCTTGCGCCCTTGACGGCGGCGCGCTGCTGGTCGTGCTCCATCCACATGATGGAAGGCGGGCCGGTCACGCCGTGCTTCTCCAGGTAGGGGAACAGGCAGTTTTCCTCGCGGACCTTGTGCTTGTTGTATTCCGCCAGATGGCCGATGAGTTCTTCCACTTTCGCCAGCGCGCCCTCCAGCCCGGCCAGGCTCGCGGCCTTTTCCAGCGACGGGATGAGCGGCATCAATTGCCCTGCCACGCCCTTGATAAATTCGTGCTCTTTCAGGAGAATGTGGATGGGATGGCCGGGGCCGACGCCGGTGCCCTTCTTTTCCACGGCCTGCTTCATGGCGAGCAGGTGCACGTCGCACAGGCGGCGCACCTCGTCCACGGGCATTCCTTCGGCGATGAGTTCGTCCTCGGCCCTGGCGATCTCGGTGGGGCCGATTTCCTCCAGCAGCGTGCGGAACCGCTCCTGGAGCATGGCCGGGTCGGCACCCAGGTGCAGGGCCTTGATGAATTGCTTCAGAAGTTCCTTCTTGTTTCCAAATAGTTCGCTCATTCTCTGTCCTCCTCTTTGCTTTGGTTCACCGCAGAGACGCAGAGGGCGCGGAGGGGATTAGAATTTCCCTTCGTGCGCTGTGCGCGCTCCGCGGTGGTTTGGGCTGCGATGCCGATTCATTATATACGGCGCGGGCGGCCTTGCCTGTGACTTATGTCATACTCGCCTGTCTCAATCTGGCAGGCTACGGGATCGGTTGAATTCAATCTACGTCCCATCCGCGAGCGCATAGTCGGCGGGTGTTCCCCACGACTCCACCCTGTTGTACCGGGATTGCCTTGCGTGGAGGTGCACCTGGATGGGCGCACGGTCCAGTTCGGGGTGAGCCTGGAACAATCGCCGGTCGCCGTGGCGGAACGCTTCCAGCACCAGCGGCAATTCGCGGCGGAAGATGTCATCCCGCCAGCCCGCCGCCCCAAGCGCCAGTCCTCCGCTCACGTGGCAATGCACGTGCAGAGCAGGACCATCGGTGCTTTCCACCCACTCGGCCAGAACCTCGTCCCTCATGGCCCGAGTGTACCAGCCGGAAACCTGCTTCTTATCGTAGTCCGGCCCTATGGTGAGGAACAGTTCTCCGGTCGCATCCGAGTGGGTGAGCGTGTAGCGCCTGGGCACGACTGGTCTATCAAGACCGGCTCCCTCGGCAAGCCGCACATGCAGTTGTTCGGTTCGCAGCCTTGTCATCGCAGCCTCGCAGTCTTCTGTCGCTGGATCTCCGCTCAGTCATAGCCTCAATCGAATGGCACCGCAGGGCACCATGAATTGTAGCACTGTCTCGTGGAGCCGCAACTGTGTGCATCAAGCGCACTCGGCATTGAATTCTATGCCAACCTCTGCTACACTGCCGATGTGAATCACGGAAAGGAGGTGACACATGGCTATATCCAGTTCCTCTATGGAGCGGACGGCGCAGATGGCCGCCAAAATGGACGCAATGAAGACCCTGGATGACCTCGTGGAGAAAGGCGAGAAGCCGGCGGAAGAGGCCGCGGCGGAGAAGGAACGCCTGCGGAAAGAGGCTCCCGCCAAGAAGCGGTGGCGGGTGAACATGCGCGTGCTCTTGGGCGTGCTGCTGGGGCTCGCGCTGGTCGTGGCGATTCTGCGCGCGCTGCCGGAGCAGGGCTGGCTCCTCTGGCTGGTCGCCATCCCCGCTCCGCTGCAGGCGGCCATGGACGTTGCGACCGTCCTGGGCCCGCTGCTGGCGGTGTCCGTGGCGGTGGAGCGGCTGCTGGAGACGGCGTTTGACGCCTTTGAGCAGTCCACGCGGGCCGTGGCCGACGTGCTGGCCGCGCCCAAAGATGCGCTGGACTGGGTCGGGCGCGAATACCAGGCGGCCTACGAGGCGGCCAAGTCAGCCGCCGATGCCGTGGGCACCGATGTCCCCGATGGCTCGCTGGCAAAACTGGCAGCGGCGGAGGAGCGGCTATCGAAGGCCGAGCAGCGCGTGCGCAGCTGGACTGGCTCGCCCGAGTACATCGCCTGGAAGCGGGCGTTGTGCATCTGGGCAGGCCTCATCGTGGGCCTGGCCGTTGCCATCCTGGGCGACCTGGGGATGCTCCGCACCATCGGAGCGCCGGCGCCGCGCATTTTGGACATGCTGGTGACCGGGCTGGTCATCGGCGCTGGCCCCGGCCCGATGCACTCGCTCATCGGGATTCTGCAGAGCGGCAGGGATGCGGCCAACAATTTGGCCGAACTGGCGAAGGGCAAGACCGCCGAACTGAAGGCCGCGGCGGATGCGCTGAAGCGGGAGTAGATTACGTGCGACGCACCTCTGAAGGTGCGTCGCACGTGAAAGCGCAAAACCCTTGACGCCCGGAATGAGGCGCGTTATAATCTGCCCAATGAAAGGAACCTCTGGCGCTGCTGCCAGAGGGGAGCCGCCGTCCAGCCCTATTCTCGGCATTTCCCCTACACCGCGTGACGGCGGCCAGCGCTTCGGGCCAATGGCGGCCGCTGAAGGCGCTTCCAGACAGAGGATGACCCTACTCTGAAGTGGAGGTGTGCCTGAGATGCGGCAGAAACTGCGAGGACTTAAGCGTCAGGATATCCAACTGGACTATGACCTCTACCGGGTGAACGTGCCCATCCCTGGGCTTTCCGACATGGCCCTGAGCGTGGTGGACATCTGGCCGGAGGGGGCGCAGAAGGCGCTTGTGTTTGTGCATGGCTACGCGGGCTGCGCTGAAACATGGGAATACCAAATCAACCACTTTGCGCTCAATCACCGCGTCGTCGCGCCCGACCTGCGGGGCCACGGGCAGAGCGATGCGCCCTTCACCGACTACGTGATGTCCGAATTGGTGAGCGACCTGGACGCTATCGCCAGAGAACTGGGTCTCCCCGAAAAGTTCGTCCTGGTGGGACATTCCTTCGGTGGTGCCATCTGCGTGGAGTACGCCAACGCACATCCGGAGCGCTTGGAGAAGCTGATTCTCATCGCTACTGCCGGCGAGTACCCGCTCCCGAAGGCGGCTTCGCTGGCTTCGCGCATTCCGGCGGCGGCCTTCCGCCCGTGGTGGAAATACCGTCCCCGCTGGAACGCCGAAATCCACGTCATGAAGCGCATGATGCTGAACAACATGCGCAAGTGGAAGGGTTGGCCGCTGCTGCAGAGCATCCACACCCCAACGCTCATCATCACGGGACAGAGAGACATCTACTTCCCGCGCCACGTCTTTGACAGGGTGGCGCAGGTAATTCCCGGAGCGCAGGTCGTTGACATCGGGGCGTCCAAGCACAAGGTCCAACTGGAGCGCCACAAGGCGGTCAACCGCGCCATAGAGCGCTTCATCTGTGACGAACCAGACGGAAAGCGCGTTTCATGGCGCGAGCAGACCGGCGCAAGCCCGCATCTGCCGGAGCGCCCCTGGCTCAAGAGCTATGGCAAGCACACGCCCTACACCGTTCCGATTCCGCGCCAGCCCATGCACAGGTTTCTGGAAGAAGCGGCGAAGTGGGTGCCAAAGCGGCCCGCGACGATTTGCTATGGCTCCACTCTGACGTATCAGCAACTGGATCAGCGGGTAAACCAGTTCGCCCATGCGCTGCGCGGCCTGGGGGTTGGGCCTGGCGACCGTGTGATGGTCGTTCTGCCCAACATGCCCCAGATGGTCATCGCCTACTACGCGGCGCTCAAGATTGGCGGGGTGGTGGTTCTGCCCAATCCGGACGCAGACGCCGCGGCCATCCTGCACCAGATTGCCGAGACCGGCGCCAAGGTACTGGTCACGCTCCGCGAGTTCAGCGGCCTGGCCAGGGTTGTGCAGGAGCGGTTCGCCATCAAGGTGGTGCTGGCCGAAATTCGTGATGCCGTCTCGGCCCGCGTCTACCGCCAACTGCTCGCCCGCTGGGAAGCGGCGGGGTTGAGCCGCCAGCAGGAAACGGAGGAGCGAATCCCTGGGGCGCGCCTGATGGATCGGCTGATGATGGACGCCGCCTGGGAGCCACCGGATGTGAAGGTCGTTCCTGAAGACTTGGCCGCCATCCTCTACACCAGCGGAACCACTGATGAACCCAAGGGCGTCTGCCTGACCCACGGCAACCTGGTCGCCAACGCGCTCCAGACCCGCCACTGGATTCCCGACCTCCGTTTTGGTCAGGAGACGTTCCTGGCCGTCATCCCGCTCACGCACAGTTATGGCATGACGACCGCCATGAACATCCCCATCGCCATGGGCGCAACCATCGTGCTGCTCCCCGTCTTTGAACTGGAACAGGTGCTCAGGCACATTAAGAAGTACAAGCCGACCATCTTCCCAGGCGTTCCGGCGGTCTACATGGCGATCAACCAGGCTCCCGGTGCGCGCTCGTACGGACTGGCATCCATCAAGGCGTGCATCAGCGGCGCGGCCCCGCTGCCGGTGGAGGTGCAGGAGGCCTTTGAGAAACTCACGCGGGGCCGCCTCGTGGAGGGCTATGGGCTGACAGAGGCCTCGCCGGTGACGCACGCCAATCCGCTGGATGGCCGCAGCAAGGGCGGAACCATTGGCATCCCCATTCCCAATACCGACGCCAGAATTGTGGACCTGGTGACGGGGGAGGAATTGCCCCCCGGACGGATTGGCGAACTGCTTGTGCGGGGCCCGCAGGTCATGCGTGGGTACTGGGGCGAAGAGGACGAGGCCGATTCAGAATCGGCTCTGAAGGGCGGCTGGCTGCACACCGGCGACGTGGCGGTGATGGACCCCGATGGCTTCTTCCGAATCATCAGCCGCAAGCGGGATACCATCATGGCGGGCGATTTCAGCGTCTATCCCCGCGATGTGGAAGAAATCCTGTATGAAAACAGCAAGGTGATGGAAGTCGCCGTTGTGGGCGTCCAGACGGGCGAAAAGGGCCAGAAGGTGAAAGCCTTTGTCGTGCCACGCCCCGGCACCAATCTGTCCAAAGAGGAACTGCTGGCGTTGTGCCGCCAGCGGCTGGAGGAGTACGCCGTGCCCTGGGAGATTGAGTTCCGCGAGAGTCTGCCCAAGTCGTTTGTGGGAAAGGTGCTGCGGCGGATGCTCGTGGACGAGTCACGCGACCAGTCCCCCCAGGGCTGATGCATCTGGAACCGCGAATAGCGCGAACGCTCCGCTGAAAAAGACTGCGTTCACCACCAAGACACATAGCCACCAAGAAGGATTTGAAGGGTTTCCAACAGAGACAGTCTGAAAGCAAGCCCCCAAGTTCCTTTGTGTCTTTGTGTCTTCGTGTCTTTGTGGTAGATTCTTGGGTGAGTTCATGGAGTCGCAATGCCGAGGCTGAGGCCAGACTGGATCATACAGAAACTTCAGAAGCGGTCTCCGGAGGTCCTTTACGCCGTTGCGACCCAGCAGCCGATGGTGGCGCTCACGATTGACGACGGCCCTGACCCTGCCACGACCGCGCGGATTCTGGACGCGCTCCAGCGGCACGGGGCGCGTGCATCCTTTTTCCTCATCACAGCGCACCTCCCCGGCAACGAAGCCGCGGTGCGCCGCATGGTTGAAGAGGGCCACGAAATCGGAAATCACATGACAGCAGACAGGCCCAGCATCCGGCTCGCGCTCCCCGATTTTGAGCGGGACTTGCTGCAGGCGCACGAAACGCTGTCGGAGTTCGCGGAGGTGCGCTGGTTTCGCCCCGGTTCAGGCTGGTACAACGGGGCGATGCTCGCCGTCGCGCACAAGCACGGCTATCGCTGCGCGCTGGGTTCGGTCTATCCCTACGACGCATGGTTCCCGTCCTCGCAGTTCGCGGCGGGCTACGTCCTTTCGCGCATCCGCCCTGGCTCGGTCATCGTGCTGCACGACCGTGGCGGGCGGGGCCGGCGCACCGCATCGGCGCTGGAGCGTATCCTACCGGAACTGAACCGCCGGGGCCTGCGCGTCGTCACCCTGTCGGAATTGGTGGACTTGCAGGGGAGGCTGGATTCGGTGTTTGGGTGGTAGGAAACTACAAAGAGAAGAAGAGACACAATTTCTTAAGGAGGCTCGTTGATGATATCCACCGACCCGCAACAGATGCTCGCAATGCTCCATGCGCAGATTCAGCCCTGGCACGACGCCGTGGCCGACCCGGCCAAAGCGCAGGAGGCCGTCCTGCGCCGCTATTTGCAAATCTATGCTGGAACCGGCTACGGGCAGCAGTGCGGCGCGGCCCAGGTGAAGACCCTGGAGGACTACCGCCGCGCCTTTCCCGTCATGACCTACGAGGACTACAAGCCGCTCATTGACAGGGTCATGGCGGGGGAGGGGACCCTGCTCCTCACCGAACCCACCATCGGCTGGGCCATCACCCGAGGCACCACCGGCGGCGACTCCAAGTTCATCCCCATGACGCCCACCGACTTGCAGATGCGGGTCAGCGCGGGCCGGGCGATGCTCAACTACGTCCTCGCCACCAAGCGGTTTGACCTGTTCCAGGGGGTCAACCTCAACCTCAACTTCCCGTCGGTCGTGGGCAAGGTGAAGGTGGGCGACCGCGAGGTGGAGTACGGCTACAGTTCGGGCATCTACACGAAATTCGTCTCGGCCAAGACGCCCATCCGTTCCGTGCCTTCGCAGGAGGAGATTGATGCCTTGGGCGGGGGCAAGACGGTCAAGGATTGGGAGGCGCGATTTGAATTGGCCTACCAGAAGTGCAAGGACCTGAACGTGACGCTGGTGGGCGGGGTCGCGCCGACTGCGGTTCGCTTTGGCCGCTATCTCAAGAAGGCGCATGGGGTGTACCCGAAGGACATCTGGAAGATGCAGATTGCGACGCTGGGGAGCGTGCCCGGAATCAACACGCGGTACGAACCCGCGCTGACTGGCCTCTATGGCCGAATTGCCATCCGCGAAATCTACGGGGCCACCGAGGGGATGTTCGGCCAACAGCGGGACGAGAAGCGGGCGTGGGTTCCCAACTACGACCTGTTCTTCTTTGAGGTGCAGACGCGCTCTGGCGTGAAGATGCTGCACCAGATGCGCCCCGGCGAGATGGGCAGCCTGGTCGTGTCCACGCCCATCCTCGCGCGGTACAAAATCGGCGACCTGATTCTGGCGATGAAGCCGCCGTACTTCCGCTGCATCGGGCGCGACGAATGGCACACGCCGCTTCGCTACGCCTGGGACGAGTTCATGACGTTCAATTTGGGGAGGTTGTAAAGAGAACCTCCCACAGGAGCATCTCATGGGACGCGGTCTGGCGTTTGGAGTTGAATTCGCCATGCCAGAGGTTTGACAATCAAACAAGTCCTTGCTATAGTAAGGATGGCGATGAGGCTCGCCGGGGCTCGTGCCCAGCAAGTCATTTGAGACTGATAGCCTCTACACGTATTTGCGTGTAGAGGCTTTTTCATTGCGGCTCTGCACGTTGGAAAGTGCTGGAGGTAAGCCGGATGGGAGAAAGCGACCTTTCCACTCATGAGATGGAGCAGGATTTCTTTCGGGGCGCACAGCCGGTCAAGGTGGAAGTGGAACTGCTTGCGGAGACATTGGAGAAAGCCCGCCAAGTGTTTGCTGCCAACGGATGGGACGAGGCGGAAGGTCTCCGCATCGCGCTGGCTACAGGAATCGGCAAACTCAATGTAGATCAGACGCTACCCGATGAGGATCTGGCGTCGCCGGACACACTGCAAGGTCTCTCCGACCGGATGATGCAATTGGAGTCGCTATATGCTGTGATGAAATACCGTGCTTTTCACCTCATGAAGGACAACCAGATCCTGGAAATTCAGAACAATGCTCTGCGCAATACCATTCGCGCCCTGGAAGGCACGATGCAGAGACTGCATGATGAGAATTTGGAGCTAAAAGATCGTCTGGGGGAGGCGACATGGAGACCTGTCCCTGGCATGGTAGCGCGCGCGCCGACGATGTTGAGCGAGGTAGTCGCCGCTCCTGCGCGACAGGGATTTCTGCAACGGATTTGCCGAAGGCTTGGGCTAAGGAAGAAAGCATGAGGCGAAGTAATGTCCGGAAGGGAGATGGAAAGTGGTTTCCGACGCCCCAAGACATGATCGCAGCCAATCTCTTGGATGCGATGCAGGAATCTTCCTGCCCGATCTGCTCGCTCGTGCAGCGGAACGAGGACAGATATCTCTTCGGTCTGTTCTGGGAGAGCGTGAACTCCCCACACGTCCGAACACGGCTCAGAGCGTCGTTGGGATTTTGCGAATATCACACCCACGCGGTGCGCCTCACCGTTCGACAACCCTGGGCGGGATCGCTTGGGGCTGCAATCTTATACCGCGATTTTGTGGATACTTTGCTAAATCGGCTGCGTCGCCCTTCCACATTCCGCGACAGACTATTCAGAAAGGAGAACAGGCGAGTAGCGCGCCTGCTGACTCCCACGCGCTGCTGCCCACTCTGCGAGAGCAGCAAGTGGACTCAAAGCACTTATCTGGACGCCCTCTCGGAGGGGCTTGATACCTCACCTCTCTTGAGAAACGAATACGCCAGTTCTCACGGGCTTTGCATTCCTCATGCGGAACCCGCTATCCACATGGCGCGAATGGCTGAGGCCCGCAAACTGATATGCAATGTGTCGCTTACGCGAGCGCTTGCGGCTCTAGATGATTCCGCGCCTATCCCCCACCTCAGCAATCTGCTTCTAGACCATCGCAAGATTTCTGAGGCCGGATCGTTTGTGCACACACCGGAGAAGGCCCGATGTCCTGGCTGCGAAGCAGAAACAAGCGCCGAACAGAGCATCCTGCAGGGAGTCATGCCTGACTATCTCCCCCGTACCTGGCATCGCCTGTGTTCGCGTCACCGGGGTCAGATGACAATGTGGACGCTGCGGAGGTTTGGGGCTCGTCAGGAGTTTGTCCACGACTTGGTTCAACGCGCCTTGCTGGAAGTGAAAGATCTGGAACAGGAGTACGAATGCCCTGTGTGCCACCAAGTTGACGTGGCTGTGAGAGATGTCATCACACACGGCGGCGAAGACATTGGCCGCACAATGTGCCTGCCTCATATTCGGCTGGCCCTGCGTGGTGTCAGCCCCGCACAAGTCCGAGCGTGTACAATCTCGCTTGCGACCCGCCTGGATTCCCTGAGTCGGAACCTGAGCGAACTAATCCGCAAGAACGATTATCGTTTCTCCGGCGAACCTCTTGGGGAGGAAAAGGACTCCTGGTTGCGGGCACTGACGTTCTTTGGAAGCGAGAAGTGCGCAGGGTAACGCCAGAGAAGGCACAGCGGCTCTTTGCAGGATGGATAGACCAGGGGAAAAACGAACGCAAGACACAAAGAACGCGAAGGTCAACAATGTCTTCCTTTGCAGCCTTCGCGTCTTCGCGGTTCGTTATCTGATGCCCTCGGCGCCTTCTGCGCTCTCTGCAGTGAACACCGTATAGACTCCCGAAGTCTCAAGTACTTCGGGAGTCTGCGTGGAGCAGACTTACTTCCTGGGCACGAATCCCCGCAGGATGATGGCGAGGCCGATGGCGATCAGGATGAACGGCCAGATCGCGCCCCAGCCGACGGTGTCCCCGATCCCGATACCAATCAGGATGATGCCCCAGATGATGGTGCCAATGATGGGCCGCCGGTATGCGGGAACGGTTGCCCGGATGAGAGCCTCCACGAGCACGATGACGCCGGCCCCCAGGAAGATGAAGTCCCAGGGTTCCATCTGCGCCAATCCCCAGTTGGCGGCGTAGTCGGCCAGGGCGCCCGTGTTCCACGCCAGGAGCACCAGGCCGGCCCAGATGAGGATGGCCGCCCAGATGATCGCGCTCAGGGGGTCGCGGCGCCACTTCTCGTCCCAGGATTCACCTTCGTGCTTCTCGTGTCGCTTCTCGTCCTCTTTTTCTTGTCCTTTCTCGTAGTGCTGCGGTACCTGAGGTTTTTGCTCTTCTGGTTTCACCTCTTGCGGTTGCTCGGACATGCTGCCCTCCTCGTAAAATGCGAATCCAAACGTCGTCATCCCTATTATACCACATTCTTGTGCGTATGGGAATGGGCAAAATTAACTCGGGCAGGGTCCTGTCAAAGTCATTGCGAGGAGCGGAGCGGCGAAGCAATCCCGCTCTGAAACAGAGGCGGCCCGCACGACAGAGATTGCTTCGCTTCGCTCGCAATGACAATCTGACGACTTTGACATGGCCCTGTTAACTCGGGCGTTTTTCAACTTGGGGACGGAAAGAGGCAAACAAAAAGGCTCCTCGGGCTGGACTTGAACCAACAACCAACCGGTTAACAGCCGGTCGCTCTGCCAATTGAGCTACCGAGGAGCGTCACAAGCCTATTATACTCTGCGGGTAGAAAACGTCAAAAAAGCCACTGACAGGCAGTCCGCAGGACCGCAAACGGCGGGCAAAAGCCAGCCTCGTTCTGAGTTGCCTATCCTACGCGGGGAAGGTATAATTGCACGATCTTAATCGCCTCGGGGTCAACTCATGTGGATGGAATAGCCCTTAGCATGTTGTTCATTGCTCTTGCTGCGGTGACGGCCCTGGAGGTGCTGGCTATCGCAGTTCACCGCATTAGCCGCATGGCAGTGGTCTTCGTCATCGCCCTCACACAGTTTATCGGCCTGGCTGTCGCGTACTATGGTGGGTTGTTTGGCGCATCTATCCCGATCCGCTTCTTCTTTGCGGGCATCTTTCTTTCCTGCCTTCCCGCCGCTGTCCTGAGCGCGTACTTATTGGACGGGGTCCGTAGCGCCAGGGGGCTGATCCTGTTGCTGCTCTTGGGATTCGGGGGCTTTGGACTGACGTGGGCCATGGGCCTGACCTTTGCGCCTCAGCTTGGCTTCAGCCCCGTGGAGTCGTTGCCGCCCTCGGCTGCCTGGCTCGTATTTGCCTCCGCAACGATGGCCGAAGTCCTGGGGCTTGTGACCGTCCTTGCGCTTTACATTGCGCTGGGCAGGCGGCTTCATCTGCCCCATTGGGCGCGCACTCTGTGCGCTTTGGCGCTTGCGCCGCTAGCCAATAGCCTCCTCGTATTTCTTGCCAGCCTACTGCTGCCACAAGCGCGCGGTTATTACGATCTGCTTGGCATCGCGGTACTCGCCAGAGCGGCCATGGGCATATACATGACACCTGGGGTTCTGGTTTTCCTGCGGGCCTTTCCCCCAGCATTGGAAACAGACATGGCTTCCATGCGCACACGCGATGCTTTGGCCCAATTCCTGGAGGTGCGTAGGACGTTGGGAGAAGTGGAGGCCCGCTACCGGGCATTGTTTGAGGCAGCGCCCAACGCTATCGTTCTTTTCGGTCAAGACGGCATTATCCGCGAGGCCAATGCCAGGGCCGCTGAGATGGCTGGATGCAGAGGCAATGCGCTCGTGGGAATGCCCGTGTGGGAACTGGTCACGGTCGCGGATGTTGAGCGCGGCCCGGAGGCCGCGGTGAAGGCTCGCATGAAGGATGTCCAACCCGGCGGGGTCGTCCGTCTGGAGAGCATGGTGCTGCGCGCCGATGGCACTACTCTGCCGGTTGAGATCAACCTCGCTCGCATTGGGGATGCCGCCTCGCTCTATGTAGCCGTTGCCCACGACCTGACCCGCCGAAAGCGCGACCAAGAGCAACTGGAGAAGCAAATCTCCGAGTTGAATGCGCTGGCGGAGATGTCCCACATCGCAGCGGTGGCGAGGGATATGCCCAGGCTGCTCAAGGCTTCCGTTGACCGCCTGGGCGAACTGGTTGAGGCCGATGGATGCTGGATCACTCTGTGGCGGGGCGACAAACAGCAGGCGGTTCCAGCGGCGGCATGCGGCCCGGACCACGAAGGGTTCCGAAGTTTGCCTGCCATGTCCCTGGATGAAGGTCCCTCTATGACATGGGCGGCCTTGTCAGCGGGACACCCTATCGTGATTCAGAACTTCCCGGAATCACAGTATTTCAAGCCGCGACTTGTCATGGGGCCCGCCATCCAGTCTGCAATCGTGCTCCCGCTCATTGCCGACGAGCGAAAACTCGGAGCGATTGTCGTGGGATACCACAGGCCCCACGCTTTCGGCCAGGAAGAAACAACAACGCTGGAACGGGCGGCGAATGTGATCGCCCTTGCCATCGCCAAGATTCATTTGCTGGATGAAACGCAGGAGCGGCTGCGCCACGTTCTGGTGCTCAATCGCATTGCCGAAAAACTGAGCGCTACATTGGACGCGCGGGAGATATTTCAGACCCTAGCGGATGAGATCATTGAGACGCTCCGCGTGCGCCAGTGTGCGGCATTGGAAGGCAGCGAAGAGAAACGCTCGCTGACGGTGACTGCGGGCAGATTGCTTCCGGAAGTGCGCTTCTTGATCGGCCACCAGTTCCCGGCGGACGATTTTCCTACCCTTGAGTCGCTGGGGTGGACGCGAGGGCCGATTATCCTGGACGATGCCAACAACGATGAGCGACTTGCGGCAGTGCGCCCCCTCTTGGAGCAGGGCGGTGTCCGGTCCCTCCTCGTAGTACCGCTGGAAGCCCGCGGCCAGATGCTGGGAGCGCTGGCGCTGGATACAACCGGCCGCGAGCCGTTCTCGCCATCCGAGCTGGATTTGATCGTGTCCATCGGCCATTATGCCGCCGCCGCGCTGGAGAATGCCTGCATGTACGCCGAAACCGTGGAGCGCGAACAGGTAGCCGAATCCTTGCGCCATGTCGGCGCTGCGCTTGCGAGCACCCTGGATTACGATGAGATTCTGGATCGGATATTGGACAACCTGACCCGAGTGGTTCAGTGCGATGCCGCCAACATCCAATTGATTCAGCGCGGCGCGGCGCAGGTCATCCGCAGCCGCGGGTACGAGAAACTTGGCCTTGCAGTGCAAATGGAGGACCTTACCCTTCCATTGGGGAACACACCCCTCTTGCAGCAGATCGTGGAGACCCGCCAACCCCTCTTCGTCCCAGACATCCGGCAGGAACCGCGCTGGCGGGTTCCGTCCAGTTGGGGAGAAAGACCTCAGTTCTGGCGGTCTTGGGCGGGCGCGCCCGTGATCGCCCGTGGTGAGGTAATCGGCTTCGTGAATGCGGATAGCGCAGAGCCTGGCACGTACACGGAGCGGCACGCGGAACTGCTGGCGATCTTCGCCAACCAGGCAGCGGTCGCATTGGAGAATGCCCGCCTGTACAGCGAGGCAAAGGAGCAGCGCACGATTGCCGAAACGCTGCGCCAAGCCGGGATGGCTTTGGCGGGCACTCTTGACATCGATGGGGTGCTGGACTGCATCCTCGAACTGTTGGAGAAGGTTGTGCCCTGTGATGCCTCCAACATCCAGTTGATCCGCGAGGGGCGTGTGATGCTCAGTCGCACCAGAGGATACGACAAGTTTGGCGCGGAGCAGACGGTCAAAGAAGCTACCTTCGTCGTCCAGGATGTGCCCAACCTGCGCTGGATGTCGGAGACCTGCCTGCCGCACCACATCTTGGACACATGGAACGACCCAGCCTGGGTCAATACGCCGAAGTTGGACTGGATTCGCTCGTGGGCAGGTGCGCCGATCGTTGTGCGCGGCGAGGTGATCGGGTTCATCAACGTGGACAGCGCGACACCTGACACCTATTCAGAACGACACGCGGAGCTTCTGGCGCTGTTTGCCAGCCATTCCGCAACCGCTCTGGAAAACGCGCTCCTTTACGCCGAGACAAAGGAGCAGCGTGCGATTGCCGAAACGCTTCGGGATGCCGGTCGTGTTCTGGCGAGCACTTTGAACACCGAGGAGATTCTGGATCGCATTCTGGAGTTGCTTGAGCAGGTGGTTCCCTGCGATGCCACTAACATCCGGCTGGTTCAGAATGGGCGCGCAGTATTGAGCCGGATGAGGGGGTACGAGAAGTTCGGTTCGGAACGGGCTATTGGGGAACTAACCTTTGGCGTGACGGAGTTCCCCAACACCCGCCAAATGTGGGAATCCAAACTCCCCTATCACATCCCTGATACCAGGCGCGAGCCCGCCTGGGTCATGGTGCCCGGCGTGGATTGGGCGTTATCGTGGGCGGGCGCCCCTCTCGTCATCCGGGGGGAGGTGGTTGGCTTTCTCGGCGTGTATAGCACGACGCCCGACTTCTATACGGAGCGCCATGCTGAGTTGTTGGCCTCGTTCGCGAGCCACGCCGCTACCGCATTGGAAAACGCGCGGCTCTACGAGCAGGCTCAACGCCGCCTCACGGAACTCACTGCCATCTACCAGGTCGGCCAGCGGCTGCAGACGCTGCACACAACCGAGGCCCTGGCCCAGGAAGTCATCAATGCCCTGGGCGAAAGCCTGGGATATGACCATGGGTCGGTTATGCTGGTTGAAGAGGCCACTGGACGGTTGGTCACCTTTGGCCTGACCGAACGGGGCCGCGACGCTGTTTTTGTGGAAGCGGAGAAGGTCAGGGTTGAGGGATTCGGCATTCGTCTGGGTGTGGGCATCACCGGCTCGGTGGCGCAGACTGGCAAGAGCGTGCGTGTGGGCGATGTGAGCCAGGAACCGCATTATGTTGCGGTGCGTCAGGACATACGGTCGGAACTCTGCGTGCCGATGCGTGTCGGAGACAAAGTTATCGGTGTGATTAACGTGGAATCCACCCGGCCTGATGCATATTCCGACTCGGATCAGCGTGTGCTGGAAACGATCGGCACTCAGGTGGCCGTCGCCATTCAGAATGCGCGCCTGTACGAAGACCTGGAGAAGGCGTACCGGCAGGTGAAGGAAGCCCAAGAGGAAGCCATGCGAGCCGAACGGCTGCGTGCCCTGGGTCAGATGGCGTCGGGCATCGCCCATGACTTCAACAATGTGCTGATGCCGATCATGGGATACCTGGAACTGGTGCTGGAGAATCCCGACTTGCCAGAGGAGGTGCGAAGCGATGTGGAGCGGGCGCGGCGCAGCGCGCTGGCGGCCAGCGGGATTGTCGCCCGCCTGCGCGAGTTCTACCGCCCGCGGGAGGCTGCGGAAGCCTTCGGCCCGGTGGATATGAGCAAGGTCGTCCTCGAAGCGATAGACCTGACCCGCCCGCGCTGGCGCGACATCCCCCAGGAGCAGGGCACTGTTATTGATATTCACCCCGAACTTGGCGACTTGCCCCCCGTCCACGGCGATGCCAACGCCCTCCGTGACATGCTGACCAACCTGCTCATCAATGCCGTGGACGCTATGCCTTCGGGCGGCGTCATCACGATTCGCACGCAGCGCGAAAGCACCCGCGCGCTCCTCACTGTTTCGGATACGGGCGTGGGAATGAATGCAGAAGCCAGGCAGCGCGCCTTTGAGCCTTTCTTCAGTACGAAGGGCAGCAGGGGCACGGGGCTTGGGCTCGCCGTGTGCTACGGCACCGTTCAGCGGCACGGCGGGACGATCGACCTGACGAGCGAACCGGGAATAGGAACCACATTCCTCATCCGCCTGCCGCTCAGTTCTGGGACGCGCCCTATCGGTCGGGATCCGGACCTGCCTGCGCTGCCGCCGTTGACCATTTTGGTTGTGGATGATGAGGAGCCTGTGCTCACGGTGGTGTCGCGGATGCTGATGCGGGCGGGCCATTCGGTGATCGCGGCCTCAGGCGGTCAGGAAGGGATCGACCAGTTCCGCCCAGGCCTGGTGGACGTGGTTATCACAGACCTGGGAATGCCGGGGGTCACAGGGCGCGAACTGGCCCGTGCAATCAAGAGTCGCTCACCCCAGACGCCCATTATTCTGCTGACCGGCTGGGGGGCCAAAGTTGGGGCAGAGCCCGGCGCGCCCGAAGAGATGGACGCAATCCTCAGCAAGCCGGTCAACTCCAATGAACTGCACCGCGCCCTGGCGAAAGTCCTGGGCTTGCTCAAAGAAGAGTAGGCTGCTGCCCCCTTCCATTGAACCTTTTGCCTGTCCCCGTAGTGAAGTAGAATGGACACCGGGGTCTGATTTGCCAGTCCTGGGACAGCCTGTTAAGGAGGGTAGCGACCGGTGAAGAGAAGAATCATCGCGGTCGGCCTGTTCCTTGTGGCTCTTGTGGTCGCCTTTCAGGGTCACTGGAATGAATACAGGACGTTGGCGAGCCTGAAGAAAGTTGACGACCACCCTCTGTACGTCATGCGCTACTATGGGGACTATGGCTTTGAGAAGCCCGTGCAAGATGCTTTGCCCCAGAGCAGCAGTGAAACATCCCCCGTGTGGGTCTGCACCTGCTTTGCCTCCTTGAACAAGGACGGCGATCTGATCTTTGGCCGAAACTTCGACTGGCACGTCCATCCCGCGCTTCTCCTGTTCACCGACCCGCCCGACGGCTATGCGTCGGTCTCCATGGTAGACATCTCCTACCTGGGATATGGGGGCAGAGAGCCATCCTGGCTTGAGAGAGGGAATCTGCTAGACGCGCCGCAAATCCCCTTTGACGGCATGAACGAGCGCGGGCTAGTCGTGGGGATGATGGCCGTACCCCACGCCGAAGGCGGCAGCGACCCCCGGAAGCCCACGGTGGACAGCCTGCTGGCGATACGCCTGATGTTGGACTACGCGGCGAATGTGGACGAGGCGGCGGCATTGTTGCAGCGCCACAATGTTGATTTCGGCGGCGGTCCGCCTTTGCACTACCTTGTCGCGGACTCCTCTGGAAACTCGGCGGTTCTGGAACTCTTGGACGGCGAGGTGAGGATAATCCGCAACAGCGCTCCGTGGCAGGTTGCGACCAATTTCGTGATCGCTGATGTCGCGCCTGAGGAGGCCAACTCCCCCTGCTGGAGGTACAACAAAACCTACGAAACCCTTGAACAGGCCGGGGGCGGGGTCTCGTCAAAGGAAGCCATGGCTCTTCTGGAAGATGTGTCTCAGTCCGGCGACTATCCCACCATCTGGTCTGTCGTCCACAATGGGACGACCGGCGAAGTTCGCGTGGTGATGGGGCGGAAGTATGGGGAAGTGCATACGTTCAATCTGGAGATGAAGGGGGAGTAGGCGCGATTCTTGTGAAAGGCGCCCACGTCTGCCCCTACGGTTGCAGGCCTGCCAGATACACATCTAGGGTCATGGAGTTGTCGGGCGACAGATAGTCCAGCGCGTAGAGCATCTCCGCGTGGCCGCGCCCAATCCAGCGCAGGTGCCAGGGTTCCCACTGATACCCCGTGAGCGCCTCTTTGCCCTCCGGGTAGGAGAAGACGAATCCGAACCGTTGTGCATTGTCGTGCAGCCAGCGGCCTGCGGGCGTGTTGCCAAAGTCGGGAATCAGCCCGCCGGCCACGTCCGCGCTGGTCACGTCCAGCGTGGTGCCCAACTGGTGCTGCGAGTAGCCGGGATACGCGGAGTAGCGGTTGGCACGGGCCTCGGCCTCTTCGCGGGAGATCGGCTGCCCCGCCTTCTCCGCCTGCTTCAGTTCCTCCTCCACGAACTGCTGGAAGGTAGCGATCTGTGTGGCGTAGGAGCGGTAGGATGACCGCACCATGAGGTGAAAGCCCTCGCGCTCGGCGATCGCGAGCATTTCGGCCAGGTCAAAGGCCGCCTGGACGCGCAATTGCTCCTCTTCGTCGTCGTAGGTGGGGATGCCCAACTCTCGCAGAGAAATCAAGTCTTCGGGAGCGTAGTCCGCGGGCAGCGAGCGCTCCTTTGTCACCAGGGCGAGCGCCGCGGCATCCGGCCCCTTGAAGACGACGGGAGTGGACGTGGGGCGCGGTGTGGGCGTCGCGGTGGCCGTGGCTGTCGGGGTGGGGGTTTGCGTGGGCGTGCGGGTGGGAACCCGCGTCGCCGTCGGTGTGGGCGTTGGTGTTTCGGTAGGTGTAGGCCGCGTGGGCAGGTAGGCCGGCGCGCCGGGCGTCGCGGGGCGCTGAAGGGCGATGGCCAGGATCAAGATGAGCGGCAGCGCCCAGGCCACAGCAAGCGTGCGCAAGAACGAATCGTTCAAAGCGAACTCCTCGTGTCTTCGTCGGTCCCTGTCACAGTCTGTCCCCAACGTCCGCGGTGCTCGGCCATCGTGCAGCGGTCCATGACGACGGTCATGCCGGCCCGCTCGGCCCGCGCAGCCGCTTCTTCGTTGACGATGCCCAGTTGAATCCAGAGGGTTTTTGCGCCTGCGGCAATGGCGTCGTCCACCACGTCGGGAATATCTTCGGCGCGGCGGAAGACGTCCGCCACGTCAAACGGTTCAGGGATGCTCTGGAGATTCGGGTACGCCTTCTCGCCCAGAATCTCACCCTGCACCGTCGGGTTCACGGGGATGATGCGGTATCCCTTTGACTGCAGAAATTGGGCAACGTGGTGGCTGGTCTTCTCAGGATTGGCCGACAGCCCAACCACAGCGATGGTTTTCGCCTCTTTCAGGATGCGTTCAATGGTTTCGGGTTCGTTCATCGGACTCTCTCCAAATGATTCACCGCGGAGCATGCAGAGAACGCAGAGGAGAACCAAGAATCAGACTATAGGACTCGCTGGGTCACTCCGTAGTCTGCGCTCTCAGCAGTGCGGCTGCCTCCGCGCCAGTATAGCACAAGGGGCACGGAAACAAAAAACGCGGGAACCCCAGTTGACGCCGTCTCTGTCCGCCTGTACAATGTCACTGGCCCCACTTGGGGGACTTCATGCGGAGGAGCACCGATGTCTGCCGTAGAGGTTGACTTGCAGTTTGATCTGAAAGACTACCTGCGGGCCAGCACCCGCCTCCTGTTCACCCAGTCCACTTTCCTCGCTATGCTGGTTCTAGTTGCTCTCGCCATCCTGTACGGCCTGTACAGCGTCGTGCGCAACGCCGGCTTGGTCGGGTTTGGGCCAGCGCTCGCGGCTCAGGCTCCCTTCCTGCTGTTTGCCGTGCTCCCTTTGGTGACGTGGTTCTCGCTGCGACAGCAGGGCAGGCGGCTCATCGCCAACCAGCGCGCCACAGGGGAGCGCATCCACTATTCTTTCTCCGATGCGGGCTTCGTCCAACGGGCCACGTCCAGCCAGGGCGAAGAGGAGAGGTCTGGGGGATGGGAAACCTTCGCGCGGGTGATCGAGACTTCTGCGGACTTCCTGCTCCTGCTGCCCCGCCGAGGGGGGGTGTTTCTGCCCAAGACGTGTTTTGCCTCGGAGGATGACGTGGTGCGCTTCCGCGAAATCGTCCGGAGCGGTGTGGGGAAAAGAGCGAAATTGCAGACGGGGTGACAGAACCGCAAAGGCGCATGCCGCATGTAGGGGCGAAGCATTCGGCCTGCGACCATTTGGTTTGAGCAGTCTCCCGTGGCCGAATGCTTCGCCCCTACGCTGCTATTGCTCGTGCTGGCGCTCCGGATAGCCCTGGCCCTCCAGTTCCGCCAGGAAGTGCTCGGCCTCCATTGCGGCGATAGCCCCGGAGCCGGCCGCCGTCACGACCTGGGCCAGCACGCGGGTCTGCACGTCGCCCGCCGCCAATACGCCCGGCACACTGGTGCGCATCCGGCGGTCGGTCACGACAAACCCCGCCTCGTCCAGTTCTAGCTGGCCCGCGAAAAGGTCTGTGTTTGGCACCTGTCCAATGTACGTGAACACGCCATCTACGGCCAGTTCTGATTCCTCGCCCGTTTCCACGTTCTTTAACGCAAGGCCTGTCACCTTTGTATCGCCCATGACGCGGGTGACGACCGTGTTCCAGACGAAGCGCATCTTCTCGTTTTCCTCGGCGCGCTTCTGGGCAATGGGGGTGGCCCGCAGGCGGTTGCGCCGGTGGATCAGATGCACCTTTTTGGCGAACCGCGTCAGGAACAGCCCTTCCTCCACCGCGGCGTCGCCGCCCCCGACCACAGCCACTTCCTTGTCCCTGTAGAAGAACCCGTCGCAGGTGGCGCAGTAGGACACGCCGCGCCCGGAGAATTCCTTTTCGCCAGGAACGCCCATCTTGCGCGGAGCCACGCCCGTGGAAATGATCACTGTCCTGGCTTCAATTGGCCCGCTGTAGGTAGTGATGGTGAAGGGGTGCTTGCTGAAATCCACACCCGTGACGATGTCGTACACGATGCGGGTGCCGAACTTCTCGGCCTGACGCTGGAAAAGTTGGGCCAGTTCCGGCCCCGAAATGCCGTCGGGGAAGCCAGGGTAGTTCTCTATCTCGTTAGTGGATGCAGCCTGGCCGCCCATGGCCTGACCCGCGATGAGCAGGGGGTTGAGCAGGGCGCGGCCTGCGTAGATTCCCGCCGTCAGCCCCGCCGGCCCCGAACCGATGATGACGACATCCTCCATCTTTCCCTCCTCAAATCATGGAACCACAGATAAACACAGATGGACACGGATAGAAAGACAACAACCTGTGTCTATCTGTGTTCATCTGTGGTTCCGCTCCTGTGGGAGAACGATAGCATCAAAGGGGCACGCTGTCAAGCAGGCGTTGCACCCGTAGCACTTGCTGGGGTCAATCACGGGCGGCTCGCCGGGGTCAATCTGCAGAATTGCCTTGCTGCGGCAAACCTCGCGCGCGACACACTTACCGCAGGCGCGACAAGCTGCATCGTCAATCACTGGCACGGATGTAGTCTGCGCTTTGGTGAATTCTACGACTCCCATGTTGCTCCCTCGTGTATACCCATGGAGGGTATTGTAGAGGATTTTGCGGAGATGTCAAGTCTACAATCGGAATCATTTCTCTGAATCCTTTCCGCGCTTTCGTCATCCAAAGGGTGCAATCACTTCAGGACAGGAGGGAATTATGGGACTGATTCAACCGAAAGACCGCGAGCTCTTGCAGAAGCACTTCGCCGAGAAACTGACGAACCCCGTGACCCTGGTGATGGGGACGCAGGAACACGAATGCCAGTTCTGCAAGGAGACCCGCGAAATGGTGGAGGAACTGGCCGGGCTTTCCGACAAAATCCAAGCGGAGGTCTATGACTTCGTCGCAGACAAGACCAAACTCGACGCCTATGGGATCGACAAAATCCCGGCGATTGCCGTGGTCGGCAAGAAGGACTACGGCGTTCGCTTCTACGGCATCCCGTCTGGGTACGAGTTCTCCTCGTTGGTGGAAAGCATCTCCCGGGTCTCGCGCGGCGAGAGCGGGTTGAGCGAGGCCACGAAGAAGGCTCTGGCGGGACTTGACCAAGACGTGCACATCCAGGTGTTTGTCACCCCCACCTGACCCTACTGCCCGCGAGCCGTGCTGCTCGCGTTCCAGATGGCGATGGAAAGCGACCGCGTCCGCGCCGAGGCGGTGGAGGCGATGGAGTTTCCGGAGTTGGCCGTCAAATATCAAGTGCAGGGCGTGCCGCGCACCGTGGTCAACGAGACCATCCATGTGGAAGGTGCTTACCCAGAACCGCTCTTCGTTCAGGAAGTCTGGAAGCAGTTGACCGCGCAGAAGAAGTGACCGCAACAAAAGAAGACCTCCGAAGTCTCCCAGACCTCGGAGGTCTTTGTCTTTTCGTAACGAGCGTAAACTATTCGGACACGTCTCCCCATTGCCTAGATGTCACGTTCCAAACGCGATCTACATTCCGTGCGGGCATAGATGAGCCTGCCACATAATGCGGTCCCCTGAATATCAGCGGCAGGAAGGCCTGGCGCACGACCGGGCGTGTCGGCGTGACGGTCGGTGTCGCGGTGCGCGTGCGAGTGGCTGTGGGCGTGCTCGTGCGCGTGGGCGTGGACGTCGGCGTGCGGGTGCTCGTCGGCGTCACGGTCGGCGTGCGCGTGGCCGTCGGCGTGGCCGTCGGCAAAGGTGTGAGGCTTGGTGTTGGCGTCGGCGTGGCCGTTGGCTCCGGCCAATGGATGATCGTCAGCGTCGGATCCTCGGGCGAGGGCGTGTCGGGATCATCGCTCCCGCTCACCAGCGCCCCCACGTACAGGAACGCCTGGTTGGCGGCGTTGCCCTGGCCCGTGGGCCGCACGTATGCGTTGAAGGCGATCACGGCAACCCCGCCCGGATTCAGAACGTCAATGTAGACCTGCAGCGGGTCGTATGACAGAGGCGACCCGTGAGTCAGGGACAGGCTGCCGTTCACGTACTCCAACAGCGGCGGGAGGCTATCCACCACCAACATGCCAAAGGCCGGAGAAGGGGTCACGTTGATGATGGTGATCGTGTAGCGCAGAATGTCGCCCGGCGATGGGACGCCATTTCCGTCTATGTCCGCGAACAGGGCATCGGTCTTCCAGAATAGACCCGGCCAGCCTGGCCCAGGAGTGGGCGTCAACGTGGCAGTAGGCGTCGCCGTTCGGGTGGCGGTGGGTGTAGATGTCGGCGTCGGCGGCGGGAAGACGTCGGTGCAGGTCGGGTCGTCTAGGTAGACAGTATCCGGGTCGTCCGTCATTTCGTCGCAGACGCATTGCTGTTCCGCGCACCGTATGGACACCAACCCGCGGTTGCAGATCCGCGTAACGCCATCCAGGATTTCTACGCGGAAGTGGATGGTCACCGACTGGTACGGAGCCAGGTTCGCGGTGCAGATGATCGGAATCTCGCTGACCACCTCGCCGACTGGCTCAATGGACAGACTGCCTGGAACCAGCAAGGTTCCCTCTGGAACCTGGTCGGTGAAGGTCATCACGCTGGGGAAGGCCAGGTTGTTCTGGATGATGATCGTGTACTCAATCACGTCGCCGGGGGAGGCCAGCCCGTCCTGGTTGTCATCCTCCGCCAGCGTGTCATAT
>Ga0315291_10002762_pt1 | contig 22839 bp, 14 predicted proteins | sample YL17G12_20_MG_FD_203070 | JGI IMG/M metagenome (GOLD analysis project Ga0315291, IMG submission 203070) | Sediment microbial communities from Yellowstone Lake, YNP, Wyoming, USA - YL17G12_20 | ecosystem: Environmental > Aquatic > Freshwater > Lake > Sediment | place: USA: Wyoming | collected... | reverse complement strand
CACAGAAGGAGGCCCGTCATGGAAAAAGCGAAAGCGGTAGTGGCATTCGTGGGGATTGATGCTCACAGTGAACATTGTAGCCTGAAGGCGGTGGGAAGACAAGGCGAGAGCTTGCTCTGGGCCTGCGACATAAAATGGGGTTTCCTGGCTTGACTTTCTTTTTGGCCTCTGTTAATGTAGATAATTATCTACATTAAGGAAGAGGAGGAAGAAGATGAAGGCCATCGCTGAGATCGAGGCGAGACGGAAGGCGCTCTTGCAGGAACTGGCAGGGATGCGCTCTCTGCGGCGAGGGACGCTCAACCAGCAATATTTCCAGGTGCGGCGGCGGGGAGAGTTGGAGCCGGTTCGGCGCGGCCCTTATTACGTGTTGTCGCGGCGGGAGGGGGACCGGACGGTGAGTCGGCGGGTGCGCCCGGCGGAGGTGGAGCGGACACGGGCGGAGATCGCGGGACACCGGCGCTTTCGGGAGCTGTGCCGAGAGTTGGAGGCGTTAACCGAGCGGCTGGGGGAGCTGGAACGGGAGTTGGCGAAGGCGGGGCGGGAAAAAAAACGGCGGAGGTCGCGGTCGAGCAGGACGCGGAGGTGAAGCGATTTCTGGTTCAGGCGGCGCGAGCGGCGAAGGTGGATTTGGAGGCGCTGGAGTTTGGTTTGCGGGCGGTGATGTTGGCGGCGGGGGCGCGGGCGCTGGAGGCGCTGGTGGCGGGAGTGGGGTCGGGCCGGCGCGGGGAGCCGGCGCTCTGTTCCTGCGGGAGGCAGATGGAGAGCCGGGGGCAGGAGCCGAAACGGATTCGGACGATTCTGGGCGCGATCGGGTATCGGCGGAGCCGGTATGTCTGCCCGGACTGCGGGGCGAGCCGGTTTCCAGGGGACGAGGCGCTGGACGTGGTGGGGACGGGTTTTTCGCCGGGGCTGCGCCGGCTGATGGCGCGGGCGGGGAGCCGGGACACGTTCAAGGAAGGGCGGGAGGATCTGCGGGAGTATGCGGGAGTGGAGGTGACCGCGAAAGACGTGGAGCGGGTGGCGGAGAAGACGGGGAAGGAGATTGCGGCCTGGCAGGAGCAGGAGCGGACGGCGGTGCGGGAGGCCTTCCCCCTCCTCAAGCCCCCGGCCGAAATTCCGGTGTTGTCCGTGTCCTACGACGGGACCGGGATTCCGATGGTTCCCTGGGAAGTGGCGGGCCGGAAGGGGAAGCAGACCGACGGGAGCGCGAAGACGCGGGAGGCGAAGCTGGGGTGCGTGTTTACCCAGACCGGGGTGGATGCGGAGGGCTGGCCGGTGCGGGACGAGGCCAGCACCAGCTTTGTGGGAGCGATCGAGGGCTGCGAGACGTTCGGAGAGCGGATGCATGGGGAGGCGGTGCGGCGGGGTCTGGCCAGGGCGGAGAAGGTGGTGGTGATCGGGGACGGGGCGAAGTGGATTTGGGAGTTGGCGGCGTTGCACTTCCCCGGAGCGGTGGAGATCGTGGACCTCTATCATGCGCGCCAGCACCTGCATCAAGTGTGCGGCCTGGTGAACCGACGGGCGGGGGAGACGGTGGCCGGGCTGGAACTGCGCTGGCGCACCGACCTGGACGAGGGGAAGGTGGAGAAGATTTTGGCGGAAGCGGAAGCCCGCTTGCCCCGAAGCGGAGCACGGCGGAAGGCGGTGAAGACGGAGCTCGGGTATTTCCGAACCAACGCGGCACGGATGCGTTACGCCGAGTTCCGGGATCAGGATTTGTTTGTGGGTTCGGGGGTGGTAGAGGCGGGTTGCAAGACGGTGATCGGGAAGCGGCTGAAGCAGTCCGGGATGGAGTGGACGGTAGCGGGGGCCAATGCCATCCTCGCCCTTCGGTGCTGTCAGGTCTCGGGGAGGATCGAGGAATTTTGGGAACAACGGACCGGCTAAAACCCCATTTTATGTCGCAGGCCCGTATGATGCACGCCGGCCGGGGAGCAAAGGAGGAAGGGAAAAATGTCGGAGATTCGGTTTGACGGGAAGGTGGCGATCATCACCGGCGCCGGGGGCGGGCTCGGCCGCTCGCACGCCTTGCTCCTGGCCTCGCGCGGGGCCAAGGTGGTGGTGAACGACCTGGGCGGGGCCACCGACGGGACCGGCGCGGGCTTCACCATGGCGGAGAAGGTGTGCGCGGAGATCAAGGCCGCGGGCGGCCAGGCGGCGCCGGACTATCACAGCGTGCTCGAGGGGGAGGCGATCGTGAAGACCGCGCTCGAGGCCTTCGGCACTCTGGACATCCTGGTCAACAATGCCGGCATCCTGCGCGATGTGAGCTTCTTGAAACAGAGCGAGCAGGACTGGAAGCTGGTGCTCGACGTGCACCTCTTCGGCAGCCGCAGCGTGACTAAGGCCGCCTTCCCGGTGATGCGGGAGAAAGGCTACGGCCGCATCGTCATGACCACCTCCGCGGCCGGGCTTTACGGCAACTTCGGCCAGACCAATTACAGCGCGGCCAAGATGGGGATCGTCGGCCTGGCCAACACCCTCAAGTTCGAGGGCGCCAAATATAACATCAAGGTCAACACCATCGCCCCCATCGCCGGGTCGCGGCTCACCGCCCAGGTAATGCCGCCCCAACTTTTAGAGGCGCTCAAGCCCGAATACGTCTCGCCGCTGGTGGCCTACCTCTGCTCCGAGGTTTGCTCGGAGTCGGGCATGATCTTCTCCGTGGGCGGCGGCTACTTCAGCCGGGTGGCCTATTTCGAGGGCGAGGGGGTCTTCCTGGGCACCGAGAAGCCCATCAGCATCGAGGACGTGCAGGCCCGCCTGCCCCAGATCAAGGACCTGGGCAAGGCGGTGGAACCCGCCCAGGCGGTGGACCAGACCATGAAGATCGTGAAGCTGATGAAGCTGGCCTGAACGATGAAAGGGGACAGGGCACGGTGCACAGAATCCTGAAAACCTTGAATCTGAACGTGAACGTATCCGAAATAGGCATGAGGCTTGAGGCAGGAGGCAGGGTTCAGTCATTTTGGATTTCTGATTTTAAATTGGAAGACTCCAGCTAATCCAAAATCTAAAATTCTTTCCGCCGCCAACCGCGAACCACCAACCACCAACCTTGTCCCTCGCTTGACAAGCCTCGGCAAATCCTCTATATAAAGAGGCACTAACGAAGTCGGCCAGAATCATCACCAGGCCCTCACGCAGCTCCTGCACTCCCAAAAAATCTGCGCAATCGGCGTAATCCGCCTTCGCGGAGGACATAGCGCTCCGGCGGAGTCTCTCTGCGGATGATCCTTCTTCGTCATTTCATCAAACTGCGGGCAAGGGTTTTGGACCGGAAAGAATCTCGCGCTTGGGCCGGTATGACTTGACCGCTTTGGACGGGGTGGCGCAGCTGGTGGTGCGGGCGGACGGGAGCGGGGCGATTTTGGTGCAGGTGGATCTGCCTTATGATTCCGAAGTGCATACGAAACCGCTGCCCCTGACCCCGGACCCAACCGTTGAGATCAACGTGGTGCCCTGACCAGCGGTATGACGGCAGAGATGGACCAATAGAAAGGTTCGAGGGGGACCGGTGTTTTTCGCTGTTCCTGACCAAAGAACATTGTCGGCGGCCAACGAGGGGACTGCCTTTTTCGCCGGCCGAGGATTTTCCGGTGGGGGAATGCGTGTCAGGGGCATCGGAAGAGTTGCTCATCGGTGCCTTATCCGGGCCTGAGGGATCTCGGCCGTTAGTTCGCCGCTGGGGGAAAACGCCGCTCTGGCCCGTGCCAGGATGGGCCGAACCCAAGACCCTTCCGGGCTAAATTCCAGGCAGAATGGGGCTTGCTCCTCCCTTGAGAAACAGCCATCAAAATCCATGCCAAGGTATTTTGCCTGGTGGCCGGTCCCCCTTTCCGGGGAAAGCCTCTCGCCTGGAACCTATTAATATTGCTAGCTTTTTTCTCTTTGCCCTTGATGGAGATAAACTCCGGTAAGTTTTAGTGCATCCCGGCTGAGCCAGGTGAATCTATATAGGAAGAGGCGGGTTATATGGGATCCAAGAAAATTTTACTTGACCCGGATTCAAGATTTCCTTAAAATTAATTAAGAAGGGAATGGGGAAATCCTTTCAGATTGTATGAGACACTGGGTCTGGGGGGAGATTTCTGTCTCCCTCGGGGTCCAAGAGTTTGAGATGAGGTTCGGGAAAGGCTAGTTCTAGGGACAGCGCATGGCCAAAGATAAAGAAAAGATATTGGCCGCGGCTCAGAAGCTGGTCCAGAAAGGACAACTGGACAAGGCGATCAAGGAATACCAGAAGGCCCTGGAAGAAGACCGCAAGGACGTCCGCATCCACCTCAAACTGGGCGACCTCTTCGCCAAGCTGAAAAACAAAGACGCCGCGATCAAAGCTTACAGCGACGCCGCCAAGTATTACACCAAGGATGGCTTTTATTCCAAGGCGGTGGCGGTTTACAAGCAAGCCCTGGGCATTGACGACACCCGGGTTGACCTCTACCTGAGCCTCGCCGACCTCTACCACAAGCTGGGTCTGGTCAACGACGCCATGACCCAGTACCACACCGTGGTCGCCTCCTATGAACGCGAAGGTCAAATCAAGGAAGCACTGGACACCCTGAAGCGGATGGTGGACATGGATCCGCGCAACGTGATCCTGGTCACCAAGCTCGCCGAGCTCTATTACAAGAACGGGTTGAAGGCGGAAGGCTACCAGGCCTTTCGCCAGGCCCTGGAGCAGCTCAAGGAAGAGAACCGCTTCGAAGAATACACCCGGATGCTGGAGAAGCTGGCCAAGTCCGATCCGGAAAATCTTCAGAACCTGAAGGAACTGGGGGCTATTTACATCCGCCGCCAGGTCTGGGACCGGGCCTACCAGGTCCTGGGCCGGATCTACAAGACCGATCCCGAAGACCTGGACAACCTCAACAACCTGGCCCAGGTGGCCATCCGTCTCGAGCAGAAAGGCCAGGCGGCCGAGCTGTTCAAGGCTCTGGCCAGCAAGTACAAGGGCAAGGGGCTCAACCAGAAAGCCACCGATGCCCTGCGCAAGGTCTTACAGCTCAATCCGAATGACCCGGATGCCAGGCGGGTGCTGGGAGCCGCGGCGGTGGTGGAAGCGGAGCCGGAGGAGGTTCCGGAAGAGCCGGAGCTGTTAGAGGAAGAGGTCGAGGACGGCCTGGAAGCTCTCGGGGAAGAGAGCGAGGAAGAGGTCACCATCGAAGCCAGCGAGGCCTTGGGGGAAGAGGAGGAGGTGCACCTCAGCCCGGATCAGATCCTGGAGCATCTGACCGAAGCGGATGTGTACCTCAAGTATGGCCTCCGGGACAAGGCCCTGCACCATATCAACGCGGTGCTGAAGTCGGACCCGGCCAACCTCAAAGCCCATCTCCGCCTCAAGGATATCCATGTCGAAGCCGGCGATACCGCCAAGACCCTGGAACTCCTCCATAAGATCGTCCAACTGGGCCAGCAGCAGAAAGACCTGGCCACCGCCCGCCAGGCGCTGGATCAAGTTCTCGAACTGAACCCGAAGGACGCCAAGGCCAAGGAACTGCGAGCCACTTTGGCCAAGGCCGTAGCCGGCCCGGCGCCGGCCAAAGCCGCGCCTGCCCCCAAGGTGGAGGAGGAGGCGCTGGAAGAGGAAGCGGCCCTGGCCGTGGACCTGGAACTGGAAGAACCGGCAGTAAAAAAGCCGGTGGAGAAGCCCAAACCCCCGCCGGCCCCGGCGGCCACAGCCAACCCCGCCCCGCCTGCGCCGGTCAGGCCGGCCGCCCCTGCTCCAGCCAAACCCGCGCCGGCCGCGGCAGCCAAGGATTTCAACGAGGAATTGGAGGAAGCGGAATTTTATCTCCAGCAGGGCCTGGAAGATGAAGCGCGCAAGGTTTTCCTGGGAATCCTCAAGCGGGATCCCGGCCATACCGTGAGCTTGCGCAAACTCCAGGAGCTGGAAGAACCCAAGGTTGAGGCCCAGGTGGAAGAAGAAGTGGTCCAGGAGGGCCCGACCTCGGCTTTCGCCGAAGAGGTTGAAATCGAGGCCGAAGAGGTCGCAGAGGAAATCGAAGAGGAAGTGGCGGAAGAGGTCGAGCGGCCCGCGGCCGCGGCGCCGGCGGCAAAAGCCGCGGAAGCGAAAGCGCCGGCCCCGGCCGCGCCGGCTCCAGCCCCGGGAAAAGCGCCCCCGCCACCCGCACTGGAAGTGGAAGAAGAAGAAGTGGTGGTGGAGGAAGAAGCGCCTCTGGAGATCGAGTTGGAGGTCACGCCTAAAGCGAAGGCGGCTCCTCCACCGCCAGCGAAGGCCGTGGCGCCGGAAGCCGAGACTGAGATCTCCCTGGAAGTGCCCGAGCCGGCACCGCCTCCTCCTTCGCCCGATGAAGAAACGACCTTCATTCCCCCGGTGCTGGCCGGAGGCGAGGATAGCCTGTTCGGCCCGCCCCAGCCTGGTGAAGAACTCTTCGACCTGGCCGCGGAACTGGAAAGCGAAGACCTGGGCGAGGTCTCTTCCGAGATCTCCAGCCTGGGCACCAGCGCCCAGTTCGGCTTCGAAGACATGTTCCGCGCCTTTAAAAAAGGCGTGGCCCAGGTGGTTTCTCCGGAGGAATCCTCGGCCCATTACGACCTGGGTTTGGCTTACAAGGAGATGGGGCTGATTGATGACGCCATCGCCGAGTTCCAGACCGCTATGGCCGGGTCGTTCACCCCCAGCAACTGCCTGCTCATGATCGGGCTGTGCCGCGCCGACCGCGGCGAAACCACCGAAGCCATCGCTTCGCTGCAACAGGCCCTGGCGCTCGAGGGCCTGTCCGAGCAGGAAGCCGGCGGGATCTATTTTGAGATGGGCAAGATCTTCCAGCAGGGCGACGACCTGCCTCACGCCCGCTGGGCCTACGAGCAGGCCGAACAGGCGGACCCCACCATGATGGGTCTGCCCGAGCGGCTGGCGGAGTTGGCCGAGGTCACCGCCGAGGCGCCCGCGGCCGTGGCCCCGGAAGCAACGGCGGCGGAAATCGCCGCCCCTCCCGCGCCGCCGGTGGCGCCGGGCCCGGTGCGGGAAGACGTCCGCCGCGAGACCGCGGCCCTGGACGAGGTGCCGGCCCAGGAACCCGAGCAGCCCAAGCCCATGCAACAGAAGAAAAGCAAGAAGATCAGTTATGTATAATGCTCTTGTCCCGATGAGGGGGCGCGCGCATGGATTACCTTGAATTTTACGGTCTCGAGCAGGAACCCTTTTCCCAGGCGCCGGTGCTCAGGTTCTACTTCAACAGCGCCCAGCATTCCCGGGCCCTGGTCCGCCTCATGTATGCGGCGGACACCATGAAGGGACTGGCCATGCTCATCGGCGACATCGGCACCGGCAAGACCATCCTCGCCCGGCGCATGCTCGACAGCCTGCCCGAGGAAGAATACGAGTCCGCGCTCCTGGTCATCATCCATTCCCACATCACCGCGGACTGGCTGCTCACCCGCATCGCCCGCCAACTGGGAGTGGAAGACCCGGCCCCGGAGAAATTGAAACTCTTGAACCAGCTCTACCACCGCCTGACCGAGCTCCACGACCAGGGCAAGAAAGCGGTGGTGCTGATTGACGAGGCCCAGATGCTCCAGTCCCGGGAGATCATGGAAGAGTTCCGGGGCCTCTTGAACCTCGAACTGCCCGAGGCCAAGCTCATCACCTTCGTCTTCTTCGGCTTGACCGAGCTGGAAGATTACCTGCACCTCGACGAGCCCCTGGCCCAGCGGGTCGCGCTCAAGTGCCACCTCGAATCCTTCAACCGCGAGTCCACCGAAGGCTACATCAACCATCGCCTGCGCCTGGCCGGGGCCAAGAACCTGCTCTTCAACCCCGACGCCATCACCGCCATCCATACCTACTCCCGGGGCGTGCCCCGCCTGATCAATACCATCTGCGACAACAGCCTCTTCGAGGGATTCCTGCTCAAGAAGCGGGTGATCGAGGAGGCCATGGTGCAAAACATCGCCAACGACCTCGGCCTTTTCACCGATGAGGAACTGAAGCGTCGCAAGCCCGTCCGCGCCCGCCGCGGCCCGGGCAAGATCGTCCCGGTCTGGGAAGGCGAGCCGGGCGAAGGCACTCTCCCGGACATGCTGCCGCCTACCCGCCGCATTCATCCGCCGGCCGATGAGAGCACCGAGGCCGAACTGGACCAGGCCATGGCCAAGGCCGGGCTTCGGGAAGCCGCGCCGGCGGCCAGGAAATCCGCTCCGGTCGAGGGCGAGGAAGAGCTCGAAGACATGCTGGACAACATCCTGGAAAAGGAGCCGCCCCCGGCCAAACCCGCAACCGCGACCGTCGCGAAAAAATCCCCTGCTCCGGCGGCCGCCCCGGCCAAGGCCGCGCCCAAAGCGGCGCCCAAAAAAGCCCCGGCCAGCGAGGACGACGAAAAAATTGACGCGCTGTTTGATGATTTGGAAGAGAAGTAACCCATATTGGGGTCAGGTCCTGACAATTCACAATTTAAAGAATCTCCACCCACGTTCGTTGGCGAAACCGTGTTGCTGAAAAAGGCAAGCTGAGAATTGCCCAGGCCGAAGAAAGAGGTAGTGCTCCGTCGAGGCAAATTTGCGAATTGGGAATGTAGGGGCACGGCTTGCCGTGCCCAGGATCAGGGCCGTCGCAAGCCCCGCCCCTACTATGGATTTATCCCGCATTTATCGTTTGGCAAAGCAGTAGGGTTGATCTTGGGAGATAAAGATTGAGGTTATTTGCAGGGTGGCGAGGGGAATTCCACAACCCCCTGCTTCATTCCACCGGTCAACGAAACCAGCAGTTGCGAAAGCTTCCTTAACTTTCAGAGAACAAATTGTGAATTGTCAGGACCTGACCCCGAACCCATTTAGAGTATCGAAATGTAAGGTGCAAACACTTCTTTAAATTGAATTCCTATTTTTGCCGCCCACACTATGATTTCTGCCAGCTTCGGTTCCGGATCGAGAATGCTGCCATCTGTATAAATCGCAATGCGTGAAGCCCGCCGATGATCTAAGCGTTCCCACTCCAACGGCATTCCAAATATTTTCTCGATTTCCTCCCGTTTCCCATATAAAGAATCGAATACGTCTTTCGTTTCCTCTTTGTCTCCTAAATCAAGATAGAGCTCGACACGGAATCGGTTGTCTTTACAGAAAGTGAAGCAGTAGGAAAATCCACTCTTACCAGCGCCGATGGCGTACCAATTTCCATAAGTGCTTTTGGTAGCTGTTGTGAAAGATGGGCTCATCTTTTTCAATTCTCTTAAAAAGAGCTCATAAAATTTAAAATATGCTTGTTGTTTATCTGTGACATCTGGCCCAATAGGTCCCCATTCACTTGGTTGGGCTACAATACGAAAATGCGGTGCGGGCTTGGAATTGTCAATTTGGAGGAGTTCCAATTCAACCCCAAAAAACGATGTTTCTTTTGTTGAGATCGAGTTTAGCCATTCTAAGGCTTGACGGTGTTCGTCACGAAAACTTGGAGAAATCCACACGATAATGCCAGCCTCCAAGCCGGCCGCATAAGCAATCACCTGCCCCAAATGTGAATGATCTGTTTCTTCTAGTTGATTTTCGATAATAACTGGTTTGTTGGTTTGAACTTCCTTCCCCATCAGGTCAACGGCAAAATCACCAACGGCCACTTCACGCTGCACGAGATCAATCTCAATTCCTAGGGCTTCGCTAAGCTTGAAGATGTTATTTTTTAGCCATGGCGTAAATTCACGCGCTTCATTTTTCCAAACTTCGCGTGGGTTCAATTTTTTCAGTTCACCAAGACTGTTCATGATCTTGTTCTCTCTCTCTTAGGAATTCTATCTTCTCTTTAGCTACCTTGTCAAATTGTTTAAGAACCTCTTTGGGTAGGCAAATGTCAAGGAATCATCAGCCCCCCGTCAATCGGCACCACCGCTCCGGTCATGAAGGCGGCGTGGTCGGAGCAGAGGAAAGCGACGAGCGGGGCCACTTCCTCCGGCTCGCCCAGCCGGCGCAGCGGGATGTTTTTCAAGTAGCGGTCGAGCTAGTCCTGGTCTTGGAGCAGGTGCGCGATCAGCTCGGTGCGGATCCAGCCCGGGGCCACCGCGTTGACGGTGATGTTATAGCGCGCCCATTCGATGGCCATGGCCCGGGTGAAGTGGGCCACTGCGGCCTTGCTCGCGTGGTAAACGGCCTGGTTGGCCGCGGCCACGAAAGCGCCGACCGAGGCGGTGTTGACGATGCGGCCGAACTTCTGGCCGATCAGGTGCGGACCCACGGCCTTGGTGAAGAGGAACATGCTCTTGAGGTTGGTGTCCATCACCCGGTCGTAGTCGGTCTCGGAGGTCTCGAGCAGCGGCTTGGCCAGCTCCATGCCGGCGTTGTTGATGAGGAGGTGCAGCCCGCCCAGTTCCCGGAGCACGAGCTCCACCACCCGGGCCACCGACTCGGCCGAGGTCGCGTCGGCCGGCGCGGTCAGCGCCGTCCCTTCTTTCTCCCGGATCCGCTTGGCGGTCTCCTGGAGCTGGCTCTCGGTCCGCGCGGTCACGCACACCGCGGCCCCGGCCTCGGCCAGGGCGAGCGCAATGGCCCGGCCCATGCCCCGGCCGGCGCCGGTCACGATGGCGACCTTGTCCGATAAATCAATCGCGATTCCCATTCACGACTTCATCCTTTAAAAAGCCGGTCTGATGTTAAGCCGAGCAGATGGTGAAGTCAATCCAGATAGCCGGGGAACGTCCTTCCATCGGCTGGCCCTTGGATCGCGCGAAGCTTGACGGAACCGAGGGCCGGAGATAGAATAACAACTAATGGTGGACAAAATTAAGAAGGGGAACCTGGGCGAAATCGCCTTTCCCAAGATCTTTTACTCGATCAGCGGCAAAGGCCGGACCGGGGTGCTCAACGTCGTGGATGAGAAGGACGCGGTGGTGCGCAAGCGCCTGTATTTCCTGGGCGGAGACACGGCCTTTGTCAAGTTCGGCCCGATGGAGGAATGCCTGGGGCAGATCTTGATCCGGCGCCAGTTCATCACCGAGGACCAGTTGGAAGAGGCCATGGAGGAAGTGGCAGTAGCCCCGAAGCTTTTGGGCCAGGCCCTGATCCAGAAGAAGCATATCACCGAGCCGCAGCTCGAGGACGCGCTTCGGCTCCAGGCCCAGGAGAAGCTCATCTCCTGCTTTGCCTGGACCGACGGCAACTTCGAGTTCCAGGAAGAATCGGTTTCCACTTTTTCCCACCAGGTGTCGCTGTTCAAGATCCAGCCCGAGCAGGTGGTGGTGGAAGGGGTCAACCGGCACTTCACCCTGGAGCGGATCGAGAAGGAGTTCGAGCACCTCAAGAACAAGTGGCTCAAGCTTTCCGCCGAGTTCGTCAAAAAGAAAGAGTTCTTCGGATTTTCGGCCGCGGAGTTGGGGGTGGTCCTCCATATTGACGGCGGCCGGCCCTTTGCCAAGATCATCGGCGCCAGCGACCTGGGCCTGACCCGGACTTTGAAGCTGCTTTACTCCCTGATGGTCACCGGGATGGTGGAGATCACCGAGGCGGTTTCGGTGGCCAAGGTGAAGCGGCGGAAGGAATCCGCGGTTCGGCGCCAGGAGGAGACCTTTATCCTGCCGGAGATAGACCCGAACCTGGTGGCCGCGGAGCTGGGGGTGGAGCCGGGGAGCGAGGCGGAAGCCGCGGCCGCGGCTGCGGCCACCGTGGCGGCCAAGGCCGCGGCGCCGGCCAAACCCGGGGCTAAGGTTAAGCCCAAGGCGATCCCTGATGACCAGGCCCTGGCCGTCCGCCAGATCAGCGACCTCCTCTTCAGCAACCGGCGGGAGGCCTTGGCCGCCCTGTTTCCGGGCCGGGGCGACGGGGGCAGAAAATTCGGCGAGCTCATGGTCTCCAAGGAACTGATTGACAACAACCAGCTCTCCACGGCCATGCACAAGATGCGGGAGGAGGGCGGGAGCCTGCTCACCAACCTGGCCAAGGTGGGCGCGATTGACGAGGAGCTCTTGTCCGAGTTCCTCAGCCAGCACTTCGGGGTGCCCGCGGTCAACCTGGATGAACTGGAGCTGGAGCAGGAGATCGTCAGTCTGGTCCCGGAGGAGTTGGCCAAGAAATACAAGGCCATCCCCATCAACCGCACCGGCAAAACCCTGGTGGTGGCCATGGCCGACCCCACCAACATCGAGGCGATTGACGAGATCAAGTTCCTCACCGAATACAACGTGGAGGTGGTGGTAGCCACCGAAATCCAGATCAAGAACGCCCTGGACAAATACCACGACTCCACCGCCATGCTCGATGAAGTGATGATGAGTTTTGACGACTCGGACATTGACCTGGCCGAGACCAAGGAGGAGGACGAGAGCCTCTCGGACATGGAGAAGGCGGCCCAGGAGGCGCCGGTGGTCAAGCTGGTCAACAACCTGTTTGTGGACGCGCTCCACAAGCGGGCCTCGGACATCCACATCGAGCCTTACGAAACCGCCTTCCGCATCCGCTACCGGATTGACGGCGCCCTCTACCCCATCGCCACCCCGCCCATGAAACTCAGAAGCGCGATCGCCTCCCGGATCAAGATCATGTCCCGCATGGATATCTCCGAGCGCCGGATGCCGCAGGACGGCCGGATCAGCCTCAAGATCGGCAACAAGAAGATTGACTTCCGCGTCTCCACCCTGCCCACCCTCTGGGGCGAGAAGATCGTGTGCCGGCTCCTGGACAAGAGCACCCTCAAGGTCAACTTGACCGACCTGGGCATGGAACAAGTGCAGCTCGATAATTTTAAATGGGGCATCTACCGGCCTTACGGCATGGTGCTCGCCACCGGGCCCTCCGGCTGCGGCAAAACCACCACCCTCTACTCCGCCCTGCTCGAACTCAACAAGGTCAGCGACAACGTCTCCACCGCCGAGGACCCGGTCGAATACAACCTGGAAGGCATCAACCAGGTGCAGATGCGGGACGAGATCGGGCTCAACTTCGCCGCCGCGCTCCGCTCCTTCCTCCGCCAGGACCCGGACGTGATCATGGTCGGCGAGATCCGCGACTTCGAGACCGCGGAAATCGCGGTCAAGGCCGCGCTCACCGGCCACGTCGTCCTGTCCACCGTGCACACCAACGACGCGCCGTCCACCGTCAACCGCCTCCTGAACATGGGCGTGGAGCCCTTCCTGGTCACCGCCGCGGTGACCACCATCTGCTCGCAGCGCCTGGTGCGCAAGCTCTGCCCCGATTGCATGTATCCGGTGGAGACCACGCCCGAAGCCCTGCTCGAACTGGGGGTGCCGGAAGAAGAGTTGGACGGTTTTGTCCCCTATGAGGGCAAGGGCTGCCCCAACTGCCACGACCGCGGCTACCTCGGCCGCAGCGCCTTGTTCGAGGTGTTGAACATCCGCGGCGAGATCGCCGAGATGATCCTCTCCGGCGCCACCCCCATCGAGCTCAAGCGCGAGGCCATGCGCCATGGCATGGTCACCTTGCGCATGGCCGGGCTCCACAAGGTCAAGTCCCGGGAAACCTCGCTCTCGGAAGTGACCCGGACCACCATGGCGGATGTTATCTCCGGCGAGAAGAAATAGCTTCCCGGTCTCAGGGAGCCGAGCGTCGAGGGATCCGCCCGGGGAAACGGTCGGCTTCTTTCGGGAGCGGGGAGGCCCCGCCGGCCGGGGCAGGTCAAGGGAACGATAGTCCCTTACGGCTGAAATTGTTGCCAAAGTGGTCATGATTTTATGCAGGAATGAAAGAAGAGGTTTCACGCCAAGGCGCTAAGCCGCGAAAGTGAGGAGAAAGAGGGAAGCAGCCGACGCCAAGAACTTTAAGCCGCCCAGGGTTGTTCCTTTGCGACTTGGCTTCTTGGCGGCGCAGGGGGGCAAAGAGCAAAGCCAGAGCAAGCCGGCGCCGGCCACTGGATGGGCAAGCTTGAACCCTTGGCGTCTTTGCGCCTTTGCGTGAAATCTTCCCCCTTTGCTTTGGTTCCGGCTCGGCCGGGTTAGGATAAACGGCATGGAGGTCTGGATCTACGGGGTGCGGCCGGTGGAAGAGCTCTTGCGCCGCCGGCCCCATCAGGTGGCCGAGGTCTGGCTGGCCCGCCAGGATGAGGTCCAGCGCCGGATCCGCCGGCAAGCAGAGGCTTCGGGCATCCGCTGCCGAGTCTGCCGGCCGGAGGAAATTGCCAAGCGAGCCCAAAGCTCGGCCCACCAGGGCATCGCCGCCCGCGCGCCGCTCCCCGAATACCTGGACTGGCAGGGGCTTCTCGCCAAGCTCCGCAAAGCCCAGGCCGCTTCGCTCCTCGTCCTCGACTGCATCCAGGACCCGCAAAACCTGGGGGCCTTGCTGCGGGTGGCGGAGGGCGTCGGCGCCCGGGCCGTGGTTATTCCCCAAGACCGCGCCGCCGGCTTCAGCCCCGCGGTGCTCTCGGCCTCGGCCGGGGCCGGGGAGTGGGTCCCGCTGGTCCAGGTGAAGAACTTGCGGCGGGCGCTTGAGGAGTTGAAGCCAGAGGGCTTCTGGGTGGTCGCGGCCGATCCCGGAGGCGAGCGGGACTTCCAGGAAGTGGACTATCCGGCCCGGACCGCGCTGGTCATCGGTTCCGAGGGCGAGGGCATCCGGCCCTTGGTGCTCCGGGCGTGTGACCAGCGGGTGCGGATTCCGCTCCGGGGCAAGGTGATGAGCCTCAATGCAGCGGTGGCCGCGGGGGTGGTGTTATTCGAGGTCGTGCGCCAGGCCCAAGCCCGGGAAAAGGGGCCGGACCACCGAAAAGGGCCCAAGACGCCGGCTCCATAATTTCACTTGACATCCGGCCCGGCTCTGGCCTATCTTTGAGAGGCCAAACTTTTAATCCGGGGAATAATCTAAGAACCTTAAAGAAGGAGGTAGTTTCATGGGACTGTTGGATGGAAAAGTAGTTGCGATTACGGGCGCGGGCGCCGGCATTGGCCGGGAGGAGGCGCTGTTGGCGGCCAAGCAGGGGGCCAAGGTGGTGGTGAATGACTTGGGCGGGGCGCGGGACGGCTCCGGCGCCAGCGCCAAGGTGGCCGAGCAGGTGGCCGAGGAGCTCCGGAAGATGGGCGGGCAAGCCATCGCCCATACCCTGGACATCTCGACCACCGAGGGCGGCAACAGCCTGATCAAGATGGGCGTGGACAAGTGGGGCCGCTTTGACGCGCTGATCAACAACGCCGGCATCCTCCGCGACAAGATGAGCTTCAACATGACCGATGAGGAGTGGGACTCGGTGATCAAGGTGCACATGCGCGGCCACTTCATGTGCGCCCGGGCCGCGGTTTCCTATTTCCGGGAAGCGGCCAAGCAGAACAAGCTGCCCAACGGCGGCGCCATCGTCAACACCTCCAGCACCTCCGGGCTTTTGGGCAACGCCGGCCAGGTCAACTACGGCGCGGCCAAGCTCGGGATCGTGGGCATGTCCAACGTGCTCGCGCTCGAGTTCGCCAAGTATAACATCCGGATCAACGTGATCGCGCCCATGGCCCTGACCCGGCTGACCGAGGATCTGCCCATCGCCGGCATGCTCAAGGCCGCCACCCCGGCCCATATCGCGCCCCTGGTCATCTTCCTCTGCTCCGACGCCGCGGCCGGCATCACCGGCCAGGTCTTCGGCGTGTTCGGCAATGTCTTCCAGCTCTGGCGCCTGCCCCGGCCGGCCCACTTCTGGCAGACCAAGGACGTCTGGGACCCCAACGACATCGCCAAGCTGGCGGGCGAGATCAAGGCGCTGATCCCCAAGGTCAACCCGCCCTACATGCCCGGATCGCCCGGTCCCAAGATGGCCTAAGCAAGGGAGCGGAGCCTCGGGGCTTGACCAATTGATTTCGGAAAATCGGGTAGGGGCACGGCGTGCCGTGCCCCTACTTTGTCTTCGCAAGGTGGGTCATGAAAAAGTGGCTTTTGCTTTTACTTCTTCTCCTGGTCGGATGCGTCTCGGCCTGCAACGAAGAGCTGCGCTACCTGCTCCAGCAGGCGCCCGGCCAGATCGCGATCCTGCTCCACCGCGAAAAAATCGCCACGATGCTGGAGAATCCGGACCTCGACCCGGAAGCCCGCCGCAAGCTGGAGCTGGTCCTGGACGTGAAGCGTTACGCCGAGGACCGGATCGGCCTGGTCCACAATCAGAATTACTCGGTCTATACCCAGATTGACCGCGACGCCGTGGTCTATACCCTCTCGGCCTGTCCGCCCCTTTCCTTCCAGGCCAAGACCTGGAAGTTCCCGGTCGTGGGCGAGGCTCCCTACCTCGGCTTCTTCAAGAAAGCCGACGGCGAGAAAAAGAAGGCCCGGCTCGAAGCCGAGGGCTACGATGTCTACCTCCGGCCGGCCGGCGCTTACTCCATGCTCGGCATCGCCTCGGATCCGATCTACTCGCCGCTCTTGAAGCTTAACGACGCCGAGCTCGCCAACCTCGTGGTCCACGAGCTCTCCCACGCCACCATCTGGGTCCCGGGCCAGGTCGAGTTCGACGAGAGCGTGGCCCTGTTCATCGGCAACGAAGGCTCCCTGGAATACCTGGAGAAGCGCTTCGGCGCGGACGCGGACCCGGTGCGCTACGCGCTTGGCGCCAACGAGGACGACAAGACCTTTTCCGTCTTTCTCAGCGGGCTTTACCAGGAGCTGGACCAGCTCTACCAGAGCGACTTGAGCGACGCCGGGAAACTCGAGCGCAAGGCCGAGATCATCGCGGCCGGCCGCCGGCGTTTCCGCGAAGAAGTCCTGCCCCGGATGAAGACCGACGACTACCGGCGCTTTCCCGAGAGCGTGCTCAACAACGCCTCCATCCTCCAGCGCAAGCTCTATTACAAGGACGTGAGCCTGTATTACCGGGTCTTCGACGCCCATCACCGCGAGCTGCGCGCCACCGTGGACTTCTTCAAAGAGATCGCGAAACCGGGCGGCGATGTCGAAGCCGCGGTCCGCCAGTGGCTGGATCAGCGCCAGCCTTGACCTGCGGCAATGGCGCGGACGGCCTTCCTTCAGCGCGCGGTTCCCGGCTTCGGGCTGGGAGCCGGGGCCGGACTGCTGCTCGTCCTGGTGCTGGCCGGGCCCGAGGGGAAAGCGACCGGAGAAAGTGGTCCCGGCATGCGCGGCAATCCGTCCGCCCGTTTCCAGGAATTGAAGCTCGCCCAGGTCGAGATCGAGGATGAATTCTGGTCGCCCCGGATCGAGCGGCTCCGCACCGTGACCTTGCCCGCCCAGTGGGAGGAGCTCGAGGCGCACCACCACCTGGACAACTTCCGGGTGGCGGCCGGCAAAAAGCCGGGCGTGCACCTGGGACCGGTGTTCCTTGATTCCGATCTGTATAAGTGGCTGGAGGCCGCCGCTTACGTGCTGGCCCGGCATCCGCAGGACCAGGAGCTGGCGCGCCGGGTGGAAGAAATCTCGGACTTGATCGCCCAGAGCCAGATGCCGGACGGCTACCTCAATACCTATTACCAGAGCCTCGCGCCGGAGCGGCGCTGGGTCAACCTGCTCATGAACCATGAGCTTTACTGCGCCGGCCATTTTATTGAGGCGGCTTGCGCGCGCACGGAAACCTCGGGAAAAAACTCTCTTTTGCCAATAGCGGAGAAGCTGGCGGATCACCTCGTCGCCACCTTCGGCCCCGGCCGGAACGAAGGCGTGCCCGGCCACGAGGAGATCGAGCTCGCGCTGATCCGGCTCTACCGCCAGACCGGCAAGCCAGAGTATCTGGAGCTGGCTGACTTCTTCGTGCACCAGCGCGGCCGCAACCCCCACTTTGCCCGCGACCTGGTCCGGGCGCTGTGCGACCAGGCCCGGCTCAACTCCATCGTCCAGGAGAAGAGGAAGCCCTATCTTTTCGCTGCCGCCGCGGAGGACACTTCCTCCTACGGCGCCGCCGTCATTCCCCCGCGGCTTCTACCCCGCATCCTGGCCAACTTCTACACCGGCCGTTACTTCCAGGCCGAGAAGCCCCTGGAGCAGCAGACCGTGGCCGTGGGGCACGCGGTCCGGGCCATGTATTTTTACACCGGCGCCGCCGACCTCTACCTGGAGACCGGCGAGCCGGGCTTGCTCGCGGCCCTGAAGACCATCTGGGACAACACCATCGCCCGGCGGACCTACATCACCGGCGGCATGGGCGCGCTTCCGGTGATCGAGGGCTTCGGCCGGGATTACGAGCTGCCCAACCGCTCCTACACCGAGACCTGCGCGGCCATCGGCTCGTTCTTTTTCTCCTGGCGACTGCTCCGCGCCACCGGTGAGGCCCAGTATGCCGAGCAGATGGAGCGCACCCTCTACAACGCGATCCTCTCCGGCATCTCCCTGGACCAGCGCCACTATTTTTACGGCAACCCGCTCACCTCCCACGGCGAGCACGAGCGCCGGGAATGGTTCCTGGTGGCCTGCTGCCCGCCCAACCTCGCCCGGGTCCTGGCTTCACTCGAGCGCTACCTCTACGGGCAGAGCGAGGACGGCGTCTGGGTGCATCAGTATGTCGGCGGCCGGGTCCGCTTCCCGCGGCCCGAGGGCGAGGCGGCGCTCCGGGTCGAGAGCGGATTCCCCTGGCAGGGCAAGGCGCGGCTGCAAATGGAGGTGGAGCGGCCGATGCGCTTCGCCCTGCGACTGCGGGTGCCGGCGTGGGCGAAGCAGGCGCAGGTCCGCGTGAACGGGAAGGCGGTGGAGGAAAAAGCGGTGCCGGGAACCTACGCGGTTCTTGACCGGGACTGGCAAAGCGGCGATGTCGTGGAGCTGGAATTCCGGATGGAAACGGAAGCGGTCTTTGCCCCGCCGCCGGTGAAAGAGAACCGGGGCCGGGCGGCGATCATGCGCGGCCCGCTGGTGTATTGTCTGGAGGACAAGGACAACGCCGCACTGGACGTGCATCGGGTGAAGATCTCCCCGGAACCCCAATGGGCGGCGGGTTATCAGCCGGAGTTGTTGGGCGGCCTGGTGGCCGTGAGCGGCCGCACCCGGGAAGGCGCGCGGTTCCGGGCCATCCCCTATTACGCCTGGGGCAACCGCGGCCGGGCGAACATGGCCGTCTGGTTAATCTAACATTTGGGGTCAGACCCCAAATGTTAGATTAAGCGGCGAAGAGGAGGGATCATGAAGATCAACATTGGCAGCTTTTTGACCAGGCGGGCCCTGCTCAGCCCGGACCAGGAGGGCCTGGTCTGCGAGCAGGTGCGGCGGACCTTCAAAGAGCTCAACGCCCGGGCCAACCAGTTGGCCCATGCCCTGCGCGCGCTGGGCGTGGGCCACGGCGACCGGGTGGGTCTGCTCGCGCTGAACGAGGCGGAGTATTACGACCTGCTCTTCGGCCTGGGCAAGATCGGCGCGGTCCTGGTGCCGATCAACTACCGGTTGGCCGCGCCGGAGATGAGTTACATCCTCAACGATTGCGGGGCCAAGGTCTTCGTCTTCGGCAAGGAATACGCGGAGACGGTGAAGTCGTTCCGCCGGGAGATCCCGGCCGAGCACCTAATCGCGATCGGAGGCACCACGCCGGAGTGGGCCAAGTCCTACGAGGCCCTGATCACGAAGGAACCCGCGGCCGAGCCCGAGCTCGTGGGCGGCGACGACGACACCCTTACCATCCTCTACACCTCCGGCACCACCGGCCGGCCCAAGGGCGCTATGCTCACGCACCGGAATTATTTCTGGACCTCGGTCACCATGCAGGTTACCCTGGGCGACTGCGGGGACACCTTTTTAGTGGCGCTGCCCCTGTTCCACATCGGCGCCCTGGCCGGGGTGCCCATGTTCGTGCACTACGGCCAACGCGCGGTCTTGCTGCGCAGCTTTGACGCCAAGCGCTTTTTAGAGCTGATCCAGGAGGAAAAGGTCACCGGCTTCGGCTCGGTGCCGCAACTGCTGATGTTCCTTAAGCTGGTGCCGGGGTTTGACAAGCGCATGTTCAAGACGGTGAAGATCATCCTGGTTTACGCGGCGCCGGTGCCGGTGGCGCTGATCCAGGAGTACGCCGAAGTCGGGATTGAGATCCGCCAGCTCTACGGGCTGACCGAATGCACCGGCCCGGCCACGGTGATAGACTCGAAGCACGCCATCCCCAAGGCCGGCTCCTGCGGGCTGCCTTTCTTCCATACCGACCTGCGCGTGGTCCGGGGCGACGGCAGCGAGGTGGGACCCGAGGAATTGGGCGAGGTGATCATGCGCGCGGACAATGTGATGAAGGGTTACTTGAACCAGCCCGAAGCTACGGCGGAGACCATCATGGACGGCTGGCTCCACACCGGCGACATGGCCAAGAAAGACGCGGACGGTTACCTCTACATCCTGGACCGCAAGAAGGACATGATTATTTCCGGCGGAGAGAACATCTACCCGGCGGAGATCGAGGACGCGATCCTGCATCATCCCCAGGTGACGGACGTGGGCGTGATCGGGTGCCCGGACCCCAAGTGGGGCGAGGCGGTCAAGGCGATCGTGGTGAAAAAGCCGGGAGCGGCGCTGACCGAGGCCGAGCTGATCGAGTGGTGCCGGGACAAGATCGGCAAGTTCAAAATTCCCAAGCAGGTGGTCTTTGCCGACGCGATCCCGCGCACCCCGACCGGCAAGATCCTCAAGCGGGAGCTCCGGCGGAAATACAATTGATCAAGGGCAAAAAGCTGAGCGGGTGCGCTTGCCGGCCGCGCCGGGCTGGGTTACCTTCATCTGATGCGGACGCGAAGGACTAAATCGGAGCGGACCCTGATCGGGATCACGCCGGACTTTGATCCGGCCGAGAAGATCCCGGTGCGGGCCCCGGGCGAGGGCACACTCTACCTCAAGGACCGCTACGTCCGCGCTTTCACCGATCTCGGCGCGGTGCCGGTGATCCTGCCCCTCCTGGCCAAGCCCGGGCTGATCGAGGGAATGCTGGAGCGGCTCGACGGTGTGGTCATCTCCGGCGGCGGCTTTGACATCCACCCCCGCCATTACGGCGAAGAGCCGATTGCACCTTTACATAGCATCAAGGAAAACCGCACCGACTTCGAGTTCGAGCTGTTGCGCCGGGCGCTCCGCCGCGACTTGCCGGTGCTCGGCATCTGCGGCGGCATGCAGGCGATTAACGTGGCCTTTGCCGGCAGCCTCTACCAGGACCTCGCCCGCCAGCGGCCGGAAAGCCTGCCCCACCAGCAAGAGGCCCCCAAGACACAGCCTTCCCACTCGGTAACCGTGACGGCCGGCACGCTGCTGGCCCGAGTCCTGGGCCGAAAGAGCCGCGAGCGCGTGCTCCAGGTCAACAGCACCCATCACCAGGCGGTCAAAGAACTGGGCCGCGGGCTGGTGGTCAACGCCCGCTCGGAAGACGGCCTGGTCGAGGCCATGGCCAGTGTCAAGCACGGCTTCGTGCTCGGCGTGCAGTGGCACCCCGAGGTGATGGTGCCCGAATACCCGGAGCAAGTCCGCCTCTTCCGCGCCTTCGTGGCCGCCGCCTTAATCTAACATTTGGGGTCTGACCCCAGTTAACGGACGCGGTGTCTGGGGCGGGTCGGCCCAGGGGCGGGTCCCATTTTGATCTCCAGTTGATACATCTCCACCGCTTCCGGGCTGTCCGGGGCGATTCGCAGCACCGCTTCGACCTGGGCACGCGCCCGGCGCTGGTCTCCCATCTGGTAAAAGATCTTGGCCAGGTTGGCGTGCACTTGCACGTTGCCGGGTTCCCGGCGCAAGACCGCCTCCAGAGCGGCTACGGTCTCGGGGATCTGCCGGCGCAGGAAATAGATGCGGGCAATGTTCTTGAGGTAAAGGGTCTGGTCCGGGTTCAGGCGCGCGGCCTGGCGGTAATGGGCCAGGGCGTGGTCCAGGTCCTGCCTTTGCTCGGCCAGGTAACCGAGGTTGTTGATCACCGAGGCGTTGCGCGGCTCCAGGCGGCGGGCTTGGCGCAGCAGCGCCTCCGCCTCGGGGAATTGCTGACGGCGCAGGTCCACCGTGGCCAGGTAATTGAGGGCGAGCGCGGAATCGGGCCGGTCGCGGATCGCGGCCTGGCAATAACCCGCGGCATCGGCCAGCTCCGCCTGGCGGCTCTTCAGGGCGCAGAGATAAAAAACCACTTCCCATCGGTCCGGCGCGTCCTTCTGAAGCGAGTCCAAGAAGGACTTGGCCGCGTCCAGTTGTCCTTGCGCAAGCGCCGTTTCCACCAGGGCCAGGCGGACCTGAAAATCATCGGGGAAGCGGGCCGCGGTCCGCACCAGGAGGGCCCGGCCGGCCGGTCCCTGGTTCTCGGCGATCAGGGCCAGGCCCAGGTCTTGCCAGGCGAGCGGCGATTCCGGGAAATTGGAGACCTGCCCTCGCGCCCGGTCCAGCTCTTTTTGATAGGTCCAGGCGCGTTCGGCGCTCAACCCCAGGAAACAGAGGGCGGCGATGCCGCACACCAGGGCCGCCACCCGGGTGGTGGTCTCGGGAAAAAACGATTCCATCCGCAGGCGGCGGATGATGCCATAGCTGAAAAACGAGAGCAGCAAAGGACCGGCGAGATAAATACCGGGAAGCTGCAAGAGAGGGATGGCCGCGCCCAGCAGGCCGAGTAAATAGACGACATGCCAGAACCAGTGAGGCGGTTGAGAAGGGCGCGCAGAAAGGCGGGGGCCGAACCCCCAGGCGAACAGCAGGATGGCCAAAGCCAAGGCTAAAGCCAAGAGCCAAGACCAGTTCCAGTGCGGGTGGGGGAAGAAAGCGGCGACCAGGGTCAGGACCCGGACCTCGCCGGCGACTGGATGGAGCAGAGCGGAGCGGAAAAAGTTTTCCCACGACTCGCCCAAGCCCAGGCCCAGAGCCAGGTCCACCAGGGAGACGAGAAAGAGCAGGACCAGGACTTCCCAGTTGCGCGGGACCGGCCGGGCCTGGAAGAGGATGGGCCAGGTGAGAGCGGCGAGCACGACCATGGCCGCGGGATGACAGCCGAGGGCGAGGAGGTAAAAGAGCACCCCGAAGAGGAGCGAGGCGGGCTGCTCGTGT
>Ga0315291_10002761_pt1 | contig 22841 bp, 17 predicted proteins | sample YL17G12_20_MG_FD_203070 | JGI IMG/M metagenome (GOLD analysis project Ga0315291, IMG submission 203070) | Sediment microbial communities from Yellowstone Lake, YNP, Wyoming, USA - YL17G12_20 | ecosystem: Environmental > Aquatic > Freshwater > Lake > Sediment | place: USA: Wyoming | collected... | reverse complement strand
AGCGTATATTACAAAAAAATCTAAATTTGATATATCCTGCCTAATAACAATAATATCAGAAAATCCAGATAGTTACATGTTTCATACTCCTTCTATTTCAAAAGTTGAAAAACAAGCAGAAGTAATGAATATTCCTTTAATTATCCAAAGGACAAAAGGTGAAAAGGAAGAAGAATTAAAGGATCTAGAAAATGCAATAAAAAAAGCAAAAACTGAATTTGGTATAGAATATATTATCACAGGTGCTGTAGAATCTGTTTACCAGAAATCAAGAATAGAAAAAATATGTAAAACTTTTGATCTTAAATGCTTTAATCCTTTATGGCATAAAGACCAAATAGAGCTTCTAGAAGATTTAATAAAAAATAATTTTGATATAATTATTACAGGGGTTTTTGCTTATCCTCTTGATGAAAAATGGCTTGGAAGAAAAATCGATAAAGAGTTTATAAAAGAAGTTAAAAACCTACAACAGAAATATAAAATAAATCCAGCAGGAGAAGGTGGAGAATTCGAGTCGTATGTGTTAAACTGTCCATTATTCTCAAGAAAATTAAAGATTAAAGATAAAAAAATTTTTGGAAAAAAGAATTCTTGGAAACTAGAAATAGATATTGTATAATTAAAATATTTAAAATAAAAAAGTTTAAATTAAAAGAAGGGATGGTAGTCTGTATGCAGGGGGAGAAAATAGATGAATAAAATATTTACAATAGGAATTTTAATTATATTAATAGCGTCTACTTTTTCAGTATCATCATCAACCGAAAAAACCGCCATTGATGATACTAATAAAAACCTGAAAGAAATTCAAGAACAATTCAATGAATTTCTTAATACTTTTTTTAAAAAGGGATTGGAAGAAAAAATAAGTAATATTGAAAATGAAGATGGATTTTTTAAAAATACCTATTTGGTTTTTATGCGTGATGGTACTCCTTTAGCAACAGATGTTTATCTACCCATTATTAGACATAAACCACATGGTACTATATATCTTCAAACGCCCTACGGAAAAGATGATTTATTCCAATTGGGGGTTATAATAGCATTAATGGGATGGCCAACGGTTATACAAGATATAAGAGGCACACATGATTCAGGGGGCACTTTTCAAGGATACAGAGAAAGTCAAAATGATGGGCCAGATACTCTTTCTTGGATTGCTTCACATAATTGGTCTAATGGTAAAGTTGCTTCAATAGGTCCATCTGCTCTAGGAATTACTCAATATTTTATGGCTGGGGCAAACCCTCCAGAACTTGCTTGCCAAGGTGTAATGGTTGCAACGCCAGATATACATAAATATGCTGCTTATCAAGGAGGAGAATTTAGGAAAAACCTTGTTGAGGAATGGTTAGAAGGTATCAATTGTTCTTATCTTTTACAAGAAATAAAAGATCATGAGAATTATACGGATGAAACATGGATCAATGTAACTCTTGATGACAACTGGCAAGATGTAAATGTTCCAGCAATCCATATGGGTGGATGGTATGATATTTTTTTACAAGGAACAATTGATGCTTATTATGGTTATCAACATCTTGGAGGGCCTGGCGCAAAAGGTAAATCTAAACTTATAATAGGACCTTGGTGGCATGGAGGAGCTATATCTTATAAGCAAGGTGAGTTAACTTATCCTGAAAACTCTAGAAGAATCATTGATTTGCTCCTTTTATTTCTTGAAATGGCAAATGAATATACAATGAATAAAAATACTAGTTTTGATGAAAGACCTTCTGTTTGGTATTATACTATGGGTGATGTTGATGTTATAGATGCTCCAGGTAACGAGTGGCATTATGCAGATGATTGGCCAGTACCTGCAAATAATATCTCCTGGTATTTCAATAATAATGGAATTTTAAGTAAAAACATTCCAAAAACAAATTTACCACTTACATATGCTTATGACCCAACTAATCCCGTCTCAACAATCGGAGGACAAAATTTAGATTTACCAGGTGGACCATTTGATCAAACTTCTATTGAAGGTAGAAGTGATGTTTTGCTTTTTACAAGTGATATTTTAATAGAGCCATATGAGGCTACTGGACCAATAAAGGCAAGGGTTTTTGTCTCGTCAGATTGCAAAGATACTGATTTTACTGTAAAATTATCAGATGTATATCCTGATGGTAAATCAATGCTTATCACAGATGGAATACTTCGTATGAGAAATAGAAATGGTACAGATCATTGGGAATTTATGCAACCAAGCATAGTCTATGAGGTCGAGGTCGATATGTGGAGTACCTCTTATATCTGGAACACAGGTCATAGGATAAGAGTTGCTGTTTCATCATCAAACTACCCAAGGTTTTTAGCTAATCCAAATACCCAGGATCCAATCGATAAAAATACAACATATAATTTAGCTACAAATACACTATTTATTGATAGTACCCATCCATCATGTATTATTTTTCCAGAAATTGAAAAAAGATTACCTAGTAATCCTCCTAGTAAACCAACAAAACCCTCAGGTTTAAGAAATATAGTTAAAAACTTATCTTTTAAATATACTAGTTTAACAGTTGATCCAGATTATGATAATGTGTATTTATTGTTTGATTGGGGTGATGGTAACTCCAGCGGTTGGTTAGGACCCTATTCTTATGGTGAAAAAATTAGCGCTCATCATATCTGGAGAGAAAATGGAACCTTTGAAATAAGGACAAAGGCTAAAGACGTTAATGGAACCCAAAGCCTATGGTCTGATGTCTTATCTGTTAGTGCGATAAATTTGAGGCAAACAAAATTTATGAGAATGCTTGAACCTTTTCCCTATCTAAAACGCTTATTTTCCCTATTTCTATAATTTTTTTATATAAATACTTAAAACAATTATTTTTATATAATGAAATGCATTAACAATGTTAATTAAGGGGAGTTGAAAATGAAAAAGATGACAATTTCAATTTTAATCGTTTTTTTTATTGGTATACTTAATTTATCTGTAGTATCAGCAAATTTGAATTTATCTGATAACGAAATATATACTGAAAGTAAACAAACTAGTTATGTTTTTAGTGAAAATTATAGCGTGCAATGGGAGATGAATTTTGGTTCAGACTGGGATTATGGTGCAAGATATGAAGGACCTCAACCAATAGGTGATTGTGACAATGATGGTAAAAATGAAATGCTAATTGGAGGGAGAGATGGTAAAATAAGAGTTTTTGAATGGGATAAAACAAAAAAAACATATCTGGAGATGCATACAATTTTTTGTCCATTTTATCCACTTGCTAGTTTGGATCCAGGTGGCTTTGCAATAGGTGATTTAGACAATGACAGAAAAAATGAAATCGGTGCAACGTTTGGTACATCTGTTCATAAATGGGTTCTAGATGAATATAAAACCATTGGTTTTAATAATTGGATATTCTTAAATGGTGGAGGAAGTGCTGATTGTCTTATAGGAGATTATGATGATGACGGGAGAAATGAGCTTATTGTTAGTGGTGGCCCAATGTGGGGTGAAGAGAGTAAGGTCCCTGATATTGTTATTTTTAGATTAGGCGCCTTAGGACTTGTAAAAGAGGCGATATGGGATAATCCTTATTCTAGCCAAGGTTATGTGTATATGCCTGGATTAGGTGATGTTGATGAAGATGGAGCAAATGAGATTGTCTGTGGTTCTCGATCAAAGTTTTTTGTACTAGATTGGAATAAAAATGAAAAAAAGTTTAGCGAAACTATTTTAGAAAATATAACAGGAAATTATTACCCATTTGCCTGTATTTGTAAAGATAGTGATGGCGACGGAAAACCCGAGATTCATCTTGGTTATGAAAGCCTTGATTGGGAAAACACAAAACCAAAAATTTCTATATACGAGTGGAACGGGACTGGCTATGCAACAAAATTTGTAAAAGAATGGATTGACGAAGGAGGGGTAATTGAAGGTCTTGATGTAGGTAATGTTGATAATGACCCTATCGCTGAGGTTTGTGTTGGAACGAACCTTGTTCATATTCTTAACTGGAATGGCACTACTTATGTTGAAGAGGCAGCACTTCCAACGTTTGGAATTCTAGCTGTTGTTTCAATTGGAGATTGCGATAATGATGGTAAAAATGAGATTCAAGCTGGTTCGGTTATAACAGAAGGCGAAGATTTTATGTCTTGGGTTTTTAAATACAATTATGCATCAAATGAAAAAAGAAAAATTGATATGGGTAATGGTAGATTAAAAGTTTCAGTTATAAGAACACATCTTGGTTTACCAATAAACAATGCATCTATTGCTGCATGGAATTTAGATACTGGTACATGGTATGATATTCAACCCAAACCTGATGTCTGGAATACATGTATTAGAAGTGATCTACCTGAGGGTGAATACTTGCTAAGGGCTCATGTAGAAGGATTCAAAAATCAAGAAATAACAATCACAATTTATGCAGGTCAAGAAACTTCATGCAAATTTTCAATGTCACCAAATTCATTGAATAGACAAATTATAATAAAAAATCCTTTCATAAATTTATTAACAAAACTAATTGATAGAATAATTTAATAATTCAAAAGATTTAAAATAAAAAATAAAAAAAAATGCTTAAAATTTTTATTTACGGAGAGAAAAAATGAAAGGAGAAATAAAAAGTGTACTTATATGTGGGATTTTTATTTTAACTGCAATATCTCCTATGATATCGATAAATAGAAACTATATTAACAATATATCTTTAAAAGATATCAACGGTGAAGATGTCTTTCAAACTGAATTATTTGTTAATTTTCCAGTTATGGAAAATTTCCAAATAAGTTTAGATCCCAGTAAAGAATCACCTAAACCAATACCACTTGATGATCTACCACAAGATTTTAGTTGGACAAATTACAATGGAAAAGACTGGACGACCCCAGCAAAGGATCAAGGAAATTGTGGTAGTTGTTGGGCATTTGCAGCCATGAGCGTTTTTGAATCGATGATAAAAATAAGAGAGGGAAACGCAGATTTAGATCCAGATTTATCTGAACAATACATACTATCTTGTTTACCATCTTCCGGAAGTTGTTGGGGTGGTAACGCCCTTAAAGCATTTCAATATATTTATGAAACTACACCTCAAGGGAATTATCATAATGGAGTAATACTTGAATCATGTATGAAATACAAAGCAAATGATTCGATTCCATGTTCAGCTAAATGTGAGAATTGGGAAGAATCACTTGTTCCATTGCTTGATTATGGTTATATAGGAACAGATGGTAGTAAAAGTAGTAGAGATTCTATAAAAACCCAGATTTTATTAAATGGGCCAGTTGTTTCTCATTTGAGAGTTACAGATTTTTTTAAGTTATACGGGGCTCTATTTCATACTCCTAACACATATTATCCTAAACTAAAACCAAACCTCGGTCTTAATCATGTGGTTATGATCGTTGGTTGGAAGGATAGTGCAGTAATTCCGAGTGGTGGATATTGGATTTGTAAAAATAGTTGGGGTACAGATTGGGGATATAACGGTTTTTTTAATATAGCATACGGCAGTTTAAATATTGATAGATTTTTTATCATTTGGGCTGACTATGATCCTGAAAGTTTTAATTGGATACCATATGCTGATACCGGCGGTCCATATGGTGCATTTATCGGACAAGTGCTAAGTTTTAGTGCAAATAAAAGTATTGGATACGAGGGAGAAATAATTGATTATCATTGGGATTTTGGTGATGGAGAAACCAGTAGTGGACCAATAACTTCGCATGTATATAATGAGACTGGGATTTTTACTCTTACTCTAAATATCACAGATTCTAAAAATAATAATGCAAGCGCAACATCAAAAGTCTGGGTACAAGAATCAAACAATGGACCAAGTATTCCAATAATTAATGGTCAAACAACAGGAGAATATTGGAAAAAATACAACTATAAAATTTATTCAGAAGATCCTGATGGAAATGAGCTTTTATACTATATTGATTGGGGTGATGGAAAGAAAGAAGAATGGATTGGACCTTTTGCATCAGGTGAAGAAATAACGGTTGCGCATACCTGGTATAGTAAAGGGAATTTTGATGTTAGAGTAAAAGTTAGAGATCCATTTAATGTGGAAAGTGATTGGGCGACTCTTAAGGTTACAATGCCTAGAAACAAAGCATTATCATTTACATTACTACATTACATTTTAGATTCGTTAAACATCTGGTTTAAATTCTAAAAAAGAAAAAATCTTTTAATATAACTAGTATACCTTTACAAAGTCCTTAATCTGGAGTTTAAAGATTTTATGACTACAAAAAAAGATATTGAAGACACTCTAAACCTGGTAAAAGCAAAGTTTGATGATCCAAAATTAAAACCAAGGTTTGTTGGTTTTACAAAAAACATGCAGTTTACATTTCCAGATTTAAATACTTCTTATTTGCTTAAAGTAAATAATGGTGTTGTACAATCACTTTCCGAAGAAAATATGCCCACACCAGATATTCACGTAACAATTGATAGCACTATTTTTATTGATATTTTAAGCAAAAAAACAAATCCAATGACTGCTTATCAAACAGGTAAATTAAAGGCAAAAGGGAACTTGACTGATTTATTGAAGCTGCAGAAATTATTGTAAAAAAAGGAATTGATTTAGATATCTTCCTTTATTAAAAAATGGGGAGATGAGTTTATGAAAGCCTTTGTTACCGCTCCGTTTAATCAAGCAGGTTTTTCTATTTTAAAAAAATATATGGATATTACTTATGAGAACTGGCGGATAACAGGGGTTCTGTATCGTGATTCTGCTGATTATATTGAGAAAATAAAAAAAGTAGGGGCAGATATTCTTATAACAGAAGGGGATATGATCGATAAGGACGTTTTAGAGTCCTGTAACATAAAAATTATTGGTATATGTCGAGGATATCCTGATAATGTTGATATGGATGTAGCAACTAGTAAAGGTATACCTGTTTTTTTTACTCCAGACAGAAACGCAGATGCTGTTGCTGATTTAACTATTGGGTTGATGCTTTCTCAGCTGCGGCATATGACTCAGATTGATAGACTTCTTAAATCAGGTAGTTTTTTTGTTGACAGTGGAGAGAGGCTTGCTGAGCTTTACCAGCGTTTCCTTGGTTGGGAACTTGGTGAAAAAACAGTTGGTATCATTGGTCTAGGTGGCGTAGGTTTTAGGGTTGCTAAAAGATTGAGATTTGGTTTTAATTGCAATATCCTGGTTTATGACCCTTATGTCGATGAAAAAAAATTAAAGGAAATTAACGGTAAAAAAGTTGATCTAGAAACACTACTTAAAGATTCTGATCTTGTAACTTTGCACGCAAAGGTTACCGACGAAACTCTTGGTATGATTGGCGAAAAAGAAATTTCATTAATGAAGCAAAATGCGTATTTTTTTAATACCGCGCGAGCAGCGCTTGTTGATGAAGATGCATTATTTGAAGCCTTGAAAACAAAACGTATAGCTGGTGCTGGTTTAGATGTTTTTGGATCTGAACCGGTTGATTCTGATAATCGTTTTCTTGTTCTTGATAATGTAACGGTGACACCTCATGCGGGTGGTTCAACTTTTGATGCTGAGATACGTCAATCTTTGATGATTGCTGAAGATATCGAAAAATTTTTGAATAAAAAAAAGCCAAAGTTTTTGAAAAATCCTGAGGTTCTTAAAAAGTGAGAGCTATGAGCAAATACGTTTTAGCACTTGATTTTGGTCATGGTGGTGGAAAAGCTCTTTTTTTAGATATTGATAGTGGAAATAGCTTTTTTTCCTATAAGGGCTGGGGTTATTATTCACCTGAAAATGACAGTTATCGTAAAGAATTTGCACCTGATGAGTTTTTTGACACATTATGTAATCTTGTAAAAAATTTGGTTAAGAAACATAAGATAAAACCAAATGATGTTGTAGGAATCAGTACAGCTTGTATGAGACATGCATATGTTTTTTTAGATAAAAGTGGTAAAGAAGTGTATGCTGGTCCAAACACTGACATTAGAGGTTTATTTTATCAAGATGTTGTTGAGCAGGATGTAAAACTTGATTTATATAAAATAACTGGTCAAGGACCTGCTTTAATGTATATGCCTGCACGTTTACTATGGTTCAAAAATGAAAAGCCCGAGGTTTTCAAAACAATTCATTACGGGCTTAATATTGGCGATTGGTTAATCTATAGACTTTCTGGTGTTATTGCAACTGAACCATCTCTTGCGTCTGCGACTATGCTTTTTGATTTAGAAAAAAAGACCTGGTTATCCGAAGTTCTTAATGTACTTGGTTTAAACAGTGTTAATCTCCCTGAAATTCATCAAGCTGGAGAGCAAATAGGTGAACTTACATCTGATGTTGCTAAAAAAATGAATTTAAAACCAGGAATTCCTGTTGTAATGGGGGGTGGTGATACTCATCTTGGATTACTAGCATGTTCAGGGCTTGATGATGGCGATATTGGTGTTGTTGCTGGTACTTCAACACCAATTATGATGGTTTTATCAAAACCAGTTGTTGATGAAAAGAAAAGAATTTGGACAGGTTGTCATGTTCTCAAGGATAAATGGGTGTTAGAAGGTAACGCTCAGATGGGGGGTCTATCTTATCAATGGCTAAAAAATAACTTCGAGGTTTTACTAGAAAAAAAGGACCATGAAGTTTATGCGTGCATGGAAAAACTTGCAACAAAAGTTCCTCCAGGATCTGATGATATGATCGCGTCTCTTGGTGCGGAGATATTTAACCTCAATGAAATAAACATAGTAAGACCAGCAATTTTTACGTTTCAGCAACCCAGTCATCCAATGAATACAAATCCTGCAACATTTGGTCATTTCATAAGAGCAACCCTTGAGAATATTTCATATGCTATTCGAGGTAATATTGAACAGATGGAGGAAATTTCAAATAAAAAAAGTGATGAACTAAAAGTTACAGGTGGAATGAGTAGAAGCAGTTTGTGGTTAGAAATATTATCTGGGGTCGTTGGTAAAAAAGTAAAAGCAGCAAAAGTAGAAGACGGAACTTTAATGGGTTGTGCAATGTGTGCAGCTGTTGGATCTGGAGTTTATCATGATTTTGAAGATGCGACAAAGCAAATGGTTGAGTTTAAAAAAGATGTAAATCCCGATCCCGAACAAGTTGAGATTTATAATAAAAGTTATAATAATTGGAAAGAATGGTATGACAGAATAGGTAAATTATAAAAAAATTATGGTGAATAAATATGGAATATGAAGATCTAAGAAAACAAGTTGTTGATGCAGGGTTGAAAATGTTTCGTAAAGAAATGACTCATGGTACCTCAGGTAATATTAGTTGTAGAGTCCCTGGTAAAGAGAAGATGCTTATAACTCCTAGTAGCATTGCTTACGAAGAAATTAAAACAAAAGATATTATTCTTGTTAATTTTGCTGGGGAAGCTGAGGAAACAGGACGTAATCCTTCTTCTGAAACACCGTTTCATCTAGCTATTTATAAAAACAGAAATGATGTAGGTGGTATTGTTCATAGTCATTCAGTGTATGCGCTTTCCGTTGCAGCTAGTGGTAAAACAGTTCCAGTTTTTTTAGATGAAATGTTTTCAGATATTGGAGGTGAAATAGTTGTTGCTGATTACGGCTTACCTGGAAGTGAGGAACTAGCAAAAAATGTTTTGACAGTCTTAGGCGATAAGAATGCTTTGTTACTAGCTAATCACGGGGCTGTTTGTTGTGGAAAAAATTTATTGGAAGCTTTTCATGTAGCTGAAACAGTTGAGAAAATCTGTAGAATATTTGTTCTTTCATCAATACTTGGTGAAGTAAAATCGTTACCAAGTGATGGTGTTGAATATCAACGTATGATGTATGAAATGAAAAAAGAATTTTAAAAATTTTTTATAATAATTTATGATATAAAATTTAAAAGTCTTTCCAACATAGGAAATCTTTCTAATAACTTCAAAAATAAATAATTAGAATCTGCTTTGTTTCTTGGTGTACTAACCTTATAATCACTCCAGTCACTACACAAATTCTGAGAATCAATCGCCTTGGCACGGATAGTAAATTTACCAAAAGCGTTCCACCTTTTATTAGAAATATTTACCTGTTCACCAGATTTATAGGGTCCTACTAAGTAATCTGGATAAAGGTCGCCCCAATCAATGTTATAATAAACATCGTTACCAACAGGTGAGGTTGATTTAAAGGAGTACGTATATTTAAGCGCATAAATACATTTTTTTGGTCCACTTATAACTGGTGCAGAAGGAGCGTTTTGGTCTAATGTGCCGATCGCGTGTAGATAACCATAACTATAAGGAAGAGTACCATCATTTGTTGAACCAACATAAACCGTACCATCACTTCCAATTGCTGGTGCAGAAATGGACCAACAATAAGGAGTAAGAATAACTCGCCAATGCTCAGTACCATTAGGATTCACGGCAATAACCTCGTTACCATATGTACTGAAATAAATAATCCCTTCCGCAGAGTTACAAGGAGTGCCTTCTCTAATACTTCTACCTTCACCAAGGTTAAAAATCCATTTTTGAGAACCATCAGGGTTAATCGCATAAAGTTGATGGTAGCCACAATATATTGTTCCATCTTGGGCAATGGTTGGTGATGTACCACCATCAATGCTTGCTTGCCACTTCAAAGTACCATTAGGATACAAAGCATGAAGAACACCATTGACAGAAACAACATAAACCGTCCCATCATCAGCAATACAGGCACTGGTTCTTACAGAACCACCCGTGTGATATTGCCATTTAATTGTACCGTTTTCTGGATAAAGAGCATAAAGATACGCTCCATATGATGTGCAATATATTGTGCCATCATCAGCTATTGCTGGTGATGAAAATACTCTTTCGTTGGCATGGAAACTCCATTTAACTGTACCATTTGGGTAAAAAGCTATTACATTCCAGTTGTCTGTATCAGGAGCATAAATAATGCCATCAAAACCAATTGAGGGTGAAGCATAAGTCCAACCTATTGGATGTCTCCATTTCTCCGTTCCATTTTCTGAATAAACTGCATGAAAATTTTCTCCCCATATTCCACCAAAATAGAGAATACCATTATCATCTATCGCTGGTGCAGAAACAATAACTTCGTTTGGTTTATTAGTCCATTTTAATGTACCATTAGCATTTATAGCAAATATACCAGCTAAACCTCCGATATAGATTACATTTTGGTTATTTATAATTGGGCTACCGAAACATTGCATGATTGTATCAAATCTCCATTTTTCAACACCTAGATTATCAGCAGTGGAATATGGGCTTTGACTTGTATGTCGAGTGTCATGACAGTACATAGGCCATGGTCCTTCAACAAAAGAATTTGAAAATATATTGTTACTGTTGCTGTTTTTGTTTATTGTTGGTTCATTATCATGTATGTTTAGTGAAGGTTGGTCAACTGTTGAGAACACAGAACCGTTATAATCAATTGCACCATGATTTTTAATAATCATTTTATCGTTTGTAATGTTAAGATTATTACCAAATGATAAGGAACCAATAGAAGAAATTACTAACAAAAAGAACAAACAGACAACCAGGAATCTTTTTATCATAAATTCCTCCCGTTATATAATATTATCAACTGATACCATGTATATAAATTATTTTACCTCTAAGATTTTACAAAGATGGTTTTGACTTATTAGTTAAAATTTTATTAGTATAGGATTTCATTAATGTGTTATATATAAAATGGTATCAATATTATTTTTATTCAATAAAAAGAATAAAAAACGCCGAGGGGGGAAATTTAGACGCCATTTTACTAGTAAAAAAACAAGGGTTTCTCCTGTTAACCCTAAAAAGAGCACTGGGTGGGATTTGAAAAACTGTTTCTTAAATCTATCTTTTACCATATAAAATAGAATACATTTCAGCAGTATTTATGATGTGTATTTGGTGTTGTTCTTTTAATTTCTTATCATCTGACCAAATAATGCTGCCGGGGTATGCTAGTGCGCATGCAATAAAAAGTGTGTCATCTAGATCAATATCTTTAACAAGTTCATACGCCCGTGTTCTATATCGAAACAGCACATCGGTTGATACAATCAATACTTTTTGAAGTAAGAGATTTAAGAGCGCTTCAAAACTTTTTCTTTTCATCCCAGATTTTTTCAAGAGTTCCGCTTTATGTTTTTCCAGTTCTTCAAATATAAAAGATGGAAAAAGGAAAAACCCATCGTATTCTAGGATGATTCTTCTTGTAACTGAGTCTTTTATTAATGCTGAAAAAAGTATGTTGGAGTCAATGACTATTTTCAACTGAAGAACCTCTTGGTTGCAGAAGATTTAACTTTTTTATTAAATGCTTTTACGTCTTCTTCTGTTAATTTACTTTTTTGAGCGAGTTTCTCTGCAAGTTGGAGAAGTTCTAATCGTTCAACGATTGCTTTTCTTGCGACTTCACTCCACCTTACTTCAGAAAAATGTTTCATCTGCTTATGTATGTTATCCGGTACTGAAAGTGTTATGTTTCCCATATATATCACAATACACATAAATATGTGATTTCACATATTTAAATTTTATTGATCCTAATAATCTGATATTAAAATAGAATAGGTACCCATATTATTTTTATTTGATTCTCATTTCGACAAAAATAATAGTCTTTCCAGCATTGGAAATCGTTCTAAAAACCTTAACAGTAATGAATTAGTTAATATTTTAGTATTTGATATTTTAACCTCAAATGTACTACAAGGACCCCATAGGTTATCGGTGTCTTTGGTTCTTGATTGAATAATATAGCTTCCCTTTGTGTTCCAGGTATGATTTACAGTTATAGTTTGTCCGGATGTGTATGGTCCAGTCCAGTCAGTTATAGTATTACCCCAATCAATATAATAATACAATTCTCTGCCAAGTGGTGATGTTGATTTAAAAGTGTACTGATATTCTATTTCTTTTTTACCTTTATTCGGTCCGTTTATTTCTGGTGCATCTGGTGCATTTGGATCTAATTCACCAATTGCATAAAAAACGCCAAAATCATTCCACGAAGTACCAATATATATTGTTCCGTCACCTCCAATAGCTGGAGATGACCAGACCCTTTCATTATGAATCCATTCCCTCCATTTCTCAGTTCCATCTAAATTCACTGCGATAAGATAACCACCAGCGCCAGTATCATTTGAAACACCAAAGTAAATTATTCCATCATCTGAAATAGCATGAGAAACTGAGGTAACATCGTAAAATCTTCCAGGGTTGAACGCCCATTTTCTTGTCCCATTCGGATAGATAGCATAGAGTTCATCTCCTCCAATATAGATAGTTCCATACTTATCAATTGATGGTGTATGTCCACTTCCCCAGCCGATATCGCTTTTCCATTTTATTGTGCCATTTTGATAAATGGCATATAAATAACCATCCCAACAGGGTATATAGATAGTTCCATCATCTGCAATAGCTGGACTACCTAGATAATCGTCTCTTATAAAACTCCATTTCAATGTACCATTATCTGAATCAAGAGCACATAGATACTTATCATTAGAACTACAATATACTGTACCATCCATTCCAATCGCGGGAGATGTATAAACCCAAAAACCTGTATCGAAATACCATTTTTCAGTCCCATTAGGATAAAGGGCATAAATCCTACCTTTATCCCAACCTGGTCCTAATACCCCAAAATAGACAGTACCATCCTCTGCAATAGCAGGTGAGGAGCTAACAGTGTCATAAGTGTAGAATTTCCATCTAAGTGTTCCATTAGGATAAACAGCATAAAAATAATCATCATGAGAGCCAACATATATAGTACCATCTTCTGCTATAGCTGGAGATGAATCAACAATAAAATTGGTAGTAAACCGCCATTTTTCAGTTCCATTAGGATAAAAGGCGAACAAATAACCTTCATTACTTCCGATGTATATCGTACCATTCTCATCAATAGTAGGAGAAGAGTCAATACCATATTCTGTTTCAAACTTCCATTTCACCGTACCTGGATTACTTGCAGTACTATATGGGCTTCTCCCTGTATGTCGTACATCATGGCAGTACATGGGCCATGGTCCTTCAACAAAAACATTTGAAAATATGTTATTACCATTACAGTTTTTGTTTAATGTTGATGTTGACTTATTATCATATATGTTATCAGTTGATTGATCAACTGTTGAAAACACAGAGTTGTTATAACTAAGGGTATCATTTTTATTAACAATTATTTTATCATCTGGAATATTAAGTTTATTACCAAAACCAATTGGAGTTAAAACTGTAGTAATAAACAAAATCGTAATCCAAATTGAAAGGATACTTTTATTCAAATAAATTTTCCTCCCATGTTAATTAGTTACAATACTATACTTAAATCTTTTCTGAAAAAAGGGTTTATTTTTTATTAATGCTACTTTTTAGGGATACCCATTGTGATATTTTGGTTTGTGAAAACAAAATTTTATAATTTGTATTTTTTAGCTTTCCAATACCTAAAATCAAGAATAAATGCAGCTAAAATTAAAACTATTGAAACAACAATTAAATAAAAACCAAAAGACAAACCCCAGCTTGCTGGTATATCAACATATTTATCGGTGCCAGGTGCTAATACATTTAATGTTCCGGAGCCTTGCAAACTACCTAGACCAACTTTTGTAAGTTCCCCAAAACCATAAGCAAAAATACCACATGATAGAATCAAAAATAATAAACCTAAAATCGTTATAACTTTTGATGTTCTTTTGCGATTTTTAAGTATAATACTAAATAAAATCGGTATAATACTAAATAATGTGATAATTATAATTATAAACAGAAAATCTGTAAACTCCTTTGGTATATTTGCTAGTTCAAGTTCTTGAAAATTCTTGTAAACAGTGTTTGTAACCATGGTCTGCGGCAGTAGATAAGTATTAGTTGTTCTTTCAATAGATAAAGATTTATTCGAACCATTAAGCTGCCACCAAGGAAGAGCAAAAGCAGAAATAACTAGTGCTATACTTATTATTTTTAAATACACTATAATAGATATTTTTTTAAGAAGAGTTAAAACTAAAAATATTACTATTATAATTAATGATATCATCATAATTATAGTTGGATACATAGGCTCTTTTGTAGTTACAACATATGTTGTTTCATCTCTTAAAAAATCAATTGTTTTTTCAGCGATAACTTCGTCTTCATCTTGGATCTGTAATTTATATGATCCAGGAGGTACAGTAAAAGCTGTGACTCCGTTTTGATCTGTTAAAATTTCTTTATTTTTTCCTTCTCTTGAAATAATTACTTTTACATCCGGCAATGCATTTCCACGTGCATCAAAAACATTTGAATTTAGTGTAAACATTGGTGAGAAAACCATACTAGTTGTATCACCATCAGCTGGAATTTGGATCTGTTTTTCATCAAGATAGTTTTTGTAAGAAATTTGTATTTTATATACAGCTGAAGGTAGATTAACAAAATTATAAACTCCAGGTCTATTTTCTTCTGATTGTATACGCTCTGGGTTCATCATTTCATTGCTAGTAAGAACAGGTGAAATTTTTATACCAGGCTGCAGACCAAGTTTATCTTCAACTATTAGTTTCAAGTTTGAAAGAGTTACTTTTACTTTTTCTTTTTTTTGCCGTATACCAATTTTTACATCTTTTTCAAATATCTTGAAACCTTTGTATAATACCAGTATTTTATAGTTACCCCTTGGAACAGAAATAATACCTTTTGAATCTTGTACAGTTTTTATTTCAGCAACGCTTATGTTTCCCAGTAAAATTTGACACTGAGCATCTTCTACAAATTTATTATTTTGATCTGCAACTTCTATTTTTACTTCCCCAGGTTTACGACAAAAAATATGTGTTTTTGTATCTTCTTTTAAATCAATTATTTTCAGTCCAACAAACTTGTTTCCAGTTCTAGTTTTAATAAATATTTTTATAAGATAAGTATCAGGTGCGAGTTTTGGAAAACGTATTTTTTTGAAAAAAGATATGTTTTTCCAGTCAAATAATTTTATAATTCCAGAAAATGTTATTTTTTCAAGATTAAGTTCTCCAGCAAGTGATATGCGACTACAGATACCAGAAGAAACAAGTTTTCCGTCTTGGTACAACTCTGCATATGTATAGGAAAAGTTTTTACCTGTTGCAGCAGAAATAAGTGAACCTAGTGGAAAAGATGGTGCAAAATGGGGAATAACTGTTAGATTGTATTGTTTTACTTTTTCTTCTTTTATACCACTGACATTACCTCCCAGTAACGGTCTATTTTTTACTAGTACCTGAAAAATCGTTGCTTCGTTTTCTACATCTTTGTAGCTGTTGGTTTCTGAAGTAAAAAATTCACCATCAAACTCAACAACAAGATCTGAAGGAATAGATAAATCCATCTTGCCATCAGAGTTATATACATTTCTAAAAAATCCTATACCGGATGAATATGCTTTTAAACCTGGTATATCCGCCTCTTGTTTTTGACTACCTTTTATCTGGATACCATCTTGTTCATCTGTACCTGATTTTATAACACTATTTGAAGAAAAAATCAAAGAATGAGCTTTTCCACTTGCTCCACTATCTGCCGAAACCCACGCTTTGGTTCCCAGATCAGCATTATCCTCAACTGATACTAACCATTCCTCATCTCTTGATTTTGGATTTGTATCCGCTGGAATTTCTTTTATTGTATCATATATGTTATAATAATGTATGAATGGTAATATTTCACCAGTGTTTAATAACGTGTTTGCTTCAGATCTAGTTTTAAAACCACTAGTGAATGCAAATTCACCATCTAGTTTTTCTTCTTTAGCTACTTGGATGGCTTTTAAAACTTCATGTTTCACATTTACGCATATTCTTTTAACATCTTTTGGACAATAATAATATTTGTAATAATTGGTTGTTTTTGCATCATTTCTAGAAGTTTCACTAGTAATTCCAAACTGAACCATAAGATTTCCATCTGTATAAATATCATCTGAGATAAGCTCCATGCGGGTAGTGATAGTATCTTGTCCCTGCGGTAGATTTGTATCTACATATTGAAAACAAAAAGCACCTAATCTATCCCAGTATCTATAACTGAAATCTTTTTGGGCTTTACTTTGCCTGAAAATCATTTGCGAAGCATGCTCTGTCATCATAATTCCAGATAAACCGACACCATAAACACAAAAACCTTCATCCATTATCTTATAATAATCAAGATCAGCTTTTTGTCCAGGGATAGGTTCATAATAATAATGTTCTTTTGTAAGAACGACATGATCAGGGTAATTGGGTTTTGGTTTTTCACTATCATCATAATAAACATAGTATAATTCTTTACCACTTGCTTCTTCAGGTATTAGAAAAACAAGACTACATGCTTTTATATGAGTATCATCCGAGTGGTCAAGATCATAAATTTGTGATTCAAGTTCTACCCAATTTTTATCATCTAAACAACAAACTCGTATAGAGTTTTGTTGTTCGTCTTTTGCCCAACAAATTTCATTAAAAGTTACCCTAATATCAATAGGTTGAAATTTTGCCATTTCAAGATTTGTTTCAAATGGTATTATAATTTCTTGTCGACTTGACCAATTGCTGTCCCACCAATTGACACCTTGCGAGGAAACATTAAGGTTTAGTGACGAAATCATAATAATTAGAAATATACTTGGTAGAATTCGTTTACTCCACATCATATTTTAAATCTTCTATAGATTTATTTAATTTTTTATTATATATTCTTTATATTTTATATTATTATGTTGTATAAGTATTTTATTACACATCTATTGTCCTTATAATAAGAGAATATTTCTTATGAATTGGAGAAAAAAAATTGATAGTTTTAGAAAATTTAATGAAGAGAGTACAATTCTGATTCTTTGGGTAGAATTAATTATGGGTGAGATTAAGGTAATTAACATTAAAGATGCAAAGGAATTTTTTGAGGGAGACGAAAGATGCAAACTTTATGTTAAGACTGAAAAAATTGTTTTTGGTACATCATATCTAGAACCTGGCAAAGAAGGGACAATTGATTCTGGTCATAAATACGGTGAAGAAATCTTTTTTGTTGCAAAGGGTAAGGTTACATGTAAATTTTCCAAAACCTCCAAGAATCTAGAAGAAGGTGACGCAGTAATAATTCCCATAGGTGAACCACATAAGCTAATAAATAAACATGACGCGCCTACTCTAATTTGCTGGGCTTTAGCTCCCCCGGATGATTAGATTTATAAAATTGGTGATAAACAATGGATTATATCTTAAGTATTGACGCAGGTACTACAGCATTTAAAGCCTCTATTTTTGATGAAAGTGGTAAATTACTAGGTATTTCTACTAATGAGTATGAGTTACTAACCCCAACATCATTATCTGTTGAATTACCAGCACAGATCTTTTGGGAAGCATTTAAATCAGGAATAAAAGACGTATTGAAGAAATCAAAGGTTAATACAAATAATATCCGAGCATTAGGACTTTCTGTTCAAGGGGAAACACTTTTGATGATTGATAAAAAAGGTGTCCCTCTTAGAAACGCTATCATTTGGCTGGATAATAGAGCACAAAAAGAAGCAGAGGTTTTGTCAGATGAGTTTGACAGAAACAATTATTCATATAAAATTACAGGTCAAGTAAAAATTGTACCCACATGGCCAGCATCTAAGATTTTCTGGATTCGACAACATGAGAAAAATATTTTTAATAAGGTTTACAAGTTTCTCCTATTAGAAGATTATCTTATCTACAGAATGACAGGTGAACTGGTTGCTGAAGGCTCTTTGCTTTGTTCAACGCTTTACTGGAATATTTCTACAAAGAAATATTGGGATGAAATGTTAGATTATTTGAAAGTTTCAACTGATCAATTACCTGATATTAGAGAATCTGGTGAACCAGTTGGAGAACTAAAGCCTGAGATTGCCAAAGAGCTTGGTTTGTCAAAAAAAACTGTTGTGTCAACTGGGGTTTTAGATCAAGCAGCTGGTGCAATTGGTGTTGGAAATATCAAGCCTGGTACTTTTTCAGAAAATACTGGTGCTGCACTTGCTATTTGTACTACACTTGACAAACCAGTCTTTGATAAATATGCTAGAATGCCTATCCATTATCATGGTATTCCAAATACCTATATGGCACATACTTTTACAACAGGTGGAATGGTTTTGCGATGGTTCCGTGATAATTTTTGTAATGAAGAGATAAAAATAGCACAAAAGTTAGGAATAGATGCTTATGATTTAATTGGAAAAGAGGTTGAGAAGATCCCACCTGGATCTGAAGGACTTGTTATGTTACCGCATCTGCAAGGAGCAATGGCACCTGAAGTAAATCCAAAGGCAAAAGGTGTTTTTTATGGGTTTACTTTAAAACATACAAAAGCTCATTTTGCAAGGGCAATAATGGAAGGGATAGCTTGTATTGTTAGAAGAAATATTGATGTACTTGAAGAGCTTAATATTCCTGTTAATGAAATCAGAGTTCTAGGAGGAGGAGCACGAAGTAATATCTGGAACCAGATCAAAGCTGACATAACAGAAAAAACCATTCTACGCACTGAAAACGAAGAGGCAGCTTGTCTTGGTGCGGCAATTCTTGCAGGTAAAGCAGTAGGTATGTTCGATAATGTAAAAGAAGCAAGTAATAGGATGGTAAAAATCAAAAAAACCTTTGAACCAAGAAAAGAGAACGTTGAAACCTACAAATTTACTTATAAAAAATATGTGCAACTTTATGATGATCTCTGCGGATTGTTTACCCTTGAAAAACTAGAAACGTAATTCCATAATAAAAAATTGTAATAGACTTGATTTTTCATTTAATTATGTGTTTATAGATTGGTCGTCTTTTCCAACTTTTCTGCTTTTGTTTTGTGGAGATTCTCAATTTCTTTACTTATTTTAGAAGCTTTTTCTTTTCCTATTGGGTAAATCCGTAAAAAAATTAACATTATTATTGAGAAAATAGCGGTAAATATTACAATGCCACCTCTAAGCCCTATATTTATAAACCCAAGATTAGGGTTAGGTAAGTCGTAGCCAATCAATTGAAAAATCACTGCCAGACTTAGTGGTACTATAAGAAAAGAGATTTTTTCGATTGCTCCAAATGCTCCAAAATAAGAACCTTCTCTTCTAAGACCACATTTAGTTTCGTCTTCATCGACTACATCACCCATCATAACTTCCCTAGCTAAAACAATACCTGCCATAGTAGCTCCAACAGAAAAAGCCCATATTGCTCCTTGTATAACATTTTGTACAATTAGACAAGGTAAAAAAGCAAGTGCAAAACCTATTGTAGCACTTCCTAGAGTAATTTTTGGACCATATTTCATATAGATTTTTCTCCATAAAATAAAAAATGAAAGAATACCAAGCATAGAAGGTGCCATTAACATAAAAGCATCTGTATCATTTAACCCAAGGCAGTTTTTAGCAAAAAAAGGCATAGTAGTGGATAACCAACCAGTCATACACCAAGTCATTAAATCAATAATTACATATGTACGGAGTGTTTTATTTTTAAAAGTCATAACTATTGAATTTTTCATTGAAAGAGACTTATCTATAACAAATTCTTTTCGTTCCTTAATCCCTATTATTGAAAACAAATACGCTCCAGCAAAGATAGTCCCAAGGATCGCTGCTGCGAAAATCCAACCATTAAAATCACTTTCTGTATTTGATAGATTCTCAACAAGAATTGGGAAAGCAGCTACTGCCAAAGCACCACCGATTATAGCAAAAATTTGCCTGTACATTACAACCTCGCTTCTATCTTTCACACTTTCCCATATTTCTGGATACAAAGCAAACCAGGTAACTGCAGCCATTGTATACGTCCATGCCCAAAAACCTAAGACTATGAGTATGTAGAGAAATATCCATAAATCAAAAGGATTTGTTAAAGGCTTACCTCCTGTTGGTGGAGTAAAAAGAAGTACTAAAAATAATATAGAAAGAGGGGCACCAATAGCAATAAATGGTTTTCTACGTCCAAATCTCGTACGAGTTCGATCTGATAAAGCCCCTACAATTGGATCATTTATTGCATTCCAAACTCCAAAAGAAATTCCAATAGCAATTGCAGCAAGCCAATAATCTAGATGAAGGTGATCCTTTTCAATCAGAAAAGGCAGTAGCCACATCATAATTATTTGGTAGAAACCAGTATCACCAATCGAACCAAATGAATAGGCTAGTTTTGCAGCTCTGCCTTTTAAGGTTAAAGACAAAATTTATTCCTCTGTTGAATTATTTATTCAATTTCTTTCAATACTGCATTAATATTATCTTTAAGACTACCATTTGATACAAATTTTTTATCAAAAATCGCCCCACCTATAGTAAATGCCCATATATCTAGCTCTTTCATTTTATCTACACGTTCATAACTATCAATGCTTCCTGCAACAATCATTGGAAGACCAACAGCACTTACTTTTTCCATCAATTTATCAACATCACCATTGTACCGATAGGCAAGCAGATTGATGCCAGGGATTCCTTTTTCTTTAACTTTTTTAGTATCATCAACCATTTCTTCGATTGAGCCTCTTAGTTTACATGGATGATCAACAATTTTTCCAACATAAGGAAAATATTTAATTTCTGTATTTTTTATAAGGGGTAATGTTGATTCTATGTAGGTTCCTCCTATCAAATAATCAACACCAAGCTCAAGTGCAACTTTTGTTGATCTTATAGTTTCTTTTTCTGATGCACTCACTACTTCTAAAAATGTTGTTCTGCCATCATCTTTCATCATTGAATGCAGTTCTTTTAGTTTCTCCAGTGGTAAACCTATATCTTTAAAACCAATAAATTTTAGTTTTGTATTGCGAATTTCTTTGTAAATTTTTATTGCATCAGTTCTTGTCATATCGTTATAGGTTTCCATAAAAATAAATTCAGTCGTAAAATCACCAAGAAAATGTAGCAGGTGTTTTTTAAAATAGTTTTCCAAATTAAAAAATTGAGAAAAAATTATATATAATCAAACAGGTCACAAATAAAAAATTATTTTAATAGGGAGGAAAAAAATGAAACTGTCATGTGTGGATGTAATTGCTCCTGGTTTTGAGTTTAAGGAAAAATTCGAATATTTAGAAAAATTTGGTTTTGAGGGTATTGAGTTTTGGTTAATGGAAGAAGATGATCTTAAGGCTAAAGCAAAAGAGATAAATGAGCTTGCAGCTTCTTACAAAGTTAAACCCTCTTCAGTGGTTGTTTCAGGACCAGCAAGTGTATCACCCTTGGATAGCGAAGAAGCAGCAAAGGTCCGTGGAAAATTGATAAAAGATAGTTTAAGTGTTGCAGCAGAAATAAATGCGATTACTTTTTTTGCAGTAGAAGAAGGACCACAAAGTGTTGTACCGATTTTTGAAAAACCAACACCGTCAGAGTTTGAAAAAAAATTATTACTTGATCTACTAAAGGATGTTGGTAAATATGCAGAAGATGTTGGTGCGATTTTAACACTGGAACCGGTTAATAGATATGAAAACCATTTTTTCAACACAGTAGATAGTGCAATTAAACTATGCGAAGAAGTGGGTATTGATAATATAAAAATCATGGTTGATACATGTGAGTTAAATATAGAAGAAAAAAACATTAATGAAACCATTGAAAAGGCAGGTGATTATATTTATCATGTGCATCTAGCTGAAAATAATCGACTACTTCCGGGTTATGGTCATATTGATTTTAAATCAATTTTTAAATCTCTTAAAAAAATTGGTTATAAAAAATACATGGCTTTAGAATGTGCAGTTATTGGTAATGCAGAAGAGGAACTGCCTAAATGTATTAAATACCTGAAAAAGTGTTTATAATGAAATAATTTTTAGCAATTATCTTTAAGATTTACTCCCAT
>Ga0315291_10002757_pt1 | contig 22846 bp, 11 predicted proteins | sample YL17G12_20_MG_FD_203070 | JGI IMG/M metagenome (GOLD analysis project Ga0315291, IMG submission 203070) | Sediment microbial communities from Yellowstone Lake, YNP, Wyoming, USA - YL17G12_20 | ecosystem: Environmental > Aquatic > Freshwater > Lake > Sediment | place: USA: Wyoming | collected... | reverse complement strand
TTATCCCGTGAGTCAACGAATGCACTTTGAGTAACACCGTTACGTGAGTCAACGATTCGTTTTCGGTAACATTTACTCGTAAGGCAACGATTGTCGTTCGGTAACATTCTAAGTGAGTCAATTCGGAATATTGACTTCTACGCAAGATTGTATTACACTATTGGCGGGTGTTTTCTGTGCTCGCCTTGACGGCGAGGGGTGAGGAGGAACATGCCAGAAATTCAACCCGGCCACATCATCCACAGCCCGCGCTGGCCGGAGCCGGTGGAAGTGAAACTGGTGGAGGAGCTGGGCGACTATGTTCGCCTGGTGGGGGCCACCGTATCCTCCGGCCAGCACGTGGACCAACTACTGCCGCGCAGTGAAGCGGACGGGCTGACGGCAGCCCGCGTAGACCTCTCCTTCTCCGCTTCGGCGCGCCACGTCTTCCTGGGGCTGGAAGCCCGCCGCTACCGCTACGTCTCGCTCTACGACCCGCTGCTGGCGATGCACACCTCCAAGATCGAACCACTGCCCCACCAGATCGAAGCCGTGTACGGGTACGTGCTGCGTCTGCCGCGCATCCGCTTCCTCATCGCCGACGACCCCGGCGCCGGTAAGACGATCATGGCCGGGCTGGTGCTCAAGGAACTCAAACTGCGCCACCAGGCCCGCCGCATCCTCATCGTCGCCCCCGGCCACCTCAAAGACCAGTGGCGGCGCGAGATGAAGGAACGCTTCGAGGAGCATTTCGTCGTCGTGGACCGGGGTGTGATGGACGCGCTCTACAGCGAAAACGTCTGGCAGCGGGAGATGCAGATCATCACCTCGCTGGACTTTGCCAAGCAGGACGACGTGCTTCCCTCCATCGCCTCGGCGCACTTTGACCTGGTGATCGTGGACGAGGCGCACAAGATGAGCGCTTACGTCTACGGCAATAAACTGGAACGAACGAGCCGCTACCGGCTGGGCGAAGTCCTCTCGCGCAGCACGACTCATCTGCTGTTTCTGACCGCCACCCCGCACAAGGGGGACCCGGAGAACTTTCGCCTCTTCCTGGACTTGCTGGAACCCGGTTTCTTCGCCACCACCGAGATGCTGGTGCAGTCCATCCGCAACCAGGACAACCCCTTGTTCATCCGCCGGGTCAAGGAAGACTTGAAGGACTTTGAGGGCCGGCCGCTGTTCCTGCCCCGCCATGTCGAGACCCGACCCTTCGACCTGGGGCGCGAGTCGGCGGCAGAGAAGGACCTGTACAACGCGCTCTCGCGCTACGTCAAGGAGCAATACAACAAGGCGTTGACCCGCGACCGGCGGCGCAACGTGGCCTTTGCGCTGGTCATCCTGCAGCGGCGGCTGGCTTCCAGCACGTATGCGCTATATCGCTCCCTGGAGCGGCGCAAGAAACGGCTGGAAGACCTCTTGCAGAAAGCGCAAGAGGCGCGAGAGGCGGACGCGGTCAGCCCCGACCTCGATGCCGTGGAGGATTTGAGTGAGGCCGAACGCTGGCAGCAGGAAGAGATCTGGGAGACGCTCAGCGTGGCCGAGAATCGCCAGGAATTGGAGCGGGAAATCCGGACCGTGGACGATCTGATCCGGCAGGCGAGAGCAATCATCCAGAGTGGGGAAGAAGTGAAGCTCTGTCACCTGCGGGCGGCGATGGAGGAACTGAACCGCCAGGAGCCTGGGCAGGCTGTCACAGACCCCCCACTGCGTGGGGGGCTTGCCGAGGGAGGGCCTGGGCAGGCTGTCACAGACTCCCCACTGCGTGGGGGGCTTGCTGAAGGGGTGAGGGTCCCCGGCGCAAAGGTGCTGATCTTTACCGAATCGCGCGACACGCTGGATTACCTGGCCCGCAATCTGGCAGACTGGGGGTATAGCGTCTGCACCATCCACGGTAGCATGCGCCTGGAGGAGCGTATCAAGGCCGAAGGCGTCTTCAAGAACGAAGCGCAGGTGATGGTGGCCACCGAGGCCGCCGGCGAAGGCATCAACCTCCAGTTCTGCAACCTGATGATCAACTATGACATTCCCTGGAACCCCAACCGGCTGGAACAGCGCATGGGGCGCATCCACCGCTACGGGCAGACCAAAGAGGTGTTCGTCTTCAACCTGGTGGCCGAGGACACGCGCGAGGGGCGGGTGCTGACGCGGCTCTTTGCCAAACTGGACGAAATCCGCGCCGCGCTGGGCAGCGACAAGGTCTTCGACGTGCTCGGCGAAGTGCTCTACGGCAAGAACCTGGCCCAACTGATGCTGGAAGCGGCGGCCAGCGCCCGCAGTATGGACGAAATCCTGGCCGAACTCGACATCCAGGTGGACGAGGACTATATCGCCCAGGTCAAAGAGAACCTGGGGGAGAGCCTGGCGACCCACTACATTGATTACACGAGCATCCGCGAACTGGCCGACCGTGCACGGGAGTACCGCCTCATCCCCGAGTACACCCAGGCGTTCTTCCAACGGGCGCTGGAAGCCGCTGGCGGTGCCTGCCGCGAGCGCGGCGGTGGCTTCCTGGCCGTGGAGTCCATCCCCTTCGAGGTGCGTCGCATCGCCGACGAGGAGGACTTTAAGAAGCGGCACGGCGTGTTGCAGCGGCGCTACCCGCTGGTGGCCTTCGACAAGGAACTGGCGCGCTGGCACGCCGAAGCCGAGTTTGTCTCCTTCGGCCACCCGCTCTTCGAGGCCGTGCTGGCGTGGGTCGAGCACACGCTGGGCGGCAGCCTGGCCCAGGGCGCGGTCTTCACCGACCCGGACGGACGGATGGACGGCGTGCTGCTGTTCTACGAGGGGCACGTCCAGGACGGCCTGGGGCAGATCGCCGGCACGCGCCTGTTCCCGCTGTACGCCGAGCGCACGAGCGGCGAGATTCGCCCGGCCCATCCGGCCCTGTTGTGGGACCTGGCAGAGGGCGGCGAACTGTCCACCGAACCGTCGCTCGACCTGGAAGCGGTCAAGCGCCAGGCGTTGGCGGTGCTCCTGCCGACGCTCGCCGACTACCAGAAGCAACTGCAAGCAGAACGCGACCGCCAGGCCGCCATCAAGGAAAAGTACGGCGTCAAGTCGTTGGAGCACCTCATTCTCCAACTGGATGGCGACCTGATTGACCTGTATGCGCGGCGCGAGCGCGGCGAGCGGGTGGACCTGGTCATCCACAACAAAGAGGAACAGAAACTAGGCTACGAGGTGGCCTGGCAGGAGTTGCAGCGCACGGTGATCCAGGAGCGCAGCCTGACGCTCGGGATGCCGCGCTTCGTGGGCGCGGTGCGCGTGGTGCCAGCGGCCCAGGCTGAGCCCCAGATGCAGGAAGACCCGCAGATCGAGCACATCGGGATGGAAGTGGCGCTGGCCTACGAGCGGGCGCAGGGCCGCGTGCCGGAGGACGTCGCGGCGCAGAACCTGGGCTTCGACGTGCGCTCCACCGACCCAGGCTCCGGGCGCAAGCGCTACATTGAGGTCAAGGCGCGGGCGCAGGTCGGGCCGGTGGAACTGACGCAGAACGAGTGGTTCAAGGCCGGGCGCTTTGGCCAGGACTATTACCTCTACGCGGTGTTGAACGCGGCCACGCGGCCCGAACTGTACGTCATCCAGGACCCGGCGGCCAACTTGCAGCCCCAGGAGCGCATGGAGGTGCGTTACCTGGTCGGCGTGGATCAGATGCTCAGTCGAAACACACGGGAGGAGTAAATGGCTAGGATCGCGATTTTAGGTTGGGGATCGTTGATCTGGTGCCCGCGACAACTGCAATACAAGGGTGAATGGCAACGGGGTGGCCCAGTTCTTCCTATCGAGTTCTCTCACATTTCCAGTGACGGACGCCTGACCCTGGTGATCGATGTTCGAGATGGGGAAAACGTCACAACGCAGTATTCGGCCAGTACCTTCGAGAACCTCGATGAAGCCATTGAGAACTTGCGCTGCCGGGAATGCATGCCCTCGGTTACGAATGTAGGCTTCGTCAATCTGAATACCGGCGACCAAACAAGACGCAATGCTGATGTTGTTGGAAAGATCCGTGAGTGGGCGCAGCAGAACCACTTTGACGCCGTGATCTGGACCGACCTGCATCCCAATTTCTCCAGCAAGCGTTTAGAACGATTTACAGTCGGGAACGCCGTTGCTTATCTGCAGAGTTTGTGCGGCAAGTCCGAACAGGAAGCCAGGAAATATATCCAGAAAGCGCCCGAGGAAGTCAACACACTAGTCCGCCGCAAGTTACAAGAGATCGGCTGGCTGGACGAGGAGAGAGCATGACTGACCGCCGGTTCATCGAGGAATCCTTCCCCGTCAAAGAAGTCGGGGCGGCTGCGGCCAAAGAGAAGAATATCCGCCACGGCCACATCTCCACGCTGCACATCTGGTGGGCGCGGCGGCCGCTGGCCGCCTCCCGCGCCACTGCCTACGCCGCCCTCACCCCATCCCCCCAGCCCCCTTCCCCTCTCCCAACTTTGGGAGAGGGGAAGGGGGAGGCGGCGACAGCCGCCGAGGATAGGGGTGAGGGTTTTGACTCCCTGGAATGGCAAAAGCGGCGCGATTTCATCGTCGAACTGTGCCAGTGGGAGAACTCGCTCAACCCGCGCCTGCTGGAAAAGGCGCGCCGTGACATATTGGAAGCCCACGCCGCGCGCCTGACGGGCGAACTGGGCCACCCGGTGACGGTGGAAGACATCGAAGCGGGCCGCGCGCCGCGCCCGCGCGTGCTCGATCCCTTCGCCGGAGGCGGGTCCTACCCGCTGGAGGCGCTGCGCCTGGGCTGCGAGGCCTACGCCAACGACTACAACCCCGTCGCCGTGCTCATCCTCAAGGCGACGCTGGAGTATCCGCAGAGCTTCGGCCACACCGCAGGGGGACAAGGAGACAAGGAGACAAGGGGACAAGGAGATGCGCAGCCTGGAACGACGACGCCACAACCCTCTCTGTTCAACGTGTCCGCAGTCCGCACTCCGCAATCTGAAATCCGAAATCCTTTGCTCGATGCTGTGAAACGCTGGGGCGATTGGGTGCTGGAAGAGGCGCGCAAGGAATTGGCCAAATTCTATCCGCCTGACCCTCCGCTCCCCTCTCCTGCTGGCGGGAGAGGGGCCGGGGATGAGGGTGCCATCCCGGTGGGCTATATCTGGGCGCGCACCATCCCCTGCCAGAATCCGGCCTGCGGCGCAGAGATCCCGCTGATGCGCCAGTTCTGGCTGGCGAAGAAGGACAGGAAGCGCGTGGCGCTGTGGATGGATAGAACACGGATTAACACGGATGCAACGGATACACACGGATTGGAAGATGAAGAAAAAATCCGTGAAAATCCGTCCGACCCGTGTTCATCTGTGTCCTATTCTTTTCACATTGTCGGTGACGGGTATGAGCCGTGGCCGGAGGGGTTTGACCCTGGAGTTGGCACGGTGGCCCGCGCCGTGGCGACCTGCCCCTGCTGCGGCGGCACGGTGGACGCGAACACCACCCGCCGGTTGTTCCAGGAGGGCCAGGCTGGGCAGCGGATGGTCGCCGTGGTGCTCGCTCCCTCCTCTCCCCGTGGGAGAGGGACTGGGGGTGAGAGGGGCGGCAAGACCTACCGCGTGGCGACGGCGGAGGACGAGGCCGCCTACGCCCGCGCCGAAGCCGCCTTACAAACCAAACGCGCGCAGTTGATGCCGGAGTGGGGGATGAACCCCGTACCGGACGAGCCGCTGCCACCAGTGGGGACGTTGGGTTTCCGCGTCCAACGGTACGGGATGACCACCTGGGGCGACCTGTTCAACACTCGCCAGCAACTGGCACTCATCACCTTTGCCGAGAAGGTGCGCCAGGCACACGAGCGGATGATGGCGGACAGGATGGAGCCGGAGTTTGCCAAAGCCGTGGCGACGTATTTGGCACTCACCTTAGACAGACTAGCGGACTCAAATTCAACAGAATGTTGGTGGCAGAATAGTTGGGAGAAAGAGGCCATAACATTCGCACGCCAAGCATTGCAAATGACTTGGGATTACTTTGAAGCTAATCCGCTCGGTAACAAAGGATATAGATGGGATAGTTTTCTTGAGTCTGTCGAGAAATTCTTTGACAAAATACCTTCAGCAATAGCGCGGCCACCAACAGTAACCCTTTCTTCTGCTACCGGGCTACTTCACCCTGATGCTACCTTCGATGCCATCCTCACCGACCCGCCCTACTACGACAACGTGCCCTACGCCTACCTCTCCGACTTTTTCTACGTCTGGCTCAAGCGCAGCGTAGGCCACCTTTATCCCGACCTCTTTTCCACGCCGTTGACCCCCAAAGCCAACGAAATCGTGGCCTACTCGCACGGTGAAGGCGGCTGGGAGGGCGGCAAACGCTTCTTTGAAGACAACCTCAAGCGTGCCTTCCAGGAAATGCACCGCATCCTCAAGCCGGATGGCGTCGCCGTCATCGTCTACGCCCACAAGTCCACAGAGGGCTGGGAAACCGTCATCAACGCGCTGCTGGATTCCGGACTGGTCGTCACCGGCGCGTGGCCGCTCAACACTGAAATGGAATCCCGCCTGCGCGCCAGCGAATCGGCAGCCCTGGCTTCCTCCATCTACATCGTCGCGCGCAAGATGGCGCAGCAGCCCACCGGCTTCTACAACGACGTGCGGGCCGAACTGCGCGCCCACCTGGAGGCCAAACTGCACCGGCTGTGGGAAGAGGGCATCGGCGGGGCGGATTTCTTCATTGCCGCCATCGGCTCGGCTATCGAGGTCTTCGGCAAGTACGAGCGCGTGATGGACTACGAGGGCACCGTCGTCCGCGCCGACCGGCTGCTCGATGAAGTCCGCACCATCGCCACCGACTACGCCGTGCGCCAGATTCTGCGAGATGGCTTCGCTGGCGAAGTGAGCGACCTGACCCGCCTCTACGTGCTGTGGCGCTGGAACTATGGCGAGGCGCGGGTGCCCTTCGACGAGGCGCGCAAGTTGGCGCAATCGTGCGGCGTGGACCTGGCACGCGAGTGGGGGCGGGGCGGCTTTGTGCGCAAGGAAAAAGAATTCGTGCGCGTCCTGGGGCCGCAGCAGCGCAGATGGGATGAATCAGCGAATCAACGAATCAGCGAGAAATCGCTGACTCGCTCTATCGCTGACTCGCACGAGATGATAGACGTGCTGCACTACGTGCTCCTGCTGTGGGAGAAAGGCCGCCGCGAGGGGTTGGTGCAGGTGTTGGCGGGGACGGGGCTGGGCCGCAGCGAAGCTTTCTACCGCGTTGCCCAGGCCGTCTCGGAGACGCTCCCCAACGAGAGCAAGGAAAAGAAACTGCTCGATGGCTTCCTGGCCGGACGGGAGAGGGTGCGGGAGGAGGTCGGGAAGGTTGGGCAGCAGGAGAGGTTGTTCAAATAGGAAACAGGAGGACCATAATGGGAATCGACTTGGCTCAAATCGGTATAGCAGTAGTAGCATTGTTGAGCCCCTATCTAGCCAAAGCTGGTGAGGGCTTTGCCCAAAAGGCCGGCGAAGTGGCTTGGGACAAGGTGGCCGCTCTCTATCAAGCCATTCGTCGCAAGTTCAAGACCGACAAGGACAAGGAGGCTCTGCAGGCTCTGCATCGACTGGAGAAGCAACCTACCGACGGCAAGCATCAGGCAGCCTTAGCTGGTATTCTGACCGAAAAGGCTCAGACCGATCCTGAATTCACTCAAGAACTGGTCCGGTTGGTGCAGGTTACGACGCAGGACGAAACTGTTGCTCGGTTCCTTACTCAAGTCTATGACAAAGGCCAAGTGGATAAAATCATCAACATTGGTCAGGCTGGTGTAGTGCACATTGATTAGCTGCTACCGTGAGGTTCAGAATGGCGCTGGATGCGTCTTTCCCCGAGCAAGATCAGGCAGCCTGGCAGGCTCTCGAGAATTGGTTGAGCCAGGATGTGGAAGGGCAGGCATTACTAACTCGCCTCTGGGCTAATCCAGGTGGTGAGGGGAAGGCTCTGGCTGAGTGGCTTACGGGTCGCTCGGCCCAGGCGCCACCCAGATTGTTCACCTACTTTCTGGAAGGTCAGATTGGGCGACTTGTCAACATCGCTCAAGCGGGGGTAGTGCAAATACAGCAGACTCAGTCCATACCCTTGGTATCTGAGCCTCACCGGCTTCCTCGCGACATCGATGATTTCACTGGTCGGCATAGAGAGTTGGCAAAACTGACTGCCCTGCTAGAACGAGCAGTGCCAGACGCGGGAACTGCAGCGGTCATCGCCGTGTTAGCAGGCATGCCCGGGGTGGGCAAATCGGCCTTGGCTATTCGTGCGGCTCACCGCGTAAAGGATCGTTTTCCTGAAGCTCAACTCTACATTGACCTGCGCGGAGATGAAGGTCGCCCCTTGGATTCCTCGCGTGTACTACAAGGATTTCTGCGGGCCTTAGGCATTGCAGACCAGATTATCCCTCCAGAGCTTGAGGAACGATCCGGCTTATACCGCTCTCGGTTGGCAGGCAAACGAGCCTTAGTGTTGCTTGATAATGCCTACAGTGAGATTCAAGTCCGCCCCTTGCTGCCAGGGAGTTCAACCTGCGCTGTCCTGGTCACCAGCCGAAAGCGCCTCTCTGCCCTGGAGGGTGCTAGCGTTTTCGAACTGCCAGAGATGAGTGAACAGGAGGCTCTATCGTTGCTGCGACGTCTGGTAGGCGGAAAACGAGTTAAAGCCGAACCGAGAGCGGCAGAAAAGATTATTGGTCTCTGTGGTTTACTCCCTCTTGCTATCCGCATAGCGGGAGGGAAATTGGGAGATAAACCTCATTGGAAACTTGGGAGTTATGCTTCCCAACTGGCCGATGAGCAACAACGGCTTGAACGACTGCAACTGGGAGACCTGAGTATTCGATCTAGCTTTGCTTTGAGCTACCGCGACCTGACTTTGACCGATGCCCACGCATTCCGCTTGCTGGGGGTGTTGAATGAGGCAGAGTTTCCTTTGGAGCCAGTGGCCGCATTGCTTGGCACCGATCAGCAAATCGCCTGGGAGATCATGGAGCGCCTAGTGGATTTGCAGTTCTTGGAACCGGTTGGAGAGAGGCGATATCGATTTCATGACCTGATGCACCTCTTCGCACGAGAGCAGGCTGAACAAGAGGAGCCAGGTGAGTCGAGGTGGGCTGCCCGCCAGAGGATTGCCCGTTCTTATGCCCTACACCAGCTTCCTCCTGACATTCCCGATTTCACAGGACGTGGGGAGGATGTGAATCGCTTACTTTCGCTGCTGGACCGGGTTGGTGGAGCGGCTGCTATTAGCGGAATGGGGGGAATTGGCAAGACCACCCTTGCCATCCATGTAGCCCACCGACTATCTGATCGATATCCTGACGCACGGATTTGGGTTGATCTGCGTGGGACTTCCCAACAGCCGCTCACGTCAGAGCAAGCGATGAGCTACATAATCCACGTCCTCCATCCTGACATTGTATTGCCGAGAGAGCATGCCGAGATGTCTGCCCTCTACTACAGCATGCTGACTCGCCAACGGGTGTTAATCGTTTTGGACAACGCTGGCGATGCCGCCCAAGTGCGACCGTTGGTACCTCCACCGTCGTGCGGACTGCTCGTTACCTCGCGACAGAGGTTAGCCCTACCGGAACTGCGTTTATTCAACCTGGATACCCTCACGGAAGAGGAAGCTCGTGCCGTGTTGGTCAGGGTCATGGGCGAGGGCCGAGCGTCGGAAGAGGAACTGACAGCCCTTGCCGAATTGTGTGGCCAACTACCACTGGCGCTGCGGGTGGCGGGGGGCTTCCTGGCGGTGCACCCCGACTGGACGGCGGCGAAGTACGTCCAGGCGTTGGCCGACGAGCGGGTGCGGCTGGCACGACTTGAACTTGGTGATCTGGATGTCGGAGCAGTGTTGGAGCTCAGTGTAAGGCAACTTGCGCGAGAGAATCAAGATCTGGCAGCACGCTGGCAGACGCTCTCGGTGTTCCCCGCACCATTCGAGCCGGAGGCGGTAGCGGCAGTATGGGGGGTGGATAATGATGAAGCCCGTGACGGGCTTAGCTTGCTGGCCGAGCGAAGCCTCTTGTTCTACGATGTAGAAGGAGGGCGTTACCGGCTACATGACCTGATGCGGATGATAGCACAGAACGCTTCTTACTACGTAGGAGAAGAGTCGAAGCCAACAGCAGAACAACAGTGGGAGATGGCCATCAGCCGCCATGCCATGTATTATCTGGAGGTAGGAGGTCAAGCTGAAGATAAATACAGACGAGGTGGCAAGTACATGCTGGAGGGACTACGGCAGTTCGATGTGAATTGGCCGCAACTCCAAACAGCCTGGGCGCGAATGCGAGAACGGAAAGATGAGACTTCTGCCCGTTGGCTAAACAGGTTTCCTGACCGGATGGCCTATACGCTGTCTTTTCGCCTTGCTCCAGGGGTGATGGTGAGTATTTTGGAGGATGCGATAGCGGCGGCTCGTCACCTGGGGGACCGGCGCAATGAAGGATATTACTTAGGCAACCTGGGGCTGGCCTACGCCGGCCAGAGAGAGGTGCGCCATGCCATCGAATACTTAGAGCAGGCGCTGCAGATTGCTCGCGAAATCAGAGACCATCGTAATGAAGGGGTCTGGCTAGGCAACCTAGGAGATGCCTACCGTCAATTGACGGAGTCGCACCAGGCTATCGAGCACTTTGAACAGGCTCTGAGGATCGCTCGCGAGATTGGCGACCGGCGTAATGAAGGAGTCTGGCTAGGCAACCTGGGCTTGGCCTACACTGACCTGGGAAGGAAATACCAGGCCATCGAGTGTTTCGATTTTGCACTGGAGATAACCCGTGAAGTTGGGGACCGACGCAACGAAGGAATCTGGCTAGGCAACCTAGGCTTGATCTATACTGATCTTGGAGACACGCCCCCGGCTGTTCAATACTCTGAACAGGCGCTGGAAGTGGCACGCGAGATCGGGGACCGACGCAATGAGACACTTTGGCTATGCAATCTAGGTTTGATCTACTTGCACCAAGGGCACTGGGACGAGGCCCTTCAGATGTTTGAGACGGCCCTGAGTATTTCGCACGAATTAGGGGAGCGTCAAGGTGCGGCTAGAGCCATCAATAACCTAGGTCTGGTCTATCTGAATCTGGGTCGCCTGGACGATGCCCTGCAAATGTTCCAGAAAGCTCTGACGGTGTTCCGTGAACTGGATGATCGCCAGAGCACAGGGAAAGCCTATATGAACTTGGGCAATGTCTATCTGCAGATGGTACGCTGGGACGAAGCTACACAGATGTTCCAGGGATCACTGGCTGTGTCGCGCGAATTAGGAGACCGTTCCAATGAAGGCACAACTCTCATGAACCTAGGCAATGTCTATCTGCAGATGGGTCATTGGGATGAGGCAGTTCGATTGTTTGAGGAATCTCTGGAAATTGCCCACTCCTTGGGTGACCGCCCAGGTGAGGAGAGGGTCCTCAACAACCTAGCGCTGACGTATGCCAACCAGGGCCGTTGGCTTGAGGCCATTCAAATGTTCAAGGGGGTTCTGGAGATTGCCCGCTCGCTTGATGACCATCAAGGTGAGGGACGAGCTTTGATGAACATCGGACTCCTTTATCTAGAGCAGAACCAGAGTGAGGTAGCCGTAACCCATTGGCGAGAAGCTCTGTCGAAGCTCCATCCGGACTCGCCGGAGTATCGGAAAGTAGCGACTTGGTTATAGTCAGCAGGTTTTCCTGAGGTCAATCCAGGGACATTCGCTGAGCTCCTGATGACAAACACCGAAGTTTGGGGGAAGAAATGGACACTGTGACAATAGCAACAGCAGCAGTGGCCTTCCTGGTTCCGTACCTGGCTGAAGGGAGTAAAGCAGCAGCCAGACAAGCAGGCGAGGCGCTATGGAAAGCCATGGAGCAGCGGTTCAAGAGTCAACCTGTGGGTGAGGAGGCATTGAGAGACCTGAAAACCGATCCACAGGACTCAGACATTCAGGCGGCACTACGTTTGCAGTTAAGGAAGGCCTTGACAGCCGACCCAGAGTTCTTGGCAGAATTGGTGCGGTTGCTGGAAGAGGCCCAAGGGGAATTGTCGGGCTCCGTGTACCACGCTACACTGAGGGATTCTGGTGCTATTGCCCAGGGGCCTGGAGCTGTAGCTGCAGGAGCTGGGGGCGTAGCCGTGGGTGGAAGTGTGCGGGGTGGTGTCATAGTCACGAGTGACCACGAATAGCGCTAGAGCCATTTTCACAGGAACCAGGTGTCACATAGATGGTGCCAGAGGCAGGGTGTGGAAAGGGATATGCAGAGGGAGATCACTATTACCAGCGAGACAATAACGGCAGGCAATCCTTCCCGCGATCAAATGCTGATAGCCTGGAAGGCTCTCCAAGACTGGCTAAGCCAGGATCAGGAAGGTAAAGCGGTGCTGGACCGCTTGCAGGCTGATCCTGAAGAAGGGGCAGATGCTCTGGAGCAATGGCTTGAAGCGCGTGCGGTATATGCTCCTACACAACTGAGCACCTATATCAGTGGTGGCCAGGTCGCCAAGCTGATGAACATCGCCAAGGTAGGAGTTCTTCTAGCGGCACTGTTACCTCCAACTCCGCCGTCGGCGCTTTACCAGCTTCCGCGTGACATTGCCGACTTCACGGATCGCTTCGAGGAACTGACTAGGGTATTCTCTTTGTTCGAACAGAGAGCCGGAGACGGGAGGACGGCACTGGTTGTCTCCGCCATTGCTGGAATGCCTGGTGTGGGAAAGTCGGCCTTGGCTATCCACGTTGCGCACCATTTGAAGGCTCATTTCCCCGATGCTCAACTCTATGCCGATCTGCGTAGGGATGAGAAGTGTCCCCGAGAGCCGTTCGACGTTCTGGGAGGCTTTCTACTAACATTGGGGATTGAGGAACGCTCTATTCCCAGAGACTTACAGGGGAGGATGCGTGCTTATCGGTCCTCCCTAGATGGGAAAAGAGCTCTGGTGTTGCTTGATAACGCACACGACGAATCCCAGGTTCGCCCATTGCTCCCTGGAAACCCGGCCTGTGCTGTTCTGGTCACCAGCCGCAGGCGTCTCTCTGCTCTGGAGGGAATCACTGTCATAGATCTAGAGATGATGGCAGAGGATAAGGCTGTGGAGCTACTCGGACAGCTAGCGGGCTCAGAGCGTGTAGAATCCGAGCCAGAGGCGGCGAGGAGGATCATCAATCTGTGTGGCCGCCTTCCTCTAGCTATGCGTATTGCTGGAGGCAAACTTGGAGACAAGCCCCACTGGAGTCTTGAGAAATACGCCTCCCAACTGGAAGATGAGCGCCGGAGATTGGATCGGCTTCAACTGGGCGACCTGGATATCCGAGCTAGCTTCGCTCTGAGTTACAATGACTTGGCTCCCGACGACGCCCGTCTGTTCCGGCTGCTCGGGATGCTGCCTGTGCCTGGCTATACGCCGGAGATGGTGGCTGTCTTACTGGAGGCGGAGCCAGATACGGCTTGGGAGGCCCTGGAGCGTCTAGTGGATCTGCAGTTGCTGGAACCACCCGACGGAATTCGCTATCACTTCCACGATTTAGTGCTTCTCTTTGCCCGGGAGCGACTTGAAGAGGAGGAACCAGCAGAAAAGCAACAAGCCGCCCGGGCATGTGTGGAACGATGGTACCTAACGGCCTCCAACGTGCATTTCTATGCACAGGCTGGTATCCTAGATAGATATGTTCACTCACCTGACCCTACGGCTGATCCAGAAATGCTGGAGGCTATCCTGACGGTGCTGGAGGCGCGCGAGGACTTGCGAAAGTACTTCTTCCGCAGCGGGCCAAGCGCCGCCTGGGCACCCATCCTGTACGAGCGCGGTTTCTTCGAGAAACCGCCGCCTCCTCAGGAGACAGAGCAGGGCTATATGCTACCCGCGTGGGATGTGTTGTACTACCTCAATAGCGTCGCCGCCCAAGTACCGAATGTCGTTGTCCAGGTCGCTGAGTCTTTTGAGGGAGCAGGATGGTATATCTCCCTGATAGTCCGTGCACTGCGAGATATCCCTGTTGAGCAGGCCGCAGAGCTCTTGCCGAGGATCACTGTATGGCTTGACGAGCCACATATCGCTGCCGCTATTGCGGATGAGACGGCTGATCTTGTCGCGCACCTGGCACAAGGCAAGCAACTCGATGCAGCACTTGACCTGATGCACGCGCTTACCGCGCCGATCCCTTCAGCAAAGGCGAAAACGGTTAGTGGTATGGTTCTGGGTGCAGAAGCGCAGCCCAAGTTTCTCGATGTGCATGACTATGAGATGGAGCAGTTCTTCGAGAGCCTCATTCCTCGATTGGCCTCGCTTGCTCCCGAGCGAGTGGTGACGGCACTACAAGAGCACCTGTGTACTGCCATTCGGATGGAAGCAGAGTCCCTGGGAGAACCGGAATTCGAGACGATATCCTGGTGGCGCACTGCCATCGAAGATACTGGACAAGACCTGGACAACGCCTACAGAGATCACTTGCTTCGCGCGCTGCGCGACGCTCTCGAGGTGTGGGATAAAGCAGATGCGCCGGCTGTAGAACCGCTGATCAGGCAGTATTTGCAGGACAGAAGGGGCATTCTGCGACGCCTGGGATTCCACATCCTTCACAGGTTTCCGACGAGGCACAAGACTCTCGTGGTTGAAGAATTGCAGAGATTCGAGAACCTGGACGATGTTGGCATCCATCACGAGTTCCTCATGCTGCTGCGGGCAGGTTTCCCGCTGCTCGACGTTTCAGGCCAGGAGGCACTCGTCGCTGCCATATGCGATGGCCCCCCGCCTGAACGGATGAGAGAACTGGCCGAGTGGGCTAAAGAGAACAGGGACATAAGGGACGTTGGCGAGTATTCTCGCAGGCACGCACAAAACTGGGTCCGCGAGCGTCTGTGGATGTTGCAGGGTTACCTTTCTGGTGAGCCTGCGGAGACGCTGAGGAAGCTGAACAAGGAACTCGGACCACCAGAAATCCCCCCCGCATTTACTACGTGGACGTCAGGTGGTTTCGTAGGAGACGTCTCGCCGAAATCAGAACAAGAGATCGCCGGGATGGCTCCCGAAGAACTGGTAAGGTACGTTGAGGAATGGAAACCCGACCCTCGCCAATTGTCTGACCTTGAGCGGGTTACGTATGGAGGACTGGCCAGAGCGGTCGCCAACGTGATCCTGGCCGCACCTCAAAAACACAATGCACCACGCATAGCCCTGTTCCGTCCCGAATTCGCCTACGCTCTGCTGGAGCGTACCAGAGAAAACAAGCCAGCGACACCCGAAGCGTGGGAGTTTAGTATCCGGTTGTCTGAAGCCTTGCTGGGAGACCAGACCGTTCGCACCGACATAACCCGTGCGTTTGATGGGAGTTGGGTTGAGGTCCGACGGGCAATCCTACATCTCATAGAGTTAGGGTTGAACAACGAGCAGCACAGGCCCCCTCAGGAACTCTTGCCAAGAGTTCGCGATATCCTGTTGACTCTACTTGATGACCCAGATCCCGACACAGAAACCGATCGCCCACCAGAAGGCTATTTCGGGCACGAAGACCCGGCCACTGTGGCGATCAACGCAGTGCGTTCTAGAGCGCTGCTTTCCCTTATCGAATACGCGGAACTCAGAGCCAGGCTGGCTGAAGAGGAACACAAACCTGCTCACGAAGGACTTGGTCCAAAACGCCTTGAGCCGGTTGTCCAAGAGGCCTTGACGCGAAAACTGAATCGGCAAGAGGATCCGAGTTGGGCTGTGCATTCAGTGTATGGCCGCCATCTCTTCCGGCTTTTCTGGCTGGATAGAGAATGGACGGAGAGCCATGTCGACGACATCTTCCCCGAAGGGGAGGATGATGACAGTGTTGGGTACTATACGGCTGCCTGGGACTCCTATATCAGCTACCATCGCTACTGGCACCCAGATTTGGAGTTACTTCGTCCCAAATACGAAAGAGCCATACACAACCTTTCACAAGGCCACGTGACCAAAATGCGCGCGGGGGTGGGTTCACCAGAGACGGGTTTGGCCATTCACGTGGCTGGGGAGTATTTGCGCACGGGCTACGACCTGCAGTCGCCAGCTGGGACACACAATCTAATGAGGTTGCTGCACCAGATAGGTACGCCGCAAGCTCGTAGCGGTGTATCCTGGTTCTTCTGGCGGATTTTCGAAAACCCCAACGACCGCGAGATACATTGGCCCAAGGTTCGCGCCGTCTGGGAATGGCGGGCAGAAGCAGCGGCTGCCGCAAACCACTCAGTTGAGTTCGATGACGAGATGCAGGGGTTTGCGTTGTTGTTGCCAGCGCTACCCAAGAGCGAAACGATAGAATCGCTCTGGCCGCTATTGGAGGCGTCATTACCCCACATCACTCGATCCGAACACAAAACTAGAGAGTGGGACGCTTTTGAGAAGTACCTGGCGGCAGAAGTTGACCGTGATCCAGTAAGGGTGATCGGGCTATACCGACGTATGCACGAACTGTCGCCACGGCGTCAATGGTATCGTGTCCCAGAAGAAGCTACCCAGATCATAGAGAAGGCTGCCAGAAATGAGAATGCCCGTGGCGATGTGCTTGCGCTCATTGATCTGTTTGCTCGAAAGTATGACAATCATCAGTTCCGCTACATCTATGAGCAGTTGGAGCGTCAGCAGTAGCCACCATGCACGATGGGTTGTGAGCATCACAGGGAGGTCAGAATGACCGCATTTCACACGATAGCCGTACCGCACGACGACATCCTGGCCGGACGGCTGACGCTCGACGTCTTCGCCGCCGACCTGTGGGAGGTCTACAAGCGCCGCGCGCCGGACGAATACAAGGACGCTGCGCGTTTCTTCCAGAAAACCTACCTCACCGAGGGGCTGGAAAACCTCCTGGCCGTGGTCGAAAAGCGGTTGCAGGGCACAGGCGGCGACCCGGTCATTCAGATCCAGACCCCCTTCGGCGGCGGCAAGACCCACTCGTTGATTGCGATGTACCACCAGGCCGCCGGGTGGGGCGCGCAGCGAGCCGTCATCGTCGGCACGCCGCTGGCCGCCGAAGAGACGTTGTGGGGCCTGCTGGCCGAGCAGCTCACCGGCAGCCGCGCCGGCTTCGATGGGCAGGCCGCGCCGGGGCGCGAAAGACTGCGCGATCTGTTGGCGGCGCACCAGCCGCTCCTTATCCTGATGGACGAGGTGCTGGAGTACGCCACCAAAGCCACCACCGTCCGCGTCGGCGCGAGCACCCTGGCCGCACAGACCGTGGCCTTCCTGCAAGAACTGACCGAGGCCGCGGCCACGCTCGACCGCACCTGCCTGGTGGTCACGCTGCCCTCCAGCCTCCTCGAACACTATGACGAGGGGGCCGAGAAACTCTTCCGCCAACTGCAAAAGGTGGCCGGGCGGGTGGAAAAGATCTATACCCCCGTGCAGGAGCACGAGATCAGCCACGTCATCCGCCGCCGCCTCTTTTCCACGCTCGACGAAAGCCGCCTGCACCAGGTCGTGGCCGACTTGCTGGACTATGCCGTGCGCGAGTCGCTCCTGCCGCCGGGGATGGAGCCGTCGGAGTACCGGCAGCGCTGCGAGACGTCGTACCCATTCCTGCCGGAAGTGGTGGACGTGCTCTACCAGCGCTGGGGCAGTTTCACCAGTTTCCAGCGCACGCGCGGCGTTCTGCGGCTCCTGTCGCTGGTCGTCCACGCGCTCAAAGAAAGCCAGATGCCCTATATCACACTGGCTGACTTTGACCTGGCGAACCAGGAGATCCGCCGTGAACTGCTCAAGCACATCGGCGCAGAGTACGACAGCGTCATCGCCGCCGACGTCACCGGGCGGGAGGCCGGGGCGCGCAAGGTGGACGGCGAACTCGGTGCGGCCTACCAGGGATTGCGCCTGGGCACGCGGGTGGCGACCACGATCTTTATGTACTCCTTCTCCGGCGGCATCGAGCGCGGGGCCACGTCGAGTGAGGTCAAGCGCAGCGCCACGACCACCGGCAATCCCGCCAGCGTCGTGGCCGAAGCCGGGGAACTGCTCAAGGGGCGCCTGTTCTACCTCCAGTGGGAAGGCGGCAAGGCCTACTTTGCCAACCAGCCCAACCTCAACCGCATCCTGCTCACCAGGATGGAGAGTGTCGAGCGCGCCGAGATCGTCGCCGACGAAGAAGAGTTGCTCAAGACGCGCATCGGCGGACACCGGCTCAAGGTTTACCTGTGGGAAGGGGACGAGGCCCGCATCCCTGAAATCCCCGAGACCCCTGATCTCAAACTGGTGGTACTGCGCGAGCGCGACGACGGGCTGATGGCGGCGATCTTGAAGCAGAAAGGCACCACGCCGCGCGTCCACTGTAACACGATCTTTTTCCTGGCGGCGTTGGAGAGCGAACGGATGGCCTTCGAGGCGCTGCTCCGGCGGCGGCTGGCCTACGAACGCGTCGAGGGAGACAAGACGCTGCGCCTGACCCCGGAGCAGCAGAAAGAGATCAAGGACGGGCTCAAGAAAGCCCACGGCGACCTGGCCGAGGGGGTGCGGCGGCTCTACCGGCAATTGTTCGTCCCCGCCCGCGAGGGGGTCAAGGAACTCGACCTGGGCATCCCGACCTACGGCGAGCAGCGTGCCATAGACGAGGAGGTGTACGACAAACTGCGCCTGGATGGGGAAATCCTGGAGCGCATCGTCCCGCTGGTCATTAAAGAGCGCTACCTGCGCGAGCGTGAGTGGGTGGCCACCGAGCAACTGGCCCAGGCGGGCTTGCGCACGCCGGGCGAGGCGCGCGTCGTCAGCCGCGAGGCGTGGGAGGCGGGCATCGCCGAGGGGGTAGATAAAGGGCTCTTTGGCCTGGGCGAGTTGGAGGGGGAGCGGGCCATCTGCCATTACTTCAGGACGCGGCCCTCGGTGGGGTTGGTGAGCGGCGAAGTGTTGATCCGAGCGGACCTGTGCCAGGCGCAGCAGGAAGCCGAAACGCGGGTGACACAGGAAGACACCATCCCGCCGGGCGGCCCGCAAGTGCGCGAGGGTGCCGAGGCGGCGGGTACCACCGTCGCCGGAGGACCGGGCGCTGGTGCCGCCTGGACGGGAGGCATCGGGCGGCGGCACGTCCACCTGCGGCTGACCGTGCCCAGGGGCAAGGTCTCTGGGCTGATGGGCGTGATGAACCTCTTGCAGCACAAATTCAACCGGCTGGAGATCACGTTGCTGGCCGACGAAGGCAGCATCTCCGAGCAGGAGTACGAGGACAAGATCCGCGAGGCGTTCCGGCAGTTGGGGATTGAGGTGGGGGAGGAGTAGGGCGGGTTCCGTGTTTCGTGTTGCGTGTGCCGTTGGGGGCCAATTGCGGCGCCAGTACGGCGCCGACCACGCCCAGAGTGAGGGGGAACTCGATTCAGGCCAATCTCAGGCGCGGCTCTTCGGCTGGCCGCTTCCTGGGCCTCATGCCAAAGAGGAAGCGCGCCGCAGGGTGACTACTGTTCCCAGAGTCTATCGCTTTCTGCACTGTACTATCAAAAAGCCCGGCACCACCGCATAGCCTGGGATGCGGTCCACCACACGGCCTGTCGCTCGCGGCTCAACCACGTGTTCGATGGTGAACCCTGCTCGGATCGTCGTGTTGACATACGTGCACAGGGTGCGGTGGTATGCGCCCACCTTTCCGCGCAGGCCTGCGACGTTTTTGGAGCGCCAATGGACTTGCTCAAAGTAGCCGTGAATTTCTCTGCTCGTGCTGCCATCGGCTCGCGTTACCCACGTGGAATGCGGTGCTTGAAAACATGGGTGGGTGATGGTAAACGCAAACCATCCCCGCGGGCGCAGGACGCGCCAGGCTGCTTGAAGAGTCGCTTCCAGATCTGGAATATCCATGAGTGCCATGTGGCAGACCACGCCATCGAAGTTATCGGCGGCAATCGCGTGCAGCCCCTGCGCGTCATCCAAAACGTAGCCAATCCCCAAAGGCTCTGCTTTCTCATTATCTTGGGCAATACCCAAGAGCCTGGGGGATAGATCTATGCCCACAACGTGGGCTCCACGCCTGGCCAATTCCCGCGCAAGCCTCCCTTGACCACACGCAAGGTCACAGATGTACAGACCTCGGACATCGCCAAGGATCTCGAGCAGATGAGAAAGGACGAAATGATCGGGCATCAATTCTGAGCGCACGCAAGCGTCGTACCACACCGCGATGCTATCATACTGTGCCCGGTTCATACTTCCTCGGCCGTGTTTCGTGTTGCGTGTTCCGTAGCGCAACACGCAAGACGTACCTGCGGCCTGGTACTCGCTGTGGTAGCGGGGATTTTCTTCCAGGCTGCGTGGGTGGTCCGGGTTTGGAGGTCAGCTACCCATCGTGCTTATTCTCCAGCAGCCCACTTGGCAACCAGCGGCAGGTAGACCTGTTGTGCCGGCTTTAGCCAGTCCACCTCGAGATTGTAGAAAGTCTTGCCAAATATGTCTTCCCCCTCGGATACCTCACCGAAAACTGCAACCCTGTCTCCATGTGCCGGCGTGTACCCATCCCAGGAGTGGGGCTCTCCTCCGCACAACCAGGCACCATGAATCGTCAGATGGTAGCATGTGCCGCCTGTCCGCACGGCCCACACCATACAGGGCAAGCAGGGATCTGTGGTACACGGGTTTCCAACACTCAGGTATTCCCCAATAGCAAGACGCTGATCAACCATTGTCACTGGAACCTGCATGGGACAACCCTGCGGACGCTCAGTGGTAGTCTGGGATCGGAGCGACACCCCACATGGTGCGGAGGAATTTGCCCGTGGCTCTATCGTGGGGAAGCCAATCGCCGCGACAAGTAGGCCCGACAGTGCAAGAGCAATTCGCCCATACTTCATTCTAGTCCCCCTAACCTAACACTCGATACTCACAGGCCATCGGCAAGCCCGCATGACGGCAGCGAGTTCAGCCGCGGGAAGCGAAGGCGCGCCCGCACCGACGACTGAAATCCCCCAGTCTCTCAATCCTCATAGACAGGTGCAATTTCCATTCCTTCTGCCCAAGATTGATGCTCTCTCAATACCGAAGCATTCCTACGTTCAGTCACTTTCTACAGAATCACTCTTTCCGGCCACGGTTCTTGCTTTGAAGTTCCCCAGAGCTTGCTAATATACTCTATTGAGAACAAGTCCTCAAGCGCATGCAACCAATAAGTGCCCCTGTCGGAAAGAACTAGCCGCTCTCCATCATCCTTCAAGAATCCGAGGAGAGTTAATGGCTTCACATATTTTCCGTAAACCCTGTCAAAATCCTTCCCAAATCTTTCCTTGAAATCGCTTTTCTCGAATCTCGTCTCATAGATCCTCCAGTAGAGCCAACCCGCCATTTGCATATTCTCTGACAGATCAAGCGATAGTGCGATTGGCATCCTCCCATTTTCAAGGGCTTTGATATACTCAACAACATTGAAGGTGTTGAGATAGAACACATCCTTCAAGTAAGAGCCTCCACTTGCCCCAAGACCAACGTAGAGAGGCACCGTCACAGAACAATACTTTGGAACTCCTGGCCTGGTGAAAGCCCAAACAGAGGTTCTTTCAAATCCTGCATCATGAAAGATCCCCTCGAGGATACTGAGCATCCTTCTTCTCCTGAAGATGCTGGAGCTCTTGTAGTTGTTTCCCTTAGCAGTCCCTCCCATTTTGGTGTAAGGAAACCTGAAAAGAGGGTAAGCTGCGACCTGATCAACGCCCATCTCCACCAAGGCATGACCTGTCTGCTCCATCTCGCGGTAGGTCTGACCGGGTAATGCAAAAATGACGTCCACATTGACGCATTTGAAGCCCTTGCCGACAGCCCGTTCGACTGCTGCCTTCACTTTATCCACAGTATATGGTCTATTGAGGGTCTTCAGATGTTTGTCTTGCAGGGCTTCCACTCCAATGCTTAGATGCTGTACACCCATTGAGATGATGGCATTAAGATTGTCCAGACTCAAATCATTTGGATGGCTTTCCATATGTATGTCGCACTGTACATTGAAGACTTTAAAGACATGATCCAGAATCTTATCAAGGCCACAATAGAGCATTGTTGTAGGTGTTCCGCCCCCAATGTAAAAGGAGGTCACCGGCTTACTGCCAATCATCTCAGAGTAGATATCAATCTCTTGTATAACAGCTTTTGTGTACCTTTGTGCTACCTCAGAATGATAAATCTCCTTGTTGTAAGGGCAGTAAGGGCAAATCTGACGGCAGAAGGGAATATGAAGATAAAGACCGAATTCGTGTATATCCTGAAATCTGCCCTCAAGCGAGGGAATCCTGCTTTCAAGTGCAACATAGTTCTCTTTGGCCAAAAATCTCTTGAATTGGCCTCTAAGGAAAGCTTCCAGCCACATAAATCGCCCATTCCTACTTGGCCTAAAGCAAATTGCGCCTAACGTTCCGCATCAGTGGCTTGCGGAGTCTAGCGGAGCAACCTCAGACAATACTGCTGCGCCCAACGGCGCGGCGGTTGAGCTGCGCACAGCGGAGGCGCGTCAGCGCCGATGCGAGCGTCGGCTCTGTGTCACAATCCCTGGCATCAGGGCGGTCTCTCCCCCTTAATAGTGCACTGCGATTTTGCGCGAAAGTCAATGCCGAATTCGCCAGGCCGGTGGCTGGTGCACGTGCACAGCGGGCACATCATGATGCAAAACCAAGACGGGCAACATTGGGGCTCTCGATTAGTGGGTCGGCTCCAGCGACCTGTTGGGCGGCGAATTCCTCCTGCTGCCCTCGCGTCGCGGCAACTGGTCTAGCAGCAACCACAAGGCAATGCTCGTGGCGATACCAGGTACTAGCAGTATGCCCACAGCAGGGACTACCATTTGGTTGGAAAGGGTTGCTGCTCCCCAGCCGACTACACCCCAGCCGAGTACGTTGGCCAGAATCCACCAGGCGGCGTGACGTACACGCCGGCGCAGCACCAACCACTGGACTAGCCCCATAGACCCACCAGTCACCACGGTC
>Ga0315291_10002756_pt1 | contig 22856 bp, 26 predicted proteins | sample YL17G12_20_MG_FD_203070 | JGI IMG/M metagenome (GOLD analysis project Ga0315291, IMG submission 203070) | Sediment microbial communities from Yellowstone Lake, YNP, Wyoming, USA - YL17G12_20 | ecosystem: Environmental > Aquatic > Freshwater > Lake > Sediment | place: USA: Wyoming | collected... | reverse complement strand
AGTTACCATAACGAGTCCCGGAAGGATAAATACTCCCATTATTAATAACATATTTTATATCTGCAATAATGTTGTTAGAATCATTAAAATCTCCTAAAAATATATTTTTCCACTCAAAATTTGAATTATTCCAATGATAATTTATATTGTCATGATAATTATACAATCTAAATTGTAAAAAATTATCTGCAGTTCCAGAAAAACCTGTATTTTTCAAATGCAAATTATAAGTTGTGGTGCTATCAGCAGGCCTTTCATCCACACCATAATCAATACCATTATTATTATGAGAATAAATATGAAGAGGATTCGGACTCTCAAGATAAGGCAAATCATAATTGCCATCATCTCCTTCTGTTGCTCCACTAACATGTCCAATATATACATGTCCAGGATAAACACCATTACTCGTGTTATGGACATCTATTAATCCAGCATTTGCATTTGAAGTAATGGCGAAAATAATGGCGACAGCCATCATTATTGGAGCATATACACAGAAGGTTGAGGTGAGCAATGTTGGGAAAAATAGATTGCGTAAGAACTTTTTCATTTTATATTTCTTCTGGAAATTGTCTGTATTTCTTGACAAACCTCATCCATTATCCGCCTTCGCAGTCACCGACACTCCAATACTACTCTGCGAAGAACGCTGCGCAGCACAAGAGCTTCGGCGGATTCCGCCGACCTTTCTTCGCCAGCCGAAGCGGGTTACGCGAAGGCGGGAGAAAGGAAGGAACCACGGGCTTTGCCTGCGGGGCTCCATTTTAGTCAATACAAATTATATCAGAACGAAAAGAAAATTTCAAGAGAAAACCATGCACTCCACACCGGTCAACCGCTATTTTCAAGCCATTTTTGCTGCTTTTGATTAGTTTTCTTGATGGTGTGGCTTAATACTCGAACCGACAATTTTGGGTTGTCATGCTGAGTCCGCATTCTTGCAGCTTTCAAGCGCACCAATAGCTCGATGCCCCGACACGAGTGAAACCCGACGGCCTGGAAGGAAGATAAGCTATGGCTCTCAATCTGTTTCGCTAATTCTTCCTTACGGCTACGGGCTTATTTGCTTTCTGTCGGTTTGCCAATTAACTTCATCAGACTTCCGAATTCGATGGGGAAAAGCACGACCGTGTTTGAAGGGCTGGCACCAAGGCCGTCGATGGTCTGGAGCGTTCGCAGTTGTATCGCCAGGGTGTTTTCTTTCATAATAGCAGCGGCGGCTGCGAGATTGACCGCGGCGAGCTTATCGCCTTCGGCCTTGGTAATCGTGGCGCGTTTCTCTCGCTCGGCGGAAGCCTGGCGGGACATCACACGCTTGAGGTCTTCGGGCAGCTCAATATCCTGCAGACGGATTGAATCGACATGCAAGCCCCAGTCTTTGATTCGCTCTTCAACGTTTTCTCCTATTCGTGCCTGGATTTGCTGGCGCTCGGAGAGCAGCTCATCTAATGTCAGCCCTCCTACCACGTCTCGCAGCGCCGCCTGAGAGCATTGCGCAATAGCAAAGCGAAAGTCCTGAATACGAATTACCGCCTTTTCCGAGTCTTTAACCATAAAGAATAGCGCTCCATCTATCTCCGCGGGCACGTTGTCGCGCGTGATTACCTTCTGGTGCGGGATGTTAACTACCAGTATGCGGGTGTCGATGAATCGCACATACTCGATGATGGGGATGAGGTAGAAAGGCCCCGGGCCGCGGACGGCCTTGAAATTCCCCAGGCGCAGCACAACGCCCCGCTCCCACTGGGCGGCCACGCGCACTCCGCTGACAAAAATACCCCACGGCACGCCGACCGCAACGGCAACAATAATTGCCGTTGTCTGCTCCATTGCCCTGCCGGTAACTCGCAAATACAGCACAAGTAATAAAAGGCCAAGCGGCACAATAAACAATACCGCCCGCAGATTCCGGCCTAATGAGATGTGCTCGCCTGTGGGTTTTACGTATTGTTTCCGCAATTCTGTCAATTGACTTGCTAATGTTTCTACCATAATTTTCACCCCGTTAATTTTATTGATTGGATTCGGTTATTCGCACAACGGCTAATTATAGCAGGTGCTGCTGCCATTACAAAAGCAGTTTCTGCTGCTCATCAAGCCGGCACTTGGCTTTACCTATTCTCCAGTATCCTGCGAATGGCAGTCAGTTCCTTCAATATCTGCTCGGATACTTCCGGGGCACTCTGGGGCATTTCAGTTTTGATTTGGACCGGCTCAGCAATCGTACGGCCTCGTGCCCCCTCCATAATCGTATCTTTGACCTGTTCAAGATTACTGATGCCCAGCAGCCGTAGTTCCGCATGCGTTCCCTGCTGGCCGCCGGCCCCTGCGGTCTGAACGTGGATTGTCCCGATGCCGAACGCCCTCTGCAAAGGTCCCTGCGTAATGTCGATATTGGTTATCTTGTTATACGGCACGGTAATGCGTTTTTTCCAGAAGACCCCGCCCTTTGATTTGACACAGTCGCTTTCAATAGCGTATTCCAATGAACTCCAGAATACGGGCAGCCAGACCGCAACGAGCGCCATCACTATCAGCCAGCCAAACAAACACGGTCCAAATACAATCGGCTGGACGATTACCAGAATTGGCCACACTATCAGCCCGATGACAAACCATGTCCCCCAGCAGACAAACCATAAGCTCCTGATTGCCTTTTCCGGCTTTATCACAGTCGCTTCCATATATTGCTTCCTTTCAGATACAAGGTTTCCGGCTGATTACGACACACTCGCATTTGTCATTTTGCCTCCACCGTTCGCTGCAGCAGGCCGTATTTGTTGCCGCCGAGGTAATGCAGCGTGTGGAATTTTTCCGGAATCCAGCGGTCGTCAAAAAATTCTGGCTCGGCTTCCGCGTGCAGGACCTCACACACTAATAAGTCGTGCGTCTCCATCTTGAACGTTTTGACAACCTTACATTCTAAATGTGCGGCACATTCCTTTATCAAGGGCGGCTGGACCATTTTGGCGGGCATTGGCGTCAGGCCGCTTTTTTTGAACTTGTCGATATTTCTGCCGCTTACGCCGCCGACATAGTGGGTTTGTTCGAGCAGCTCCTCGCCCGGGATATTGATAACAAGCTGGCGGTTTTGCTTAATCAGCTCATAAGAGTATCTTGCGTGACTTATGGCCAGCACTATCAGGCAGGGGTCGGAGCTGTTGACGGGCGTCTGCCAGCTAAAGGTCATAACGTTTGGCTTTTCCATCATGCCGGATGTCACCAGCACGACGCAGCCCGGCTCAACTAACCACTTTGCTTTATTCAACGGCACCTGCTTTTTCATTCGGGACCATTCTTAAATCGCGATAAGGCTGCAAAACCTTCCTTAGAGGGGGCAGAAAACAGAACAAGTAATGGGCCGGGTTGGAGTCGAACCAACGTAGGCTTACGCCAATGGGTTTACAGCCCATCCCCTTTGGCCACTCGGGCACCGACCCAGTTCGTATTGCATCCGCCACGACTTCTTGGCGGATTGTGGCTGGAATAGATTAAAACCGAAAAACTGGGCGAAGTCAAGAGTTTACAGTTCCATTGGGAAGTAGTTTTGGGCGTTGTTAAAGCAGATGTCCTCGACCATTTCACCCAATAGGCCCAAATCGTTAGGCAAAAGGCCTGCTTCGACGTCGCTGCCGAGGATGTTGCAGAGGATTCTGCGGAAATATTCATACCGAGGATACGAGAGGAAACTTCGCGAGTCCGTCAGCATCCCGACAAACCTGCTGAGTAATCCCATATTCGCAAGCGTCCTCATCTGCTCCTCCATCCCGTCTTTTTGGTCGAGGAACCACCAGGCGGAGCCATACTGCATTTTGCCAGGCGCTGACCCATCCTGAAAATTGCCGACCATTGCGGCAAATAGAGCGTTGTCCCTCGGATTGAGGTTATACAGGATGGTTTTGGGTAGTTTGCCAATCGTGTCCAGCCGGTCGAGGAATTTGGCCAGCGGTTTTGCGACCGCGAGGTCGCCAATCGAATCACAGCCGACATCCGGGCCGATAGCTTTGAACAGTCGCGTGCAGTTATTTCTTAAAGCGCCGATGTGGAGCTGCTGGACCCAGCCGGCCTCCGCGTCCATCACGGCAAACTCAAACATCATCGCGGATTTGAATTTGAGCTGCTGCAATAAATCCAGGTCCTTTTTCGAGCGGATTCTATCGAAGATTTTTTTGATTTCGGCTTGCGTATAGTCCTCGGCGTAAGCGGTCTCCAGGCCGTGGTCGGAAAGCCGGCAGAGATTTTGGTGGAAATAGTCGTGGCGTTTTCGGATTGCCTCGATATACGAGTCGAAGTCGGTTATTTGCGTGTCGGCTGCCTCCTGGAGTTTGTCGAGCCAGGCATTCAAGGCGTCAACGTTCTCGACCGCCATACCTCTATCAGGCCGAAAGGCGGTGTGGACTTTTATTTCGAATCCATCTGTGCGGATTTTTTTGTGGTGCTGGAGCGAATCGAGCGGGTCTTCGGTGGTGCACACAAGCTTCACGTTCATTTTGCGCATTATGTTGCGGACACTCAAATGCGGCGTCCTTAGCATCTCGCTGCAGGAGTCGTAAATCTCTTTTGCAGTATCGGGAGATAAGGGCTTATTTTTTATGCCGAAGGGATTTTTCAGTTCCAGATGCGTCCAGTGATATAGCGGGTTGCCGAGGCAGTGAGGGACGGTCTGCGCCCATTTCTCAAACTTTTCATAATCACCGGCGTTGCCCGTTATATATTTTTCCGGGATACCGTTGGCTCTCATTGCCCGCCATTTGTAGTGGTCGCCGGCCAGCCAGGCCTGCGTAAGATTTTCAAAACGGTGGTCGGCAGCAATCCGGTCGGCGGGCAGGTGACAGTGGTAGTCATAAATGGGCATTTTCTTTGCGTGCTCGTGGTAAAGAATTCGAGATGTTTTGGTCTCTAATAAAAAATCTTCAGAGATAAATTCAGTCATTTTCGTCCCCTAATCCGTGATTTGTGGCTCGTCTTTCGTCCATCGTCCCTCGTCTATCGTCTCACCATTTATTATGTCTGTCCAGGCGGAGGCGGGGGCGGCGGCTTGCGTTTCGGCGGCTTGTATTCGGCCAGTTTCTTTGCATAGTCCGCTACCTCGCTTCTTGTCTTTTGAAGACGCTCTGATGCCTGCTTTGGCTGCTTTTTTTCTTCCTGCCGCATTTTGTAGTCATAGATTCCATAGATAGTCCACGCGACCGCCAGCACTGCTACCGCGATTATCATAACAATTGTGAACATAACGTTTATCCTTTAATGAAAATCCTTTTTGCTGTAGGGATTCCATCCAAGAGACCGAAGGAAAGAAATAAGCCAAGCCCTATGGCGGTATAATTTTCGGGGAGCAGGCCAAGCGAATAAAAAGATAAATCATTGCCAAAACAAATAAAACATCTAATACCAGCGCAATTTGGGCCAATCGAATATCCCGCTCATTCTTCCTTCTAATGGCTATAACAGCCAAAATGATCGATGCGAAACAAGACAAATAAGTCAAATATACTACTATCGTTCCAGTAGCCTGCGGCAGGAACTCCGCAAGAATAGCAAAAATCCATGTGACGATACTTAACGCAAGTGAGTAAACCGGTAAATTTGATGATTTTCTATCCACAGTACTTTCCTTTCGTTAATTGACCACTACATAGTAAAGAGATATTAAGGTAGTCTCAAGAATTTTTGCACAAATTTCTATTGTCGCAGAAGGTAGGGCGTGCTCGGCACGCCGATTTCTATGATTGTCATTTTTTAAACCGTGTATGTTGTTGATGCGGTGGTTCCGCCGTGGCCTGTCCAGTTTGTATGGAAAAACTCGCCTCGCGGCTTATCAACCCGCTCGTAAGTATGAGCGCCAAAGTAGTCTCTCTGGGCCTGCAACAAATTAGCCGGCAGCCGGTCGTGGCGATAGCCGTCATAGAAGGCCAGGGCCGAGGTTACAGCCGGCATCGGAATACCCATCCGTATGGCTTTAGAAATCACTCGCCGCCACGCGGCCTGCGCCCTTGTAACAGCCCTCTTAAAGAACGGGTCAAGTAATAGGTTAGTCAAATTCGGATTTCTGTCGAAGGCCTCTTTGATCTTACCCAAAAAAACCGAGCGGATGATGCAGCCGCCCCGCCATACGAGGGCGATGCCGCCATAGTTTAGGTTCCATTTGTATTCTAATGCAGCGGCCCGCATCAATTGGTAGCCCTGGGCGTAACTGACTATCTTGGCGGCATACAGGGCCTGGCGCAGGTCGTTGATAAAGCCATTTCTATCACCGGTGAACTTTGGCTTTGGGCCGGTGAGGACTTTGGATGCCGCGACGCGCTCTTCTTTAATCGCCGACAGGCACCGTGCCAAAACTGCCTCACTAATGAGCGTGAGCGGCTGGCCGGCATCGAGGGCGGCAACGACGGCCCATTTGCCCGTGCCCTTCTGGCCGGCGGTATCGAGAATAAGGTCGATTGTCTCGCTGCCGTCCGCATCTTTGTAGGCGAGGATGTCACGAGTGATTTCGATAAGGTAGGAATTCAGCTCGCCCTTGTCCCACTCGGCGAAGACATCGTGCATTTGCTTATTGGTCAGCCCCAGGCCTTCCTTCATTATGTGGTAGGTCTCGCAAATCATTTGCATATCGCCGTATTCGATTCCGTTGTGGACCATTTTTACGAAGTGCCCCGCGCCATTTTCGCCGACCCACTCGCAGCAGGGGAAGCCGTCGTCGGTTCTGGCGGCGATTTTCTGGAATATGGGTTTTATGTGCGGCCAGGCCGCTGGTGAGCCGCCGGGCATTATCGAAGGCCCGCGCAGGGCACCTTCTTCGCCGCCGGAGACGCCGGTGCCGATGTAGAGTTTGCCCCTGCTTTCGACGTATTGTGTGCGGCGGACGGTGTCGGGAAAATGCGAGTTGCCGCCGTCGATTATGATGTCGCCGTTTTCAAGGTGCGGCAGAAGCAGCTCAATAAAGTCATCGACCGGCTGGCCGGCCTTGACCATAAGCATCATCTTGCGGGGCTTACTTAATGCTGCTACAAACTCTTCGATGGATTTGCAGCCGATGATATTTTTGCCTTTGCCGCGGCCGTTTATGAAGTCGTCCACCTTCGAGACGGTTCTATTGAAGCAGGCGACGGTAAAGCCCTTGCTTTCCATATTCAGAATGAGGTTCTCGCCCATTACCGCAAGGCCTATCAGGCCTATGTCAGCCTGCGGTGAGTTTACCCGCACTGAGCTTTGTCGAAGTGTCGAATCCACTTGTGCCATTTCTTATATGCTCCCTTCCATTTTTCTAATAAATCTCGATTTTTACAAGCATATTAGTACGGCTTTTGCATAAATGCCTTGTATATAGGCTGTAAGCTAATTATGCAATTTTTGACGGTTATTGCAACCGTATTAGTAAATTTGCATAGTTAGGATGTTAAAAAAATACAGATTTGATTTGACAATGAACCCGCTTTTCGTTATTTTACCCATTTGATTCTAATATACAAAGTGAACCGTGCTTGTAATCTGGAGAATATTATGGGGAACCGTCCACACAAGATATATTGTGCTGGTCCTCTTTTTAATCCCAAAGAACGTGAAGAGATGCAAGAAATTGCCACTTTTCTTGAAAAGGGACGATACAAAGTTTTTTTACCTCATAGAGATGGCCTCGAGTTTGCTCTCCTTTTCCATAGTTTACTCCAAAAGGGTATGGTACAACAGAAAGCAACAGAGATTCTCAACAAGGCAATATTCTCACTAGATGTTTTTCAAATAAACGACAGTGATGGATTAATTTTGAATATGAACGGCCGTGTTCCTGATGAAGGTGCAATGGTCGAAGCTGGAATTGCTTGGGCATGTAACAAGGTACTTGTTACTTTCCGAACTGACAGCAGGTCTTTAATAGAGGGAATTTGTAACCCAATGATCTTAGGACTTTCGGACTTTTCCTTTGTCACTAAGTATGAAGATATTCCGCAGGCTTTCGATGCCAAGTTCTCAAAAGTAGATGAAAATTTAAGTTTATCTCGTCCCCCTTATTTTGATTCCACCGCTAAGGATGGGAAAGAAATCAGTGAATTCTTGGCCTTACGCAAGCCAGGTGGGGATATTACAGATTTACTCATCAAACTTTTTAGGGAGAGGACATGTCAGATTTCAAAAGGTCTGAAAAAGAGTTATTCCCCAGCAGGTATGCCACAATAACCACAAAGGGAAGGGTAAAGCCCCAAGACCCTGATGAATTTCGCACTGAGTTTCAGCGAGATGTTCACCGAATTATTTACTCGCAGTCATTCCGCCGCATGAGACATAAAGCACAGGTTTTTTACTTTCCGCAAAATGACCACGTTAGCACAAGGATGGATCATGTTAGATTTGTTGCTTCAGCCGCTCGAACAGTTGCACGGTGTCTTGGGCTGAACGAAGACTTAGCCGAAGCAATAGGCTTAGCTCACGATATTGGCCACCCGCCATTTGGCCACCAAGGAGAAGAATTTTTGACAAAGATATTTGACAAATATCCGGCACTTAAGGATTTGATGCCTGAGTTCTCTCATGAAGTTTATGGTCTTAGGGTTGTTGATAGGATTGCGAAAAGAGACAGAGAAAGTCCGGGTCTTGATCTTACTTGGGAAGTCAGGGATGGTATCATTTCGCACTGTGGTGAGGACTTCGCGAGTTGCAAACTTGAACCCGGCTCCAAAGACAAAAACCTGGAGCGAATTAAAACGAAGGAAGATGCGGGTAATCCCGCGACTTTAGAGGGTTGTATTGTTCGTCTTATTGACAAAATTGCCTATGTTGGCAAGGATATAGAAGATGCTATTGAGGCTGATATTATCAAGGAAGATGAAATACCTAACAATTTTCGCAACGAACTGGGAACAACCAACGGCAAGATCATTGGTACTTTTGTGGAAGATATGGTTGAAAATAGTTATGACAAAGATTGCATAGCTATCTCTCCCAGACTTGGTCAATTGCTTCACGATTTGATTGATTTCAATCGTGACCGTATCTATCAAAGTCAGGAAGCAGAGGGAAATAAAATACAAGCCGAAAAAACGATCAAGTATTTATTTGATGACCTATTACGAGAGTTAAAATATAGGGACAGGTTTAAATCTGACAGATATCCTGAAGATCATAAAGACAAGTCTGTACCGTTTGTTTATCGGGTTTTGCAGCAATTTGTTAGTAGTGATATGAAAGATGTTTATAAACCCGAAGACCCAGATGAATTAATTATTTTAGACTTTATCGCTGGCATGACGGACAGTTTTGCAATTCGATCTGTTTCAGATGTTTTTATTCCCAAATCAACAGTTTAACCGAGTATCAACTAACGACCGACGACTATCGACTAATAACCCGTCCAACCGTTTCATCTGGAGAGTCTAAACAGTGTTTCGCCGGCGTGGCGGACGAGCAAAATTCCCTTGTCTTCTCTATTTTCGTAGTCGGCTATATTTATATCAGCGGGATTCATATATCCTAAGTTCACCTTTTCGCAGCGTTCTTTGCTGATTCCGGTAGCGAGGATGACGTTGACCCGCGGCCTTTCGACTCCGTTGGTAAAGACGCCGAGGCCTTTAACGTGCGTGGAATGCGCCATTGCGGCCCGCGGGATGTCGACGAACTTGTCCAATTGTTTCAGAAAATAATCACGCGTATGATAGCCGATTTTGTCGAGGACTTTGCCATAAGTGTATGAAATTTCACTGATGTGCGGCGCATAGATAATCAGCGTGCCGCCGTCGGCCAGTATCGGGTCAAGCTTGTACGCGACCTTGGCGGCGGTCCAGATGTCGTCATACATCTTCGGGGCTTCGCCCAAAATTGTATGATAGGGCTTGTCCTTATAGACGATGTGCACCTCTTTCGACAAATCGGCGGCTTTCTCCCACGCCTCTTTGCAGTCGCCGATAAACAATCCCTTTAGTTTATTATCGACAGATACTATCGCAAATAATTTTCGCGGCATTTGTATAAATGACGCTGCCTTTTCGACCACCTGCCGGGGCGGCGTCCATTTGTTGCCGATTATGACCGGGATAGTTATCACCGCACTCAGCCAGTGGAAAAAGTTTATGATTTCGCTGCCCGCGATGCCGGGGAATATGTACTTGTGGCCGCCTGAAAAGCCCACCACCTCGTGCGGAAAGACCGGACCGATAATGAAAAATTCATCATATTCAAAAATCAGCTTATTGATGGCGACGTTGATTTCCTCGCTGAACAGGCCGCCCGTAATCTGCTCGATTTCGTTGGCGCGGATTCTGCCGATGAGTGTGAATGTCTCGGGCCTGTTCCATCTGTGGTTGAAAAATTTTACCGAGGCATATTTGCTGCGGCGCTGCTCCCTTGTAATGTCGAGTCTGGTGCAGATTTGCTCTTCGGTGAGCGGCTGGTGTGTGCCGAGAGCAACGAGGATGTGGATTGCCTTTGCCTTTCCGGCTAAAAAGTCATAAATGATTTTGAATATCTCGCCTACGGGTCCTGAGCGGGTGTTGTCGGGAATGATTAGCAAAATCCGTTTGCCGGTGCAGTCATTTCGCGCAAAGAACTCGCCAATCGCCTCGCGAGCCTGCTCGTCTGAAACGAAATCGCTTTTGTTCTTGCACTCGATTATCATCGTGTTTAGTTTCAATAATCAGTCATCAGTACTTGGTTAATTGGTGAGTGGTAATTAGTAACTGGTGATTCGTCAACTACTCACCAATCACCATTCACCAATCACTAACCACTATCGCTGCTGCCAGGACGGTTTTTCCGGCAGGCACCTGTCAAATTCAGCGATGAGTTTCTGCTCGTAGCTGCCTGCGTATTTGCCTTTGATAAATCTGTCGAACGCCTCGTTATGAAATCGTTTCCAGGACTCCACCTCGCTGCCGGGATTGACCGGATAAAACAGGGCATCGTTGGATTTGGCGGCCTTCATATCTCCAATCGCATCGCCAATCATCAGGATATGGTCCTTTTCATACTTGCCCTTTGCGGCGTATTCGAGATGCTGCGCTTTTGTGCCCATTTCCTGGCCGGCGATGATGTCAGCGTATTTTGCAATGTCGTGTTCTTCCCACTCGCGTTTGAGGGCCTCGCCCGGCGTGGCCGAGACGACTATCACATCGGCGAGCGGCCTGATTTTCTCCAAGCTTTCACGCACATAAGGAAATGGCGGCATCGCCTTTACGATTTCCCCTATGGCCCAGTTGACCCTCTCGCTCCACGCAAGAGCAAGGGCCAGCTCGCGCTTGGCCTGCGGGTCGGCGGCCTCGGCAACGGCCTTTTTAAGGCCTTCGTTACTGAGCACGCTCTTTGGGTTATCGACCCAGGCATAATAGTGCGGAAATTGCGGGACCTTGAAATTCCTTGCCTTTACCATTGGGTGCGAGGGCAGCAGGTCGGCCAGTATCAGCTTCAGTGTTTTATGCCGGTTGGCGCCGCGGGTCTTGGAAAAGAGGTCCGCAAAATCCTTGCACTCGCGCGCCGCCTGAGCGACCGGCTGCAAACCAAAATAACCAATCATCCACGGACAGAAGCACTCCCGCTGCTTGATGCCCATCGTATCGAAGGCGCAGCCGTCAGAGTCGATACCGATGAAAAACTTCCTTTTAGGTTTGAAGTCCTTTAGCGATTTTGCCGGGTCAACATCAGCCATTTTTTTTCCTGCAAAAAAACTTGTCCGCCTTCTGCGGATCCAAAATCAACTTATTCTACCCCAGCCACTCCATATTCTTCAAGAACCAAGCACCGCCTTTTCTATCCGGCGTAAAACTCTCTTTGGCTGGCGAAGGCTGCACTGCCAAATTGTCAATACTTGCCACCCCTGCTTCCGAAGGGCTCGTGCAGTCCTTAAATCACGTCATTGCTACCTTGGTCAGCGGCTCCTCTTGTGCCCTTCCATCTCTGTCAAATATCCAATTCGTTTTTTGGGCTTCTCCTTCTCCTGCAACATCTGCCCCAGAACATTAAAGATATACTTGATTTTCTCGTCGTGTTCCTCAAGCTTTTTTCTCAACGCCGCGTTATTGGCAAGGACCTCCCGCAGGCGGACAAAAACACGCATAATCGCAATGTTGATTTCGATCGCTCGCCTGCTGCGTCACACACTCGAAAGCATTGCGACCCCCTGCTCGGTGAAGGCGTAAGGTGCATATCGCCTGCCGCCCCATCTTGAGGTCACAAATTGTGACCTCAAGATTTCGAATTCACCGGCGGAGAGCTGAAACATAAAATCCGCAGGGAATCGCTCGATGTTGCGTTTTATGGCCTGGAGCAGAACCTTGGTTTGAACGCCGTAGAGTCCAGCTAAATCGCTGTCGAGCATAACCTTACGTCCACGCATCATATAAATGCACTTTTGAATCTGCTCAATAGGCACTAACGAAGCGTTCCGTATAGAATTCTTATTCTTCATATATTGCGCCCTCCCTTGTGGTCACAGTTTGTGACCACCTGATACTTCTCGCGCCGGGTCAACAGCTGCCATTTTTCTCCTGCTCAGATAATCAAATATCACTAATCAATTTTTTAGACCCCGCTGAAAGATGAGAATCCTCCGTCAACAGGGATGACAACCCCTGTAACAAATTTCGCCGCGTCACTTAACAGCCACATAACGGTTCCGACAAGCTCCTGCGGCTCACCGAATCTGGCCATCGGCGTATGCTCGATAATCGTTTTGCCTCGCTGCGTCAGTTCGCCGGTCTTCTGGTCGGTCAAGAGGAAGCGGTTCTGCTCGGTCAGAAAGAAACCCGGCGCAATTGCGTTGACGCGGATATTCTTGGAATAGGTCTGGCATATATGGACGGCAAGCCATTGCGTGAAATTGCTTACGGCTGCCTTGGCCGCCGAGTATGCCGGGATTCTGGTGAGCGGCCGGAACGCATTCATACTGGAAATGTTTAATATTACGCCGCTGCCCTTTTCGGCCATATCTTTGCCGAAAACCTGGCTTGGCAGCAGCGTCCCCAGAAAGTTCAGGTCAAAAACGGACCGGACAACCTCGCTCGGCAGGTCAAAGAAGGATAACTCCGGCGAGGTGGTGGCCTCTTTTTTATTTCCGCCGGCGCCGTTGATTAGCACGTCTATGCTGCCGAATGTGGAGTTAATGGCTGCCCTGGCGGATTCAAGACTTTTTTTGTCTAATACATCGCACTTAACGGCAACGGCCCGGCCTCCGCCGGACTTGATTTCGTCTGCTACCTTGTTTGCAGCGGCTTCGACTACGTCCAGGACGGCGACCTTTGCCCCCGCTTTGGCCAGCGCCTTTGCCATTGTGCCGCATAGGATGCCGCCCGCTCCCGTAATCACAATAACTTTGCTCTTAATGTCGAATAGGTCTTTCATTGCAGCTCTTTTCGTTTATGAGTGGATGTGTAGGTGCGGTTACTCATTCACTAATTTACCCATTTACTCACATATATTTTGGAAGTTTTTTCTCCAGCATTTTACGTTCGAATCTCATAAACACCGGCAGGCCGTCTTTGTCGATTGTTACGGGGGCCTCGCCCTGCACCAGCGGCCGGATGTAATCGCGCATCGCATCGCTGATATGGTTGCCTTTGTCGTTTATAAACTCGCGCGGCACCTTCTTTTCGCCGTTGGCCACGTCCTTTAGTTCCGCCAGGCCCGTTGTGCATTTGTAACTGGGGCCTTTTTCGCGGACCAGCGTTACCATTTTGCCGTTGACGCCGTCCAGCGCATACCGCACCGCCTTATGTCCGCACATATAGGCCTCGTTGACGTCGGTAAGCGATGCAAAGTGCATCGCGCTTCGCTGATTGGTGCCGAGCTTATTGAAGCGGGCCTTTATCCTGACTTCCTTTTCGATTACCGCCTTGAGCATCTCCGCAACGCCGCCAAGCTGGACGTGGCCGAAGCTGTCTTTACTGAATGTGCCGCTGTCTGCCGTTACATACTTGCCTTTATCGTCTTTGAGCCCTTCGCCGGCGACGATAAATACCCTGCCGAACGCCTTGAGCACTTCCTGCACATCGCGGACAAGTTTATCGAAAGAGAAGGGCGATTCAGGCATATATATAAGGTGCGGCGCATCCTCTGGCGTTCTGGCGGCCAGGCCCGTTGCCGCTGCTATCCAGCCGGCGTCCCTGCCCATCACCTCCAAAATCGTGCAGGTATCAGCCGTATAAAGTGCCTCGGTGTCCCTGCCCGCCTCCATCGCACAGGTGGCGACATATTTTGCCACGCTCGGGTAGCCCGGGCAGTGGTCCGTGAACGCAAGGTCGTTATCGACCGTCTTCGGAATACCTATAGAGACTAGCTCATAGCGTGCATCCGCTGCGAGCTTATTTACCTTGTCTGCGGTGTCCATCGAGTCGTTGCCGCCGGCGTAGAAAAAGTAGCGGATGTCGTGGGCCTTGAAGACATCGAGCACCCTGTCGAAATCCGCCCTTGAGTCTTTGAGGGATTTTAGTTTGTATCTGCACGAGCCTATTGCCGCCGCCGGCGTGCGTTTTAATGCCTCGATGGTCTGCGTCTTTTCAGCCGAGATGTCAAACAGCTCCTCTTTTAATACGCCTAATATGCCGTTGACTGCCGCTATACAACTGCCAATTTTGCCGGATTTGATTGATTCCTGGACGACGCCGCAGGCGCTTGCGTTTATGACCGCAGTCGGCCCACCGGATTGCGCCACCATCGCATTAGGTTTTGCGCTCATTTTGACTGCTCCTGTTCAGGTTCTATGAATGCTTGCCTAAATCACCTGTTTCGGCCAGAATATATAATAGATGTCCGCAGATTTCAATACTTTTTGGCCGCCGCCGTATTTTATAGGGTTGTCATTCCGCACTTGATGCGGAATCCAGAACTTAAGACGCGGTGGATTCCTGCTCCCCGCTTTCGCGGGGACAAGTTTCGCAGGAATGACACGTATCAGGTAACTGTGACAGACCAATAGTTTGGTGACTACGAACCAAGAACTATGAGCTCATAACTCTTTTGGGGCATAACCAATGGCTAACTATATGATTGCAGATTTTAGTGAAATGAACGCTGTCCAGTGTCCGTGCGGGTTTTCGCGAAGGGCGTTTGCCGGCCCTGATAATCCCGTGGCGACAATGCACGTTGTTGATATCGAAGAAGACGCCCGCGTGCATTATCACAAAAAGCTCACCGAGATTTATCTTGTCCTCGAAGGCAGTGGTGAAATGGAGCTTGACGGCAGGCGTGTGCCGGTCAAGCCCTTGACTTCTATTTTTATTAAGCCCGGCTGCCGCCACCGCGCAGTAGGCAGGATGCGAATCGTCAATGTCTCTATCCCCGCCTTCGACCCTGAAGACGAATGGTTCGACTGAGAAAAGGGCGCAAGGCGACGTTAGCGTATAGCGTATGGGGGATAGAGGGTTAGGCAATAACGAATGACCAATCACCAATCGTAAATTGAAAATCGTAAATCGTAAATCTCAAATGCCTTATGCTCTTACTGGCTATTTTCCCGAAAAATACGTGACAAACAGTCTCACCTGTGATAATCTAAACCTTACAGATGCCAAACGAGGCAGTTTTGATGTATCTGTCTGGAGAACCATACGCGAGATGAGAGATACGAAAAAGTGGCAGGGAAAGGGAGAAATAGGTAAGGTGTGCCCGCATTTGGTAAGAAGGAGTAAAATGGTAGGAACGGAATCAAGAGCGATTAGACTAACTGCAGGAGCAATAAAGAACAACAAGTTGAACATTCGGGCCTGTGGTCTTGACTTCTTTCCCGAAGACGTTTTTGGCGGCTCTAGCGATAAGCACCTTGGAAACCAGATTACAATCAATGCTGTCGGGCTTCTCAACCCAATCAAGACGGACATTCCTACAGACAAGAATACGGGCAAGCCGCGCTGGATCTTCCGAAGAAGGTCTTGGCTCAAGGAGTTTGTGTGCTATCACAAGCTTAAGCCAGATGACACAGTAAGGATTAACCGCGTTAGCGAGAGAAAATACGAAGTCATCCCCGAAAATAATCACGGGCAACCGAATCAGGAACAGCTACTAATAAAGGCACGGGAAGGGGACAGGCGTACCAACGAGGAAAGACGAGTCCGTCCATATCGGGCAGACGCGGTTCCCACGAAGGCCAACGAAGTCACACACGACACTCCGCTTACGGAACTGAATCTCAACTGGTGGGAGAAAGATTTACCGGAGCAAGAACGGACAAAGCACGTTCACGTAGGAGGCCCTATCCTGTATTTTGGTAAATTTCGATGGCAAGAAAGATGAGTGTTTAGGATGAGACAGTTTTGGATCGTGCCTGGAACAGAAAAGAATTGGAAGCAAGCCCTTACTTCAAAGGGAATATGGGGCCTTGAAAAAAGAACACTTGATAGAGTTTATTGGCTTGCGCTTGCACCCAATGACCTGGCGCTCTTCTATGTAACGGGGAAAGTGAAGGGGATCGTAGGCTATGGGATTGTAAGGACTAAGTTCTATCAGGATGTGCCATTATGGGATGCTGAGATCCGGGAAGGGCGCGTAAGGTGGCCCCTTCGGTTTGAATTTGATGTAGATTTCCTTCTGCCTGAAAATGAATGGTTGGATAAAAAAATATCGGTACCTGGCCGTGGACAGTTCAGACAACCTTTAGTGTTTAAAGAGTGGGATGAGATAGAGGCAATCATTAGAGAGTTAAATCCTAGTGTATCCATAGAATCATTGAAAGAGATCTCAATATCGATTCCTCATCCGAAGGTGGAAGAGGTATCTCCAACACACAAGGATATCAAAAACCTGATACTGGAGATTGGCAAATTGCAAGGATATATAGCAAATGTCGAGTTTTTGATGGGAGCGGAACGATTAGACGTAGTATGGAGAAGATTACCTGAATCAGTTCCGACATATGTGTTTGAAGTTCAGGTAGGTGGCGATCTATACCATGCGATGGGAAAGTTAAAACATGCTTACGACATGTGGAACAGTCGGATTTTCCTCGTGGCATCAATAGATGAGTTAGGTCTCGTTAATCAGTTGCTCTCAGGTACATTTCATGAGATAAAATCTGTACTTAGGTTTATTGAGACGGAAAAGATTCAGGGATTGCATGAGTCTAAACGGAATATTTATCAGATAGAGAAGGATTTGGGATTAATACCGTGAAAAGAGGACAATTGGAGCTATAAGGAGATGGCAAATCTATATGAAGTATTATTTTACAGTGGTGCTGGGATGATTCCCGCTTATTACCTTATCGATGGGATTGAGGGGGACACGATAGAAGATGCATTACAGAATCAATTGGGAAGCGTTGTACAGCAAGTTCGAGAAACTTTTCACCTCGGAGATCAGTTTCCGGTTCGGAAGATTTACGAGGCATTATTTGTTCTGAAAGAAGATGGGTTAGTTTCGGTTAGCGCAAATACGTGAAAAGGCTGATAGCCAATTATTGAGAAAGGCGATATACAATAAATTTGGAACTACTTTTGAAGAGTGTGCGCGTCTCATTGCACTGGAACATCATGCTTTTGCTCAGCGCGCCTACACACTGAATGGTCAGGTCAGCCAAAGCGCTATCAACGAAATCGAGCGACAAGTACGGCGCTTTGAGCATGCCGCGTCGGGAGGTGCTGCCAAACCTACGCTCCAAGAAATGGTCGAGCAATTGCTACAAATGGGAGAGGGTGAGAATCTTATTAATGTGTCATCAACCGCAGACTTATATATCCGTGCGAAAGACGGAACCCAATACTTTTTTGAGATGAAATCACCAAAACCGAATAAGGGGCAATGTCTTGAAGTGACCCAGCGACTTCTTAGGTTTCATCTGTTGACAAAAAACACCCGACCAGAGGTTAATGCGTATTTTGCGATGGCATATAATCCCTATGGTCCCAGTCGCGCTGATTACAAATGGTCTTATGCGTTGAACTACATGCCCTTCGATCAAGGTGTAGTAATAGGCCATGAATTTTGGGAAATCGTAGCTGGCTCGACAACATATGAAGAACTTCTAGAAATATACCAAGAAGTTGGTCGTGACAAGAGCAAGTATATGATAGATGCTTTAGCTTTTGGCTTCTGAAACGTTAACTCCAGTTAATTCAGAATGGCCACGGTTCTTTGCACTAGGTAAACTATAAACTAAGAAACTAGAAAACTAGGGACAGTGAGGCTGTTGAAAAACCGCCTTCTTCTGTTACGTATGTTATCACTCGTGCTGGCTAACTTCAAGCATGGAGGCTTAGTTGTGACAGGCAAACAGAAACGCCAGCACGCTGAGCGGAGGTAAGAGAGAATCATGAAAGAGATACCGTTAAGCAACGGCCTGACCGCAAAAGTTGATGACGAAGATTACGAATGGCTATCCCGCCACAAATTCTCCTGATTTCCTGTTTACCTGATACCCTGCCTCCTGCTAACCTGTTTACCTGATTACCTCTATACGCTCTGCAGCCCACGACACGCCAGGCGGAAGACGCGTCTTTATGCACGATTGTCTTATGGGCCTTGATACGCTCGAAGACGAGCCGTTGAATTGAGCATCGAGTGGATGGCTCTGTGCCACTCACCATTTAACTAATAACCAGTAACAATCTCACGAGAATCCAGAATCGAGCATCGAATGTCAAGGCACTACGAAACACGAATCACGAACCACAAACGACGGACTTTACAAAACGGCTGAAAGTCAGTATCATAACTGTGTAAGGGCCGATGTAGCTCAACGGTAGAGCACGGCTTTCGTAAAGCCGGGGTTGAGGGTTCAAATCCCTCCATCGGCTTTGTGAATCTTCATAAGAACATTCCGTTTAGGCAAATTTTCAGACATAGACATCATATCGATGGGATAAGGCATGAGTAATGTAGAAAAAGCAGTTGAGGTCTTTAAGGAAGGATTTTCGTGTTCGCAGGCGGTTTTAGGGGCGTATTGCGAGCGATTCGGCCTGGATAAGAAAACGGCATATAAAATCAGCAGCGGCTTTGGCGGCGGGATGCACTTAGACCAAACCTGCGGGGCGGTAACAGGAGCGCTTATGGTCATCGGATTAAAATACGGCAGGACCAGGGCTGATGATGTCGAGGCCAGGATTAAGACACTCGAAGCGGTGGTGGAATTTGCTAAAAAGTTTAAGGCCCGTCACGGGTCTATCAACTGCACATCACTTATAGGTTGTAATGTCAGCACTTTGGAAGGTTTTGAAGAGGCGAAAAAGAAAGATTTGTTTAAAAAGGTCTGCCCCGAGTTTGTAAAATCGGCAGCGGAGATTCTGGAAGAGATGCTTGCTTAGACCTATGCCAAAACTGGAAGATAAATATACAAAACTAAAAAAGTCACTTGCTGAACTGGGCAGGGTTGTTGTTGCCTATTCTGGCGGGGTGGATAGTACGTTCCTTCTAAAGACGGCGGTGGATGTGCTGGGGGCGGAAAATGTCCTTGCCTGTATCGGCATCAGCCCATCTTTAGGCAAATCGCAGTATAAGCAGGCGGTCAAAAACGCAAAAGATATAGGCGCTACGCTTCGCACTATAAAGCTCAACGAAATGGCCGACCCAAAATTCGCCTCCAATAAGGCCGACCGCTGCTTCCACTGCAAATCGCATCTTTACGGACTCCTCACCAACGTCGCCAAAGAGAAAAATTTCGATTACGTTATCTGCGGCAGCAACCTCGATGACCAGGATGATTTTCGGCCCGGCAATCGCGCGGCAGAAGTCTTTGGCGTCCGCTGTCCCTTAATAGAAGCGAAGCTTACCAAAAATGATATTCGAGAGCTTAGTAGGCAAATGAATTTGTCCACGGCCGAGATGCCTGCGTCACCCTGCTTAGCTTCGCGGATAAGCTACGGCCTGGAAATCACGGAAAAGCGCCTGAAGCAAATCGAACAGGCCGAGGATTTCCTGCGGTCGCTGGGGCTGGTGGAGTTTCGCGTCCGCCATCACGACACTATCGCGCGAATCGAGGTCAATGCAAAGGACATTGCCAAAGTTACCGCTGGGCCGATTCGCTCGAAAGTAGTTGAGAAACTCAAAGCGCTCGGCTTCAAATTCGTAACTATTGACCTGCAGGGCTTCCGCTCAGGGTCGTTAAACGAGCAGCTGTCGGACGAAGAAAAAAGAAAAAGTCTTTAGGAAATATGAAAATCGACTCTTTACTCGGGGAGAAGTTATGACGCATCGGAAACCTTCTGTAATGCTCATTGTTATCTCTTTGTTGAGCATTTTTATTAGTTCCGGTCTTTGCCAAAATGTGGGACCCGCCGCAACCGAGAAGGCCTTGAAGAGCGGGCTTGAGCTGAAGGTGATGACTTTTAACATCCGCTACGGCACAGCCGACGACGGCGAGAACCGCTGGGAAAACCGGCGGCAAATGGTAATAAATGTCCTGCATGATAATAAACCCGATGTTGTGGGTCTGCAGGAGGCGTTAGATTTTCAGATAAGCCAGGTTCGGCAAGGGCTGGCGGAATACGGTCAGATTGGTGTCGCACGTGACGATGGAAAGACAAAAGGAGAGTATTGTGCAATTCTGTATCGTCAAGACCGATTAGAAGTTAATGAGTCAGGCACATTCTGGTTTTCCGACACGCCGGATGTCCCCGGCTCAAGTCACTGGGGCAATGCCAACGTGCGGATATGCACCTGGGCAAGATTTGTCGAGAAAAAATCAGGCAGGGCTTTCTATTTGTATAATCTTCACCTCGACCATGCCTCGCAGGTCTCTCGCGAAAAAAGTGTGGTCCTGTTATCTCGCCGTATCCGCGACAGGAAACATCCGGATGCGTTTATCGTAACGGGCGATTTCAACTCCGGCGAGAGCAACCCGGCAATACTGTATCTGAAAGGTAAGACAGCTTTTGGCAAGGGTGCGGACAAGGCGGAAAATCCGTTTCCGTTAGTTGATAGTTTTCGCGTGCTATATCCCGATGCCAACGATGTTGGGACATTCAACGAATTTGCAGGGCATCGCAAGGGCGAAAAGATTGATTACATTTTTACTGCGGCGGATGTGCAGGTCGTGGAAACGCAAATAATCCACGCCGAGTCCAATGGCCGCTACCCTTCCGACCACTTTCCTGTTACTGCCCTGCTGCGTCTGCCTTCTGCCCCAAAACTAAAAACTAACCGCGGAGAACCCTTCGACTATGCTCAGGATAAGGCGGATTTGGTTTGACGGGAATTGCGGTTTTGGGTATTTTAGATGAATACCAAGAAAAGGGACTATTATGAGCTTTGAGATTTAGAGTTTCAGATTGTATGGCTGACTCAAATTACAAAATAACGATTAGTGGGCCTGGTGTATTGCCAGAGACAACTCGCGCAAGTGATTTAGGGGAATTTTTAACAAACATTGAGAAGGCAATATCAGAAACTGCGCTATCCCGAGGGATTAAGGTGACGGATCAGGATATTGTTAGCCTGACAAGCATTGAGAAATCGAGCAATAAGCTAACGTTTACTGTGGCTGGGATATTATTAACGGCTGCTAGCAGTGTTTCGGAGGCGATCCAAACAAAGAAGTATGAAAGATTACCGCGCCAAGCACATGAGGCACTATACCAAGTTTCAAAACAAGCGATTAAGCATGAGTGGCAAGTCAAATTTGAGGAGAATAAAGCACTGGGGATTAAGGGAGGTGTAATCTCGAAAGAAAACCAAGTCCCACCTGCCCAAGTGACGTACATCGAAGGAACGACAAGTATATATGGCCGCTGTATTCGTGTGGGTGGATTGACACCAAAAGTAGAGATCCAACTTTATCAGGGCGGTACGATATTCATAACGCTGAGTGAGCAAATGGCGAGAGAGTTGGCCAGAAGCCTTTATGAGGACGTATGCATTGAAGGCATAGCAAAATGGAATACTGACGATTGGACGATTGAGGAATTCTATGGAACGCGGGTTCGGGAGTTTAGGGCGACGGATCCAGTGGAAGCGTTCAAGAATTTAGCTGTTGCCGCGAGAGGCAAGTGGGATGGCGTCGATGCCATCCAGTATGTAAAGGGGTTGAGGTCAGAGAGCGGAAAAGCATGATATGTTTTGACACCATGCCTATAATATGGGGTGTTCAGGGTGTAGCAAGCCCTATACAGGATGAGATGATAGCCCGAACGATGCGCTACATAGAGCATTTGAGGGACCAAAAGAAGCGCATAATGATTCCTGTCCCTGCCCTTACTGAATACCTGCTCGGTTTTGAGCTAAGCGAGCAAGAAGAACAGCGGTGGGTAATTGAAAAAAACTTTTTTGTCGCTGCCTTCGATATTCCCGCCGCCAAAGTTGCTGCTGAGCTTCTCAGCAACAAAGAGCTCATTCAGGAAATGAAAGAGACGGGAGACTACGATAAAGTGAAAGTGAGTATAGATGCCCAAATCGTTGCAATCGCTATTGTCAATAGAGCAGAAAAGATTATCTCGCACGACCCGGGTCTTGCGAAACTAGCGAAAGGAAGGATCCCTGTTGAACCTGTCCCTGTAATTCAAACCCAGTTAGATATCGGCTTTCAGTAGCATTGCTAGCAAACCACAATTATTGACGGAAATAATGTATGACGAAAAACGTTTTATACTGCGGGGATAATTTAGAGATATTGGCAACTATGGAAAAACCACTTGAGGACAAGGCAGAATAAGCCGTGAGGGAAGAAAAGCCGGTCATTTTTTCTTGAAAATTTAGCACCAAGATTGTTGAATAGTATCTATGGTTGAGAAGCAAAGAGCACCGCGTAACAGGACGATTATTCTGACGGATGAGGACCGCCAAAGATTAAGCAAGCGTCTGAAACAGATTCATACATCTGTCCGAATCGAGGATATTCTGGATTCGACGATATGCCAAAACGTGTTTACGATTTTGGGATTTCTGCCTGATGCGGCTTTTGACCTTGTTTTCGCGGACCCGCCATACAATTTGACGAAGGATTTTAATGGGAA